>ERZ824488.3790-NODE-3790-length-10899-cov-6.931575_pt1 | contig 10899 bp, 10 predicted proteins | sample MGYA00519936_ERZ824488 | MGnify/ENA primary metagenome ERZ824488 (study PRJEB31778, sample SAMEA3449153) | human gut metagenome | biome: human gut; feature: human-associated habitat; material: faeces | place: United Kingdom | collected 2010/2012 ...
CCCTGAGCCAATCGCCCGTCGCCTTTCGGCAAAAGAGATACTATCATAGCCGCGCCTGGTTTACCAAGAACTTTTTGCCCCCGATTTTAAATTCGTGGGTGCTAGCCAAGCCAAAGCAACCAAAGCAATCGGCAAACCCGCAGTTAAACCGCCCTTTATCGTTTAATCCACGAGGTCTCGGGGCGGCAGATAAGTCGTGCGTTGTTGTAGGCCATGTCGAGCGTGAGGCAGGTGCGCGCTGCGTAGAAGCCGTCCTCGCGCTGGATGGTCAGCGCCAGTTCGGGCTTGTCGCCGGTCAGGCACAGCGGCAAGAGCAGCTGGATCCGGGCGCCGTAGAACTGCGGCACCGCGAGCGTGTAGTTGGCTGCGGCGCGGCGGGCGGCCTCGACGACGGCTCCCTCAAAGGCACGGCGCAGCAGCAGCGAGTTGCCCTCCCCCATCAGGCTGGCGGGAATGCGCGTCAGGTTCTCCTCGTCGCCCAGAATATGGTCGATGTTGGAGCGGATGGGAAGGCGGTAGTCAAAGACTAGCTCGGAAGGGTCCTCGGCAAAGCGTACACGGCACGGCAGGTACTCAAATGAGACCAACATGGGGTCGCTTTCTTTAAAGAAGCCCTTCAAAAACCAGCGCTGGCGCGCGTCTGGCTTGGTATTGGGCTCAAACAGGCCGTAGATGGTCTCGTAGCGGCGCGTGTACAGGCCGGTGTTGAATAGGCAGCGATCGTCGTCGAACACCAACGGCAGGTTGGAAGGCGCGGTCTGGTCCACGTCGCGCTCGGTCAGGAACACCGCGCGGCTAAACGAAAACGACAGGTAGTTTTTGAGAATGCGGTTGCCGGGACCCCAGTCCTCGGGATCGGCGAGGTCGACTAGGCGGTCGTAGCAGGGCTCGGGGCAAAACGCAAAGTCGTATACATTGCTGCACAGGGTGTTGGGGATCTCCATGTGGCGTCCAATCAATTGAAAACCGGCGTGTGGGACGCTTTGATTTTATACGTGCGAAGCGTCGTCGGAGCTCACGATGCAATGGCACCTCAGCTCGTTGGCTAGATCGTCGAGCGTGCGGCGTCTGGCAACGAGGTCCTGGATCCAGGCGTAGTACTGGTTGTCTTTGGGTTCGGGGCTGTCGGACAGCACGACCGGAGTGCCGGCGAACCTTAGGACGGACAACGCAAAGATAAGGCTGGTGCGTTTGTTGCCGTCCTCGAAGATGTGGTCCTTGACCATGTGCTCGGCCACGTAGGCGACCTGGTCAAAGATGTCCGTGAAACGATCGGCTGGCGATTGGCCGAATATCGTGCAGAACGCGCCCGCAAGCACGGACTCGATGCGTCCTAGCTCGAGCGTAGCCCTGTCGTCCGCGGCAACGGTCGTATAGCAGCGTCCGATTGTTAGCAGCGCACTGTGAAGGCGCATGACGGCGCCGGCTATGGCTTCGAGCGAACTGGCATCATCGAGCACGAGCGGCGCGAACGGACGAGCGCTCCGCCGCGTAGCCGCCATCATGAGTTCTCCAAGAGCCTGAGCGCGTTGGGCATGCCCGTAATGGTTAACTCAACTGCATGGTCGATTGACATAGAGTCGTTGAGCGAAATCGGTAATGTTGAATTTGCCTCGTCCGCTATTGAATGATCTTCTTGTGCAGCTCGACCAGTGCCGTCATCTAGCTGAACATAGCTCCAAAGCATTGCTACCTCGTTTACAACTTTTTGAGTTAAAAGACTGCCCCTAACGCGGGTTGAATCACACTAGTTACCCGACCCAAATACGTCATCTACAAGATCAGGCAAGTCTGTCCATACTTGATAGGCGGCAACGTTGTCCGGATTCATTTCTCTTGCACGACGTTTATCATCCGTATTGTGCTTTGCGGCATTGGTCAAAGCCTGGCCCTTGTTGCCGTCAATTATTTCGAGATTTACCGACTTGAACTTTGACGCGGAGGACCTGTTGGGGTCAGTAGATTTTAGAACGCCAAGGTCGCGCGCTCTTTTCTCACATTGTGGCGTCGATGGAAAAGTTTCCGGGCATGGTGAGACATGATCGATAAGCCATACTTCAAAGCATGGATTGGAGATCGCGAGCCTAACTCCTTTTGTCTTTGCTTCTCGTTCTGCTGCGGCTAGGTTTCTGAACTCATCTGAATCGACCACGATCCATGCGGAACTCAATGCTTCGATTTCGCCTGCTTTAACGGCCTTTTTATCTGAATCGAGCTCTCGCGAAAGCTGCTTAGCCACCTTCAAAGGGTCTCCGTCAATATGCCGATACAGCACGCTTCCGCGAACGTCCATTTCAGTAATAAGGAAGTTAAAATATTCGGTTTCGGTCACCTTTCCATTGGACACAATTAGGTGGCGCTTTCGCTTGGCTCTTGTCTGCTTTTTGCGGCCGCGAGCAAGCCCCCTCCTTTCTGTTTTAGCCATCAATGTCAGCGCCTTCCTTCATGAGTTGGGCTACAAGTTGATGAAAACTTGGGTTGGGCAGCGGCACGTAGACTCCGTTCAAATAATTGCGCCCCAGATTCTCATTTGCGCGAGGGGAATATTCCATAGCAGCAATCAATTGCGAAGCACCTTCAGAGTCCTTTTCTACAAACCAAACCTGATCTCGTTCAAGCACCTCTTCCATGGGACTCGTGCGCGTCATCAAGGTGACATCATGGGTCGAGAAGATTAGCTGCGCACCCCCTGGATTAGTGCTGGGATCGGCAAACAGTGAGACAAAGTCGCGCAACAGCGTGGGATGAAGGCTCGAATCAAGCTCGTCAATTACCGTTGTGGCCCCACTGCTTAAAGAACGCAAGGCTACCGAGAAAAACGCTAGCGCAGCTTTTGTACCCTCCGATTCATGGGCGGAGTCCAGCCAAAAGCCATCTCCCGAGCCTTTGTGGTGGAAGAACAGGTCATAAGCGAACGACAATTTAAAGTCTTCTGCAATTTTATTACGTGCCACTTCCGGAATCTCTTCGAGTCCAATGAGTGAGTCTTTTAAGCCCATGACGCCTTCCGATTGACGGACATCCATGCCGTCAATTCCAATGTCAGCATATTTAATGAGCTGAGATAGCATCTGAGCTTGTGCGTCATCGTTGATAAACAGCTTTTTAATGGTTGCGAGCTCTGCAAGATAATGCGTTGCATCATAGAGGTTGATGTCATTGGCAAGAGCTGCGAATGCGGGTTGAATTACATCACTACCAGCCGCCGCGGCGGCAGATAAGAACAGAGAATTATTGCGCGTAATATCCCAAAGTTGTTTTTTGGCGCCTGTAAACGTGCTACCAAATTTAATCGACTGTTCCCCGTTTACCGAAGAGCGGTCATAGAGGAGCGACGGTTGTTTCGATCGGTATACGGTGAGGTTCTCATAAGTAACCTCATTTTTGTTTACACCAAATGAGAACTCATACTTCAAATTGCTGGCGACAAAATCTATCGAGAATTCTGTGCCATTTGATCGTGACTCCGAGTCAAGTAAAAAGGGGACGATGGGTATTTGAGAATTCGCATCGCCTGTCGCATAACCTGTACGAACAAAGTAAGAGACAAAGTAAAGAGCATTTAGGAAATTTGATTTGCCTGACGCGTTTGCGCCGTAAACCGCAGCCACTCGCACGGGCCCAAGTTTCTTTTTGCTCGAAATCGGTTCAAATGAGAACTGCTGAGTATCTCGAAAGCTCTGAAAGTTCTTAAATGAAAAATTGAGGATCATCTTTAGAATCCTTCTCAAATATATCGATTATTCACAGACATCCTTAAATAACTAGAACAATTATATAGTTTTATAACCGATATTTGTTAGCTTTGAACAAATATCGGTTTTAAATTGAGATTTTAGGCAATGAACCTTATAAGTACGTATGACATAATGCCTGAAGCATAATTCTCTACGCTGATATTAAGAGCAATCTTCAGTGACGGTGTCTCTTAATCTCACTCACTATGCCGGCGCATCTCTTCTCAATGCTGTCGGGAAAGAGCGAAGCTTCGGTAATGCCAAGTTTACTCAACTCGTTCAGTATTGATGCTTTTCTATCAGATGGCACTATGCAACGACCGGCTATCACGGGACTGTCTTTGGGCAGTGGACTTATTAAGTCATCAAACGACAAAGAAGAATCCTTACCACGAATGTCATTTGGGAAAAGAATATATTGGCCGGACTGAGCGGCTTGTCTATCAAGATATCTAGTTCCGTAGACAAATAATGTATCTTCGCAGCACTTCTTAAACCATTTTGCCTGATCAGTTGGCTCAGGGTAAATTGAAAGCACTAGATCACGTTGATAGTCAAAGTATGGTCTTGATATTGCAAGTGAGGCAAAACGAGACAGAAGCTTTGAGTTCATAAACAGATGCCAAGAGTCCGCAATTGCCTGGCAGATGGGATATTCCTGCTTATCCCCTCCCGGTCGCCTAAAGATAAATACTTCGCCCACGTCATCAGGATTGCCGCAGGCGAAATAGAGGGCGGCAAGTGCGTTTGAAGTTACATCTAATAGCCTGGTAGGGACTCCGTAGTGCTGGAGGCAGGCTAAAAGATCAATCGGAAGCAAATCTCGCTTGAAGACATTTGGCAATATGCGGCAGGCAGTTTCAATAATATCCGCCTCGTGCGTAAGGCTGCCTGTGATAGGGGAAATGGTGTTCGATCCCGGTTTACGCCAATAGCTGTCTCTTCCGATTGACGGAACAAGATCAAACTTAGTCGATCCTTGTCCTCGGAAAACAAATGTAGATTCATATGTCTTGGCGTCACCATTTATTGTTGGTGAAAGTCCGTTGATGTATTTGATATACGAGGCTACATCTTCAACCTCAACTTTGGCTTCACTAGACATATATCAATCCTTTAATGGAACAAGAAGCTTTATAAACGGCAGCATTTGGATTGCAATTATCTTATCGCTCTGGCGGATGGGGTGTAAGGCTCAACATCGGTAATAGATCGAGAGGCGGTCGAGCTGAACAAAATAGTGCCGTCGCAGCGATAGCTGATACGGCACCAATCTCTAATAAGTTGATTTAGTAGAAGGCTAAAGACTTCTGCAATGGCTGCATTTATTTCTCCCATGGTCTCGCTTAAACGGGGCCTAAGCAGCGACATACGGCAGCTAGAAGTACTATACCAAGGAGGAAAAGCGTCACGGAAGCGGCGATCCAGTTGGTGTCGCCGGTCTTGGGGAGTACCACAGTGGTCGCGGTGGCGGACTTGGACTTGGACGGCGTGGACACTGTGGTCTTGGTTGCAGTCGTTGTTGTCTTGGTTGTTGTGGCCGCGGGTTTCAGTGCGGGATTTGCCGTGGGCCCTGTGGTGGGCTCTCCGGCAGCGGGGGTAGCATCGGCGGGAGACTTGTCCGTGCTATCACCCGGTACCTCGCCCGCATCGGTCTCCCCCGTTGACGGCGTGGCCACATCGGGCTCAACTACCACATGCGGTGCCACAGCACCGGAGGTATCCACCACGCTACCAGCACCAAAGGTCCCGCCAGCAGGCGACGCAAAGCGCGCGGACACAAGCGACCCACCCAGACAAGCAACGCCGCCGTCGGCACCGGTCGCATCAAGCCACGAGGCGTCGACGGAAAGCCGACAGCCGGCCACACCATCGCCAAGGCCCGCATCCTGCAGATACACGCCGTAGGCTCGCACGCCCATTCCGGACCCGGCGCCCGCGGCAACGACGCGTCCGCCGCCGCGCACGGCCATGTCGCCTGCCATCACGCCGGCAACTGCCTCATCCGTAATATCGGCCCCGTCCGCCCAGGCATCGACGGTGCAGCCGTTCACCACGAGTGCCTGCGAGACGTGGATCCCGCACTGCGAGCCCGTGGCCGTCAGGGTGCCGGTGCCGCGAAGCGTCAGGTTGCCCCACACCTCAATGCCGCACAGCGTGATGTCCGCATCGGGCGCATGCGACTCCGTCACGGAGTTTTGCCCGGCAATCGTCAGCACCAGGTCGCCTTCGGCACCGATGGCTTCGCCCGCGTAGCCGTCAAGCTCCAGATGGCCGATATCGGTCCAGGCCCAACCGGGACCCGACGCGCCCGGCTCGCAGTACTTCGCGCCCGCGATGAACAGGCATCGCAAGCCCATGAAGAGTTTGGAGGTATCGACCCTTGGCCATCAAGGCACGCCTTCCAACAAGTCTCTTTAATCGTCGTTTAATACCATCAAGTTTCCCGCGGTCACGCTGCCAGAGAGTGGTACGGAAACTTCACTTGTCCATGACGTCCCGGATTCTCGCAGACATGTACGCTGCCAAGCGCGAGGGCGACACGCTCTTCTGCAGCTTGGTCAGTGGCACCTATGTCCGCAACGACTACAACGAGGTCAACCTCGTGTACAAGACGGCTCCATGGCGGTCACCGCCATGGAGCCGTCTGAGCCCCGACATGCTGAAGAAGTGGTGACGGCGCGACCGAGCGGGCCTGGACGCCGAAGGCTACTGCTTCCACGAGCTTCTCGATTCCTACCTTACCGCGCTCGCTTGGGTGGGAGCGCATCCCAAGGCCACGCAGGTTCTCGCGGGACATGCCACCTGCGCCGTCGCCATGAATATCTACACTCACGTGAACATGGACTTCAAACGCGAGGTCGCCGAGGCGCTGGTGAGGGCGATTGCCGCCGCGCAGCCGGAGCCTGAGCCGGCAAAGGCACGCGAGAGAGCCCCAAAACGCAACGCGCCCGTGCAGCGAATCGAATCGCTGCACGGGTCCTGTAGTCGTTCGCCACCTTAAGGCGGACTAATCAATGCTTGATTCTTTGATAGCATGTCGTTTTACCACAGACGGCAAAATCAGGCCTAAACGATTAATTACAGCCCCTGACAAAAAGAGCGGGGATGGTTACCCACCTCCGCTCCGTTGATTGCTCAAGATTCGAAATAGCTTACGTCCTCTTCTCCGCAAATGGCCACAGGAGAAATGGTACCTTGCATATTCCCTCTAGGCATATTTCACGACCCGAACTGAAAACAAAGACTAGTGTCTCATTTCGCAAATCCTCGCAGCCCTGGTACCTTGGCCGCAAATCCTCGCACGATGCCCCGTTCGTAGCCGTTGAGGCCCCACTTGCCAACGAAGAACGCAAGCGAGAAGAGGTACACCACGCCCCCAAGCAAGAAAAGCCAAACGCTGCCGTGACCCATTGGAAAAAGCCAGTACGCCGCTCCAGAAACCGCTGTGGCAGCAGCCCATGGAAACGCCAATGCAGCGATTTCGCGCCAAAACATGGCGATGTCCAGCCCGGCGCGCTTTGCGTAATACCAATTCATGACCAACCCATTGCCTACAAACATACACACGCCGCTGCAAACCGCTACGGCAACGATGCCGAACCTCGGCGCGAGCAGGATAGATCCGGCGATGTTCACCACAGAGAGGGCAAGATATATGATGCCCCTGAAGTAATACTTGTTCTCGACCTGCAGAATCGTTAACCCAAGGTTCTGAGTAAGGTCAACGGTGAGGGGCAGCATGACGGCAAGGGCAATCCAAAAAGCCTCCCCGTATGCATCACCCGCCCAAAGCACGATGAAGTCAGGACCAAGCACGATGAAGCCGCCGAGGATGATCGAACACATCAGGAACGTGATACGTCCGACCTTTGCGAAAAGAACCGAGATGGCTGCATTGTCGCGGTCACGGTGGTAGAGCTCCGAGACACGCTGGAAGAAAACGCCGGACACGGCATTGCCGGCCTGCAGGTAGGCTGTGTAAACCTGCGCACCTACGGCGTAGATAGCAACCGGGGCAGAACCATAGAAATATGCCACGATGAGTTTGCCCGAAGACCAGAAGACCTGGTCGGCAACCGTTACCATGACAATGGCAACAGAGAAGCCCAAAAGCCTCCGCACCAGCTGCCCATCCCAACCGTGGTACCTGTAACTCACATGGAGGAATCCCTGCGCGAACACGCGCTGCATGGTCGCGCAAAGAATGTTCATGGTAAGGATGACGGTGGTGATGACGAGCGCATTTGGAAATGCCTGACCGAGAACGAGAATCAGCACAGGCTGCACGATCAAGGTCAAAAGTTGCGAACCCTTGAGGAAGACGAAGCGTTCGTTGGAGTTGATGGCGGCAATATTGATGGTGTTGTTGAAGGTAACGACCGTGTTTGCCGCGAGGACGCAAAGCATTACGCAGCACTCATTCACCTGTTCAGGAGTGAAGGACCCGGCATATACGGCTCTGAAGACCGGGATTATCGCCGCGACCACAAGCACGGCCAGGACAGAAAGCCCCCAGTAAAGTCGTTTGGCAATGGCAAGCGTATTTTCCATCATACGTTTGTCGCCATCGGCCTTATACATGCTGTAGTAGCGTCCAACACCTGCCGAAAGGACGCTATTGATGGACACCACGTAAGCCATGATGGGACCAACGGTCTGGTAGAGACCGTATTCGTCCTGTCCGATGGTGGATAGCAGGAGCGGGATGTAGAGAAAGTTAACGACGATTTGCGTGAGCGTGTAAGCATACGAAATGACAATACCCTGCTTACGCCGCATCGCTGGGCTCGCATTGGAAATACCCGAGAATATACTCCTAGACATGGAAAACACCCCTCATTACGCCCTTTCTTACCAAACGCTTCAATACGCTCTTAGCTTTGTAGAGAACAACGTAGGCACGCCAGTAACCCATGGTGACAAGGCGGAATTCCATTCCGTAACGGCTCGCAAACTCACCCATGTACGGGTTATCCCGCCATGCTGGAAAGTTCCCGTCCATCCATCTAAAGAACTCGGGCCTATACGTATCGGAATTCTCACAGACCTTAGCGGAACGTACTCCTCCCCAGAACAGAACATGGAGGATGCAGAGCGCTTCTAGCTCATCGGCGTAGCGTTTGCGCTTATCAGGTGCTATCTGGGCCAGCATGCCATCGGCCGATTTGATGATGTCGAGCACCCTCTCCTCAGGCACTTCATTTAGCGTACTTGTAGGCCGTTGTACATAGAGGTATGGCGTCGCACCAATGGAAGATACCTCGCCTATTGCAAGTAGAAGGGCGACAGCCGAAGCCATATCCTCGCCGATTCGTGGCCCCTCGACGAGGCGTATGCCCGACTCGATAAAGCTCTTCCGGCAATTGTATTGCCGGAAGAGTGAGACACTTTCCAGTATATTACCGGCAATTGACTCACTCTTCAGGCACCCGCCCCGCCAGAGACAGCAATGTGATAGCAGTGAGCCATCAGGCGCCACAATGTCGTAATTGAAGCAAAGAATCTTAGGACGCAAGTCCAGGGCAGCCTCGACAACACGGGCAAGCTCGCTCGGAACAAGCCGGTCATCCGAGTCCACGAAAAAAAGATACTCGCCCGTCGCAAGTTCAGCACCAAGAGCCCGAGCGGAATTCTGTCCACCATTAACTTTGCGATGGAGGCTTGCTCGGATATCGTATTCTGCAAGAATATCAGAGAGCCTTGCACCGTAAGAGGGGTCCGATCCGTCGTCGACGACAATGGTCTCCAGGGAGATACCGGTGCGAACGCATGCCTCGATGGAGGCGAAACAAGAGCGCAGGTAATCCTCCTCGGTGTTGTAGACGGGGATAACTATAGAGAGATCAGGCATATCAAACCGCCAATCATTCTAAGGTCCGCTAATCCAGCTCGGCGGGTACATCGCCGAGTGTCTTACGGTTCGAACAGAAGTATCGAACCTCGGCAAGGGTTCACTACCTAAGGGCTCGTTTCGCCACGGAAAGCCACCCATGTACGCCCATGTTCAATGGTTTAGGCTCCAATGACGGAAATTAAAGTAAAGAGGGTATTTATCCACGCGTTGCGTCCTTCATGGCCCATGAACTGAGCTGATACGACCCGCAACCGGCATCTTGCATCCTCCCCCACCGCCTCTCGCAAAGGCTGGCATGCAGCCGGCTCGCAAAAGATACACTTTTTAATACACAACAAGTTTTGAAGTTTACAACCGAAACCGAATATAACGCCTGCTTTTCATAATCTTCATACGCCGGAAGACTTGAATAACAGTAGCCAAAGCCGAGGAGACGTGTTACGGCGCAGACAGTAAACCCGCCCGGTCTCTGCTTAGCATGCACACTGGCGGGTCTTTTTCTGCAAGTTCTAGGAGCCGAGATGAAGTACGGGAGGGCATTTCTCACCTACAATGAGCAGGCGGACCCGCTGATCTCGCGCAGCCTCATGGTAGATCGAGAAGAACTCTTCGGCAAACTCATGTGTGTGGGATACTACCGCTTCAGCGGCCACCTCTACGCCTACAGGCAGCCCGACGACACATACCGCGTGGGCACGACCCCGGACAAGGCGTGGGACCGACTGGCAAGAGCTCCACGAGGTCAGCAAACACAAGATGTTCAGCACGCTCACCGTGCTCAGCAACACGCTCGAGATCATCGCACCGGGCACCTCACGGAAGTTGCGCCTACGCGGTCTCATGGAAGAGAGCCATTAGAACGAAGGGCAGCAGAACTAGACAAAGGAACACGACCAGCAGCGTTGCCACGCCCCATGTCAGCTCTTGTTGCAGCCGCTCACGCGTCATACCAGGATCTCGTTCACGTGCTTCCGCACCGTCGAGTAAGAGCTGCCGAGCTTCTGTTTACGGGCGTCGCCGTTGCCGAACTCGCCGTTGGTGACACAGCGCACAACGCTATACGGATCGAGATGGGTGAGGTGAACATACGCGATAGGTACAGGGCCGGGGTCTCTAGCGTGTGGCGCCAGCCGCTCATCACCGCAAGAAGGACGCGAGCCCATGCGAAAGCGCCGGTGATCAGCGTGAATACTCAGCAGATGAATTGGCGATTTTAAGTCGGCTGAAATTGACTCAATCGCCACTTGAGGATCGCGTGCCGAATGTTGGTGTAAGGGGCCGCTTCCCTTGCCGCAGAAAGCAGGA
>ERZ824488.3794-NODE-3794-length-10891-cov-4.369970_pt1 | contig 10891 bp, 11 predicted proteins | sample MGYA00519936_ERZ824488 | MGnify/ENA primary metagenome ERZ824488 (study PRJEB31778, sample SAMEA3449153) | human gut metagenome | biome: human gut; feature: human-associated habitat; material: faeces | place: United Kingdom | collected 2010/2012 ...
TGGTACTTCCCACACTGGCAGATAAAGTGGGAAGGATCGTCTGCATCAAAGGAGTACTGATTGTGGCAGTGATCGCTATGGGAGTTCTTTTTTCATCCAGATCTCTGGCAGTAACGGTTGCCGTTGTTCTGATGTACGGCTGCTACGGCGGTATCATGGGAAGTTTCCCGTCTCTGACAAGTTCCATTTTCGGAATGAAGCACACAGGGGAAAATTATGGATTTGTCATGTTTGGTATCGTATTCGCAACCTTTGGCGCACCGGCAATTTCCGGCCTGGTAAGAGGCAATGGTTATGGAATGAACGTGGTATTTGGAATCGGAGCTGTTTTTGCGGTGATCGCATTTGTATGCCTGACTTTGCTTGGACGAAACCTTGTAAAAGAGCGTGCTGAAAAATCTGTCAGCACAAAGATTGGTACAGCGTTATAAGTTGCCGGAATCTGATATTTCTGCTAGGATAATTGTCAGGATGAGAAAATTGGAACGGATAGATCACGATGTGACTGCGTTCATGAGCATATAGAAGCGGGGAATAAGGTTTACTTTCAGGTATTTATGAAGGAGAGCGTGTGAAATATTGCAAAGATAAAGGAGAATGCATATGATCACCTGTCAGGATATACTGGAACTGCAGCTGGACGGAGTGGAACTGATCGCCGGGGAAAAGGGTCTTACAAGACCTGTCACATGGACCTATATGGTGCAGACCCGGCCGTTTGCGGAGCATATGAACCAGGGAAATTTTGCCCTGTGCGTGGTAGATTATGTCCGGTTTGATCTTGCGGAAGCGCAGAAAGTCATGGAAGAACTGTATGGACTTGGAATTTCCGGATTTGGGATTTCCATCACCGATGACCGGGAACCTGTTCCAAAAGAAATGATCGACAAAGCCAATGAGCTGAAACTTCCGCTGTTTTACATCCGGTGGGAAGGGGCCTCATTTGTGGATATTGCCCAGAGTGTGGGAAAGATCATTCTGGAATATGAAATGCAGAATAAGCGGATGGGAGATTATCTGTATAATCTTCTGTTTGGCTATGATATCAATGACCGTTATATCGAGAAGATCTCCCAGCAGTTCGGGATCAATTTCACCACACCCTGCAGAGTTGGGATTATTGTGGCTGACCGGAAGTATGGCATCAATCTGGAACAGGATGAACATATCTATGAATATTATGCCAATTATCTGAACCAGGAAGTTATGGAAATGGAAGGAAAGCCCATGTTCCTCAGGTTTCTTAACAAGTTTGTTCTTCTTTTTGAGGCAAAAAAGGACAAAAGTATCGAGCATGAGCTGGAGAAAGTCCTGCAGAAGATCGATGCCAGCCCCCAGTTTCACGGAACCATCCGGAGCACCTGTATCCTGGGCGGGATCTACACCAATCCGGCAGATTTCGGTACCAGCTATCAGGAGGCAAAACGGCTGATCCCCAAAAAAGACATGCTTCCAAATCCCAAACACAAGAAAGTTTTAAGTGCCACAGCCATGGGGATTTACCAGTATCTGTTCAATAACGATAACCATGATGAGATCCTGAATTACTGTAATGAAAGGCTTGGAAAACTGGAAGAATACGACCACGCCAACGGAACGTTTCTCCTGGATACCCTGCTTGCCTATTACATGAACGGATTCAGCGTGGGAAAAACAGCCCAGGAACTTTTTATCCACAGAAATTCCCTGCAGTACCGGCTGAACAAGATCCAGGAACTGGTGGATTTTGAGCTGGATGACTACATGGAATATCTGGATGTGGTGAACTGCATCCTGATCAAACGGCTGATGTTTTCCTGATGGTCAGGTTCATGCGAATACAGTATCAGGCATCTGCACTGTGCAAAATGAACAGTTAATTTGTGCAAAATGAAAGTTGACGAAAAAATTCTCCTGAGTATAATGGAGTTCATCAAAACAACAAAGGCGTTGAAGGAAATGAAAAATTTCTTTCAGCGCCCTTTTTGTTTTCAGGCGAAAACGTTCAGGTCGACCAGGTAAATATGTTTTGTGCCAGCTATGTAGAAGAGGAGGAAACGAATATGAAAAAAAATCTTTTAGGCAAAATGATGATCACAGGTATTATTTCCGCAGCAATGTTAGCATCTACAGCGGCTTCCACATGGGCAGCAGATAAATCTGATGAGGATGTGTTACGAGTAGGTATGGAATGTGCATATGCACCGTTTAACTGGACCCAGGATACCGACACAACCCCGGACGGAAGCAAGGCAGAACCTATTTACGGCAGTGATTATTACGCATATGGCTACGATGTGGCAGTAGCCCAGAAGCTTGCAGATCAGCTTGGAATGAAGCTGGAGATCCACAAGGTGGAGTGGTCTTCCATCGGAATCTCCATGGATGCCGGCGATTATGACTGTATCATCGCAGGTATGGGAAAAACGGCAGAAAGAGAAAAATCATATGCATTTACAGAACCATATTATTACAGAGATAACTGTATCGTGGTAAAGGCAGGCGGCAAATATGATGATGTCAAAGGCCTTTCCGATCTTGCAGGAACAGGCTGCAAAGTTACCACACAGCTTGGAACCGGATGGGTACCGCTTCTGGATCAGATCGACGGTGCAGAGCAGTCCGGAAACTATGAGACAACATCCGAGTGCTTTATGGCAATCTCCAACGGAGTTGCAGATGTCTGCGTTGTAGATGTTCCTACAGCAGAATCAGCAGCATTGACAAACAAGGATCTGAAGATCATCAACCTGGATGAGAAGGATACCTTTAAAGATGATGATGAAATGGTCAATGTCTGCATTGCAACAAGAAAAGATGACACAGAGCTGAGAGATAAGCTGCAGGGTGCTATGGATGACATCGGCTGGAACGATAAAGAGAAAATGGATGAGCTGATGGATACTGTTCTGACACAGCAGCCGGCAGCGAACTAGTCCAAGTGAGGTGGAGATATGTTAGGCTTTTCAATTACAGATCCTTCCAATTCCCTGGAATGGATGATCTTTCTGGCAAAAAAATATTCCGGTATGTTTCTGGAAGGAACCTGGCTGACTCTCTATATAGCTGTAGCAGGAACCATTCTTGGTTTCCTGCTGGGCTATATCATCGGTATCATCCAGGATATCCGTATCAATGAAGGCGACAGCATTCTGAAAAAAGGAATTTTTAAAATTTTAAAGGCAATCTGCAGGATCTATGTGGAGGTTTTTCGAGATACGCCAATGATCGTTCAGGCAATGGTCCTGTATTATGGTATCCGTCAGGCAAATGTGAATATTACACCATTGTTTGCAGGTGTTATGGTAACGGTACTGAATACCGGAGCTTACATGGCAGAGACTGTCAGAGCCGGCATCGGTTCCATTGATATGGGGCAGAGGGAAGGCGCCTGGGCCATGGGAATGTCACCTATGAAGACCATGATCTATGTAGTGCTTCCGCAGGCCTTCAAAAACATCATCCCTGAGATGGCAAATACATTTCTTACAAATCTGAAAATGACTTCCGTTCTGAATGTTATCGCAGTTCAGGAGCTGTTTATGGCAGCAAAGACTGTAGGCGGAAATTATTATAAATATTTTGAATCCTATCTTGTTATCGCAGTGATCTATTTTGTACTCTGCTTTGTATTCAACCGTCTGTTTACATTCCTTGAAAAGAAGATGAAGAAAACAGAGAACTATGCACTGGCAGTGGAATATATGGAAAATCCGTAAGGAGGGAGAAATTATGGGTGATGCAATCATATCCGTTGAGGAATTAAGTAAAGCATTCGGACAGCATGAGGTACTGCGAAAAATCGATTTCAACGTGGAGCCGGGCGAGATCATCTGTATCGTTGGTTCCTCCGGTTCCGGAAAATCCACGCTGCTTCGCTGTATCAACAAGCTGGAAACCCAGACCAGCGGAAAGATCCGCTATCATGGAAAAGAGATCGGAGCAGTACAGAAGGAGATCAATGATTACCGGTCAAAGGTCGGCATGGTATTCCAGTCCTTTAATCTCTTTAACAATATGACAGTTCTCCAGAACTGTATGCTCTGTACAAGAAAAGTCCTTCATCTGTCAAAGGAAGAAGCCTTTGACCGGGCGATCACACATCTGAAGCAGGTAGGAATGGCACCGTTTATCAATGCAAATCCCACACAGCTTTCCGGTGGACAGAAGCAGAGGGTTGCCATTGCAAGATCGCTCTGCATGAATCCGGAGGTACTGCTTTTTGATGAACCTACATCAGCACTGGACCCGGAGATGGTAGGAGAGGTTTTAAATGTTATGAAGGAGCTGGCGACCACAGGCCTTACCATGATCATTGTGACTCATGAGATGGCGTTTGCCAGAGATGTTTCCACCAGGACGATTTTTATGGATCAGGGTTACATTGTGGAGGATGCACCTCCGGCAGAGCTGTTTAAAAATCCTAAAAATGCCCGTACCAGAGAATTTTTGAGCCGTTATCTGGCAGGATAGGAAGGAGTATAAAATGGAAAATTTTATTGTAACCTTTGCCAGAGGTTTTGGAACCGGCGGAAAGGAAATCGCCTCCATGCTGGCAAAAGACCTTGGGATCCACTGTTATGAAAACCGTATCCTGACACTGGCAAGCCAGATGAGCGGACTGGATGAAAAGCTCTTCCTGGATATCAATGAGCGTATCCGGAATAACGGAGGCTTTACAGGATTCCTTAAAGGGCTGCCCAGATCCAGACAGTACATTGCAAGAAATGAAAAATTTGTTTCCGACGACCGGTTGTTTGAGTATCAGTCACAGATCATCAGAAACCTGGCAGATCAGGAATCCTGTGTGATCGTCGGAAAATGTGCGGATTATGTCTTAAAGGGCAGAAAAAATGTGGTAAGTATCTATATCGAAGCGCCGCGTGCCTTCTGTCTGGAGCGGACCATGCAGAGGATGAAGGTATCCGCAGATGTGGCAGCAGCCACCATTGAGAACACAGATAAGTACAGAGCGGACTATTATAAATATTATACAAAAGGTAATTACTGGACCAATCCCGTCAACTACGATATGACGCTGAACAGTGAAAAAGTCGGAATTGCAGGATGCGTAAAGATGATCGAAGAATATCTGGTGATGAAGGGTCTGATCACACGGGAACAGATCTTATCAGAACAGATCACAAAAGGGGAGGAAAAGAAATGAAGCTGGAAGAAACAGGACTGACATTTGAGGATATCAAGGAAAAAGTAAACAAATACATGATCGAGACCTATGAGAGAATGGATTTTCTGGCAGAAAGTGCAAAAGACCAGTATATCTACAATGAGAAGGGCGAAAAATATCTGGATTTTTATGCAGGTATCGCAGTAAACTCCGCAGGAAGCTGCAATGAGAAGGTAGTAAAAGCGGTTGTAGACCAGGCGCAGACACTGATGCATACCTTCAACTATCCGTACACCATTCCCCAGGCTCTTCTTGCTGAAAAGGTCTGCACAACCATCGGAATGGACAAGATCTTTTTCCAGAATTCCGGTACAGAGGCAAACGAGGCCATGATCAAAATGGCAAGAAAATACGGAATCGAAAAATATGGTCCGAACCGTTATCATATCGTAACTGCAAAAATGGGATTCCATGGAAGAACCTTTGGCGCCATGTCCGCCACCGGACAGCCGGGAAACGGATGCCAGGTTGGTTTTGGTCCCATGACCTACGGATTTTCCTACGCACCGTACAATGATCTTGAGGCTTTTAAAGACGCCTGCACGGAAAATACCATTGCCATTATGATAGAGCCTGTACAGGGCGAGGGCGGTGTCCATCCGGCAACCATGGAATTTATGAAGGGACTCCGGGAATTTTGTGATGAGAATGATATGCTTCTTCTTATTGATGAGGTCCAGACGGGCTGGTGCAGAACCGGTAAGGTGATGAGCTATATGCATTACGGGATCAAACCGGATATCGTGTCCATGGCCAAAGCCCTCGGTGGTGGCATGCCGATCGGTGCGATCTGTGCCACAGAGGAAGTGGCAAAAGCGTTCACGCCTGGTTCTCATGGAACAACTTTTGGCGGGCATCCGGTTTCCTGTGCTGCAGCTCTTGCAGAGGTTGGAGAACTTCTTGACAGAGATCTGGCCGGCAATGCGGCAAAAATGGGCGCCTATTTTATGGAAAAACTTGCAAAGATCCCTCATGTAAAGGAAGTTCGTGGACAGGGACTTCTGGTAGGTGTGGAATTTGATGATACCATTTCCGGTGTGGATGTAAAACACGGATGCCTGGACAGACACCTTCTGATCACAGCAATTGGGGCACACACCATCCGTATGGTACCGCCGCTTATCATTACGGAGGAAGACTGCGATCAGGCGGCAGCGATCATCGAAGAAACGGTAAAAGCACTTTCGAAATAAGCGGAGGAGACAGCATGAAAAGATTTACATTTTCCGTACCGCAGAATATTCTTTTTGGTGAAGGTGTATTAAAAGAGCTTCCCGGGGCAGCCGGGAAGCTTGGAGGAAAACATGGTTTTATCATTTCCGGTCCCACACTGAACAGACTTGGTGTAGTCGGGCAGTGTGAGGAAATCCTGACACAGGCAGGCATCGCAGTCAGTACTTTCTGCGACACGGAAGGAAATCCATCTGTAGAGACTGTGGAACGGGCAGCGGAAGCATTTAAGGTAAGCGGGGCAGATTTTATTGTTGCACTTGGAGGCGGTTCTCCCATGGATGTGGCAAAAGCCGTAGGTGTTGTGGCAAAATATGGCGGAAGTATCACAGAATATGAAGGCGCAGACAAGGTTCCGGGTGAGATCATTCCACTGATCGCCATTCCCACAACAGCAGGAACCGGTTCGGAAGTTACAGCTTTTTCCGTGATCACAGATCATAAGAGAAATTACAAACTTACGGTATTTTCTTATAAACTGATCCCTGCTTATGCGCTTCTGGATCCGTTGCTCCTTACATCTGCACCGGCTTCGGTAGCGGCAGCCTGTGGGATTGATGCTTTGATCCACGCGGAGGAATCTTATGTTTCCCTGGATGCATCCCCGTTTTCCGAGGCCATGAGTGAAAAAGCCATGGAACTGATCGGTCGGAGCATCCGCAGTTACGTGGCAGACCGCAGCAATCTTGAGGCAGCTTCCGATATGCTGGCAGGTTCCCTGTTTGCAGGAATTGCTTTTTCCTGGGCAAGGCTTGGAAATATCCATGCAATGAGCCATCCGGTCAGCGCTTTTTACAATGTGCCCCATGGGGTTGCAAATGGAATCCTTTTTCCATATATCGTGAAATATAACGAAGAGGCAGCATTTCAAAAATATCGAAAGATCTATCATTACATTTCCCCGGAAAAGAAAAATGCATCTGAGTTTTCGAAGGGAATGCTGGAGCAGGCAGTACGTGAGCTGAACACACAGGTTGGGATTCCGGCAAAATTATCTGACGCAGGGGTTACGGATGAGCATTTTTCCCAGATGACAGACGATGCCATGAAAAGCGGAAACATTGCGGTGAATCCGTGGAAAACCGGGTGGGAGGATATTCTGGCGCTGTATAAAGAGGCGTTGTAAGTGTAAATATTTGAGGTGTCTAAGTATCTGACCTGTCACATGGCAGATACTCAGAAAATCTGTACCGAAATCTTGGTAAGATATTCCTCCGAGGAATCAGCGGCCAGCTCATCGATGATCGCTTCTTTATAGGAATACTGCCCGGTACGAAAGCCATTTTCATCGATCCACTGAAACAGCTTCCTGTAAGTTTCCTCCGAATCATAGTAATCCCCCTTCAGATAAGCCACCGCATAAGTGCCGGCAGGCTTGATATGGAAGGGGAAATCTTCCGGGCGGTCAATGACTTTGGTGAAAAAATATGCATAGGTATCCAGATGTCCCTGGCGAAGTTCCGAGACATCCAGCATGGCGCCATAAGGATGGCCGGCATTCAGATTGTTTTTGTTGCAGTAGCCGATGTGGCTGCAGAGGGTGTGGATGATGGCCTCGTGGTCATTGGTGTTTAATGGATCACTTAGGATCATATATTCTTCCGGTGTATATTCCTAGAAAATATGTTCCGTGCTGCTCCCGGCCTGGTTGCTTTCCAGCTTTTCCTGGAGAGAAACAAGAGCAAGCTTCGTTTCGATAACCTGACGTGTTTTTCGGATTCGTTCTTCTTCTTTTAAAACTTCTTCCCGTTGTTCGAGAAGGAGTTTTTTTAATGCCTGGGGATTGCGGTGGTTTAAGAAGGCCCCGATTTCCCTGAGGGGCATGCCAAGTTTACTTAAACAGTTGATGGTAAAAAATACATCAAACTGGCTTTCGCTGTAATAACGGTAGCCACGGTCATCGGTATAGGCAGGTTTAAACAGCCCGATCTCATCGTAATGGATCAGTGTGCGCTTGTTTGTGCCGCAGAGACGTGCAAAATCTCCGGTTTTTATGCATGGATCATTAAATTTTTGCATAAATATACAATTCCTCCTTGCCTATAACGTAACGGTATATTTTATTATATAGCTGTTTTGAGAGGAACGCAACGGACAGAGTGGACGGACTTAAATGGAACCAGTCTGTCCTGAAAAATAAGAGATACCTGCACAAGAATAAAAAGGAGAGAAAACCATGCCAAAATTAAGTGACCGCGTTAATACATTTACAGATTCCGTGATCCGCCGTATGACCAGGATCAGCGATGAGTACGGAGCTATCAATCTGTCTCAGGGATTCCCGGATTTTGATCCGCCGAAAGCAATCCTGGATGCACTTGCAAAAACAGCCTACGAGGGACCGCACCAGTACTCCATAACCTTCGGAGCAGAAAACTTCCGTGAAGCCCTTGCCAGAAAGCAGGGAAAAGCCATCGGAAGAGAGATCAATCCGGAGACTGAGATCGTAGTAACCTGCGGCGGAACCGAGGCTATGATGAGTGCCATGATGACCATCTGCAATCCAGGAGATAAAGTTATGGTATTTTCCCCGTTCTATGAGAACTACGGAGCTGATGCTATCCTTTCCGGAGCAGAGCCTATCTACATTCCGCTGGTACCGCCGACTTATGAATTTGATATCAATCTGGTGGAGGAAGGATTCAAAGCCGGAGCAAAAGCCATCATCGTCTGCAATCCGTCCAACCCGTGCGGAAAAGTTTTCACAAGAGAAGAGTTGACAGCCATCGGTGAGCTTGCTGTGAAATACGACGGCTTTGTTGTGACAGATGAGGTATATGAGCATATGGTCTATGCTCCAAATGAGCATGTATGCATGGCATCCCTTCCGGGAATGTACGAGCACACCATCACCTGTAACTCCCTCTCCAAAACCTACTCCATCACCGGCTGGCGTCTTGGATATCGTATCGGACCGGAGGAAGTGATCGAGGGAGCAAAAAAAGTTCATGATTTCCTGACCGTAGGAGCAGCAGCACCACTTCAGGAGGCAGCAGTTGTGGGACTGAATTTCCCGGAATCCTACTATGAAGACCTTCTTGCTTTATATACAAAGAAAAGAGAACATTTCCTTAACGGCCTGGATGAGATCGGCCTGAAGCACAATGTTCCACAGGGAACTTATTTCGTCATGATCGACATTCAGGAATTCCTGGATCTTCCTCAGTTTGCCGGTTATACAGACCTAGAATTCTGCGAGTGGATGATCAAAAACATCGGGGTTGCGGCAGTGCCGGGATCAAGCTTTTTCCGTGAGGATGTCAACAATCTGATCCGTCTCCATTTTGCACGTGAGGAGAAAACCATCGACGAGGCACTTTCCCGCCTGAAGAAAATGAAGGAGCTGTTAAAATGACATACTCAGTGAATTTCGCAAATTATACCATCGGTGAGGATGCGTATCAGAATGTCAGAGAAGTGTGCCGCCATTATGGGAAAAAAGCTCTGCTGATCGGTGGAGAACTGGCGTTGAAAGCAGGAAAAGAGAAGCTTATTCAGGCGCTGGCCTCTGAGATCCAGATCGTAGACACGGTTCTTTTCGGCACAGACTGCACGTACGCAAGAATGGAAGAGCTGGCAGAGCACGCAAAAAAATGTGGTGCAGACATGATCTTCGGCATGGGCGGCGGAAAAGCTCTGGATACAGCCAAGGGAACTGCTGAGAAAGCCGGTCTTCCGGTATTTACCTTCCCGACTATCGCGGCCACCTGCGCGGCAACTACCGCGCTTTCCGTTGTGTATAAAGAAGACGGAAACTTTGACAGCTTTTACTTCTACGACAAATTGGTTCCGCATTCGGTATTCTGATGTTTCTGGTGCCAATCCCTCAGGGAGAATCCTTTACTACATTGTTGAATTTCCTGAAAAGCTGGATCAAAGGTCTGTTCGGAGGAAGCTTAAGCTACATTATCGTAGTTATCCTGATCGTATCTGCAATCATGAGTACCTATGATTACTTTGCAAAACCGGAGTGGATCCGTAAGAATCATTATCTGACACGAGCGTTTACCACCACACCGCTGTATCTGGTATCCAAGATCATCGGAGCTGTTTTTGCAGTGATGGTTGTATTTAATATCGGACCGGAAGTGATCATTTCCGCTGATACCGGAGCAACCATCGTAGATCTCTGTGGTACACTGTTCTGTATCGTAGTTGCATTCAGTTTTATCCTCTTCTAGCAAGAAGACTCCAACCTCTAAGGTGGGAGATGAATTGCGTCTGTTACCTACTTGATAGAGTATCCTAATCATAGTATAGTATATTTAGTCGAATAATAAAAATAAAAATTAAAATACAATAAATTTAGATAATAACGCACATTTAGCATTCTTACTATACTATCATCTTGTGATTGTGGTCGAGTATCGTAGATGATTTTTCTAGGAAAAGGAAGTGGCATGGTGGCAAACAGAGCATATAAATTCAGAATATATCCCAATGATGAACAGAAGATTTTGTTTGCTAAGACTTTTGGCTGTGTGAGAATGGTAT
>ERZ824488.3800-NODE-3800-length-10888-cov-7.277209_pt1 | contig 10888 bp, 9 predicted proteins | sample MGYA00519936_ERZ824488 | MGnify/ENA primary metagenome ERZ824488 (study PRJEB31778, sample SAMEA3449153) | human gut metagenome | biome: human gut; feature: human-associated habitat; material: faeces | place: United Kingdom | collected 2010/2012 ...
TAAGCGAGATGATGTACAAAGTATAAGAATCGAGTAGGAGTCAGCCTACTCGATTATATACGATTTTGGTGTATACAATGAGGTGGGATGGTGTACAAAGTATGCGGAGCGGCAGCTCCTTCTGCAAAGCTGCACTATAGCAGCAGATCATCTATCTTCACATAGTCTCCCATCCGGTATGCTTCAATTGCATTTCCATTGATCACATAGAACTTTTCGTTTGCATACACACCGCGGGTTCCAAGGTAAGAATTACCGTTGACTTCCTCCTGCATCTGTACCTGGAAGCCCTGATCTTTATCGTAAGAAAGGATCACATACTGGTTGGCAGATCCGGAAAGCGGAAAGCCGATCAGATTATTTTCCGGATCAACCAGTGCTGCACGGTAGTCAGAAAAAACATCCGAGTAATAGTACTGATCCAGTGTGTACTTGCTGACTTCCTTCACATCCGAAGGATCACTGATATCAAACATGGAGATCTTTACCCCGTTTGTAATGCCATTTTCATCGGTATCCATACCGATGCCAAGAAGCAGGTTATCACTGTAAAAATGCAGGTATTCCGAAAAGCCGGGAATTTTCAGCTTGCCAAGGATCTTCGGATTCTCCGGATCGGAAAAGTCTACGGAGAATAAAGGATCTGTCTGTTCATAAGTTACAAAGTAACCGGTATCGCCCAAAAATCTTGCGGAATAGACCTGTTCATTTTTGGCAAGATCCTCGATCTTACCGATTGTTTTCAAATCTGCATCCAGCACATAGACTGAATTGGACTGTGAAGAGCTTCCGACATTATGCGTAACCGTTGTCACCAGCCGCAACGTATTGTCATACTCATCAATGCTGAAGGAATCGTTCAGATATCCTTTTACTTTGCCCTGGGCAGAGCCGGAAAGTTTTCCTTTATTGTAAGACAGCTTGCGGAGGATCGTCTGATTCTTTGCCGCAAGATTATCTGCGAGGATACTGCTGTTCGCATACTCGTAAATATAAATGTTGTTCTCACTCACATAGACTTCGCCATTCTCAGACATGACTGCTTTCTGGTCTGCTGCCTTATCCGGACTGGAAGCGGAAACGGAGCTGACAACAAGGTACTGGTCTGCTGCATGGTTCGTCGGGAGATAGATATCCGACTGCTTCAGAAGATTGTCACCAACAAGCGGAACATAGGAAGGATAATCTTTTTTGGTGATCGTATCGTAAATATAATAGTCGCTGAATACATACAGATATCCGTCTTTAAAACGTGAAGTGCGGTAGTAACCACTCTGATCCACGGTTCCGATGGATTTTGGATTATTGATATCTGTCAGATCATAAGTCTGGATACGGGTACAGCTGCCGCGGTACAAGGTTTTACTGTCAGAATCAACCTGCGTGTTCTGCATGTTGCCAAGGACAAAAAGCTTCTGGTCACTCAGGTAAAATTCGGATGCCTGAAAATTCTCATTCAGCGAAATACCGGAAACAACCTTCATCTGATCAGACCGGATATCTACAATGGAAATTTCCTGTGAGTTTGCTTTCAGTGTATAAAGATAACTTCCATCCGTTTTTACAATGTCTGCTTCACCGACGCTCTCTGTGCGGACGTTGGTATCGGAAAATGAAGTATCCACAGCACGTGCAGAGGCTGTTGAAGAATCCGAAGAGGAGCTGGAACTATCGGTACGTGCACCATTGTCGGCTGTTTCAGTTGAATACATGACAATTCCGCCGTCGGTTGAACCGGTAACAGATGAAGAATCCAACTCATCCTGATAAGATTGCAGGTATGTGTAGACTTCATCATAATCGGTTGCCGTCTCTAAAGTATCGGAAGAGGCAAGCTTACCGGAGGATGTACCGATTGAAAAACTGCCTTTTGTGGAAGAAGTGGCTGAGTCTGAAGAAAGATTCTGCTGGCGGATGTGGGCGCCAATGCCGACAACCAGTACCAGTGCGGCAGCGATAAGTCCTCCGCGCATCCGGTGGCCGCGGGAAAATCCATGCTTTTTCGGGATATGTCCGGAAGCCTGAGTGCGGTTATGCTCTTCCAGCATTTTCATAATCTGATCCGGTGCAAGGCTTTCCGGAACAGGAGTTTTTTCCGTAGATTGTTTTATTTTATCCAGTATTTCTTTTTCGTGATCTGTCATATGAAACACCTCCTATTACTCTTTTATCCTACTCTTTCAGAAGCCAGCTCATCTTTTCGAGGGCACGCTTTCTGCGGGAGCGGACTGTATTCGGGTTCATTTTTAGCATTTCTCCGATCTCTTTACTGTTGTAACCGCCATAGACGGATAAGCCGATGATCAGCTGATCGTCTTCATCGAGAATAAGAAAAGCACGCTCGACATCTGTGCGGAGTCCGTCACAGTATGTGGCAGAAGCATGATCTTCTTTCAGCTCGGTCTCGGTCCGTTCACGGCTCTTTAACTTCCGGCGGCACACATTTGCCAGAATCTGAAAGATCCAGGAACGGAATGCTTCTTCTTTGCGTAATTTATGTATATTCTCATAGGCGGAAAGAACGGCTTCACTGACGGCGTCTTCTGCATCCTGCGGATGATGCATCATGCAGAGCGCAAAACGATACAGATCCTGATAAACCGTCTTATATAATTCTTTAAATGCAATTGCATCGATCATAAGGTCCCTCCTCTCATAACAGGTTCTTTGTATATAAGAGTATAAAAAAGTCGGAAGTGTTGCAAAAAGGGACAGAAAAATTTCCGTCCCTTTTAAATCATATCATTGTCTGAGAAAAATTAACCTCTGTAATAATTGATCAGACATCCTTTGAGGATGATCTCACGTTCTGCATCCGTCAGATCACCGAGCTTCAGATCGATCTCCTTCAGATCATCGCCTACGACATAAGCCTTGATCGTGGAAGCTTTATCTTCTACTGCTTTGCGGATATCCGGCACGAAGAGATAGTCACCGTTCCTGAAAGAAAGCTTTGTGTGTTCCTCTTCGGTAATAAACGGAAGCATGCCCCAGTTGATCAGGTTCGAGCGGTAACGTTTGGTTGCGTACTCATTCGCGATATTCGCCCAGCCGCCGAGAACCTTCTGGCAGGAAGCAGCCTGTTCACGGGCAGAACCATCGCCAGGTTTGACCGCGAAAATGGTACTTCCGACACCGATATTTCCTTTGCCGACTTCCGGATAAGACTTCTGGATTGCTGCCATCACCGGTTTTAATTCATCCAGTACATCCAGTGGACAAGTACCTGCTTCAATCGCTTTCTGGGCTTTCTGGACCTCTTTTGCGCGTCCTACATAGGCAGGATCCTTTCTGGAAAGTGCAAATTCAGCAAGTCCAAGCGGGTTGGAACGATAAGAAGAAGTCTCGCCGGACGGGATCAGTTCGTCTGTCGTTGTAACCGGATCGTGGATCTCAGATACGACCTTCAGGATCAGATTCTCAGGAAGAGCGCTCATTGCCGGCCAGTCTTTGATGTTCGGTCCGAATTTGATCTCAACCGAAGGATCAGCAACGCCGTGGCTGTCAAATACACGGTTGGCGTAAATTCTGGAATCAAAGTGGTAGGTCGGGTTCTTGTATTCAATATCAAAATCTGTTGCCGGAGTAAGGAAACCTTTGTTCGCAGCAGTTGCGGCAATGGAACGTGCATCCATAAGGGCAACAGATGCGATCTGTCCACTCTGCAGCTTGCTTCCTTCACGGTTCGGGAAGTTACGGGTAGAGTGACGGATGGAAAATGCATTGTTTGCCGGGGTATCCCCTGCACCGAAGCACGGTCCGCAGAAGGCTGTCTTCACGATCGTACCGGCTTCCATCAGGTCAGCAACCGCACCATTTTTCACAAGCTCCATGTAGATCGGTGTACTTGCCGGGTAAACACTGAAGGTAAATTCATCTGATCCGATGTATTTGCCACGGATGATGTCTGCGGCAGCACAGATATTTTCAAAACCGCCACCGGCACAGCCTGCGATGATACCCTGATCGACATAAAGTTTACCATTTACGATCTTGTCCTGAAGAGAGTAATCCACAGCACCGTCCAGGCTTACCAGCGCGCGCTGTTCTACATCGTGGAGAACATCTGCAAGGTTGGCATTGACATCCTCAATGGTGTAGACATTGGACGGATGGAACGGCATGGCGATCATAGGCTTGATTTCACTCAAATTGACGTATACAAGACCGTCATAGTAAGCGACTGCGCCAGGCTCCAGTTTCCTGAAGTCATCACTTCTTCCGTGGATATCGTAGAACTCTTTGATCTTGTCATCGGTTCTCCAGATAGAAGAAAGGCAGGTTGTCTCTGTCGTCATAACATCGATTCCGATACGGAAGTCTGCACTTAATTTGCCAACGCCAGGTCCGACAAATTCCATGACCTTGTTATTGACATAGCCATTGCCGAAGGTTGCGCCGATGATAGCAAGGGCAACGTCCTGCGGTCCGACACCTTTCACCGGTTCGCCGTCCAGATAGATTCCGACAACGCCCGGCATCTTGATATCATAAGTCTTGTTCAGAAGCTGTTTTACAAGTTCCGGTCCGCCCTCTCCCATTGCCATGGTACCGAGTGCACCATAACGGGTGTGGCTGTCAGAACCAAGGATCATCTTGCCGCCGCCTGCGAGCATTTCACGGGCAAACTGGTGGATAACGGCCTGATGAGGCGGAACATAGACACCGCCGTACTTCTTCGCACAGGTCAGTCCAAACATGTGGTCATCTTCATTGATCGTACCGCCGACTGCACACAGAGAGTTATGGCAGTTGGTCAGAACATAAGGGATCGGGAATTTCTCCAGTCCGGATGCTCTTGCAGTCTGGATGATTCCGACAAAGGTAATGTCGTGCGAAGTCAGCTTGTCAAATTTGATCTGAAGCTGCTGCATATTACCGGAAGTATTATGCGCACTTAAGATCCCATAAGCCATTGTCTCTTTTGCAGCAGCTTCTTTTGTTGTCTCAATACCTGTCTTGCTTTTTACGGCAGCAAGTGCATCGGGTGCATCTGCAATTACCTCAGTACCGTGTAAAAGATAGGCACCGCCTTTGTATAATTTCACCATATCATGTCCTCCTATTTTCTGTTTTCTATGAATTTCATGTGGTCTGCGACCATCAGAGCAATCTTAAATGTCAGGGCGTCCTCAAAGACTCTGACATCCAGCCCGGTCTGCTTCTGGATCTTCTCCAGCCGGTAGACGAGCGTATTCCGGTGGACGAAAAGCTGTCTTGCTGTCTCCGAAATATTCAGGCTGTTTTCAAAAAATTTATCAACTGTGGATAAGGTTTCTTCGTCAAACTGATCAACGGTATTTCCGGCAAATACTTCTTCCAGGAACATCTCGCATAAGGAAACGGGAAGCTGGTGGATCAGCCGTCCGATACCGAGTTCGCGGTAGGATAAAATATTGCGTTCCGGATAGAAGATACGTCCCACATCCAGAGCCATGCCAGCTTCTTTGTAAGACTGTGAGACCTCTTTGAGTTCGGGAATGATGGTTCCGAAGGAAAGCCGGACATTGACCATAGCTTCGGTGTTGATCGCATTCACCAGCATATCGGCAGTCGAACGGATCGTATCATAATCATCCGTACTGTCAAGGGACTTGATCAGAATAATATGTCCCTCATCTACGGCAGTAACAAAATCACCGGTTCCCGAGGAATAAATCCCACGGATCATATCCAGGACGATCGTGTCATCCGGATTCTTCGGTTCGATCAGATAGACGACTCTGCGCTGCTCCACTGTAATACCAAGCTTTTTCGCCTGATTGTAGATATCTACGAGAAGCAGGTTATCCAGGAGCAGGTTCTGGATAAAACGGTTACGGTCAAGACGTTCGCTTCCGGATCTTAAAAGGCTCTCCAGCTGGCAGACACTTAAGCGTCCGCTGGTATGCACATCAATCTCATTATTGTGCTCGATCACGAAAATATAAGTCAGTTCATCATCATCATAAACCGGAAACAGGCCATAGCATTCATCCAGGTGCTCCTCCGATACGCCGGTAACCTCCAGCTCTTTTAAAAATGAGCAGACAGCTTTTTTTACTGCAGGTTTCTCCTTACCTACAGCTGCAAGCATCACTCCGTCTGTGTTCCAGATGGAACAGTTACACTCGATGATATCCCCTATTTCATTGATTGTTCTCTGTAAAATCTGGTTGGATAACAATCCGTTCACCTCTCCATTCTTTTCAATATATGACAAATGGGAGAATTGTGAAATTCCCCCATCTTCTTCTGACAATACAATCTGATATTATTTTAGCAAATGTTTCACACTTTAGCAAGTTAAAATGAAAAACGTTCTCTTTTATTCGTCTTCGTCATCGCGTCTATCAAGCATGGCAGCAACGATTTCAAGAATCACAGCAAGACCGATGATAGATGCAGCGGCAATCTTTCCGGCAGTGCCGGTTGCAGCCTGTGCGATACCGCCGACAACCGGAACAGAAAGCTTTACTTTTCCGATGTAGTTGTTGTAAGGGATCGGATTCATATCTTTTTCCTCATTGGCATCCCCTTTGGTGATAAACTGTCCCATCGCCGGGCTGTTGGATACTACACGGTGGGTAATGATCGAGCCGTCTGCATTGTTGCTGTAAAAAGCAATGACATCATCTTTGACGATCGTGTCTGGTTCTTCATACCGGACATAGACCAGGCTTCCCGTCGGGATTGCCGGTTCCATGCTCCCACTGATCACGGTGTACATCTGAAAACCAAAAGCTTTCGGAAGCGTCAGCGGAATACAGGCAAGAATCAGTACTGTCAGTAAAACAGTGCCCAGTGCACTGCAAAATGCAGCCACCGGGCTTTTCTTTTTCTTCGTTCTCTTCAAAAAAGACTTCTCCTTTAGTGCCGCGCTTTTTTTATTTTGCACGTTTTTTCAAGAATACGATCAGTCCTGCGAGAGCTGCTACCGCAACAACGATAATGCCGATCCCTGCTGCGATCGGAGTTTTGCTCGTCTTGTCTTTCGCATCGATATTTCCTTTTGGAGTGTCTTCATCATCCAGATCTACCAGAGACTTTGGTGTCTGTTCATCCTCAGATGTTGCAGTATCTTTATCTTTAGCTGTCGTATCCTGAGAATTGTTATCTGTCGTTGTACCATCGGTTGTACCGGTTGTGGTTCCGTCTGTTGTGCCACCGGTAGTTCCGGTTGTAGTGCCACTGGTAGTTCCGGTTGTAGTTCCACCGGTAGTTCCGGCAGTTCCACCGGTTGTGCCGCCTGTCGTGCCACCTGCTGTACCGACATTACCGGTACCTGTGCCAGGAGTTGCTGTACCAGGAACAGTCGTTGTGATGGTGGTTGTTGTTGTAACAACACGGTCTGTAGCACCCGGTTTGTAGGTAAACGTAAATACATTCTCAGATTCATTATCACTCAAAGTCTTGGTAAGTGCAAGAGCATCTGGAATATAATTTTCAATATACTGATAAGCGACGATTGGTTTGTCACCGACATTTCCGTAGAAGGTCTGGCTTTCTGCAAGAGCCTTACCGGAAGCATCCTGATAGTTTACGGTGTAGGCAACCATGTCCTTTTTGATTCCATAGGCTACGACATAGTCAGCATCACCGGTTACATCGAATGAAGGAGAAGCAAGTGCTTCGTCATTGTCACGTCCGCTGAGACGGATTCCTTTGACATAATACTTGTCATCGGTTACCTGAACAGCATTCAGATTAAAAGTAACAGTAGAACCGGCGACAAGAGAATCCCGCTCCTCCTTAGCCTGGCCGTTTATCGTTCCTTTATTACCTGCAGATAAAGTTACCTTATAGGTATACCCGTTAGCAGCCATAACGCTCATCGTGGATGCACCGATCGTCATTGATACAGTCAGAAGAGAAACCAGTAATTTTTTCCATCTTTTCATCTGCTTACTCTCCTTTCCGTCTGCGTTTCTTTGTGTTCTTGTTATATGTGTAGATTCCGTATGCCAGAAGGATCAGTCCACTGATGAGTGCAAGCACACAGAAGAGAAGAACTCTTGCGGTATCACCGGTCTTAACGGTGTTGGTAGTCTTGACGATTTTCGTCTTGGTAATGGTATTGCTTACTTTTACCTTTTCCACTGCAAAGTTCATACGAAGCTTTGCGAGCGTGTTCTGATAACCATTGCCCTGTGTCTCACCTTCGATACCGATGGTAAGGTGTACGGTTCCGGTACCATTGGAAGCAAGACGGCCGAGGTAGAAATATTTCTCGGTAGAGTTTCCAAGCTCCTTCAGACCTTCACCGGTCTTAGAAGAACCTTCACCTCCGACGGTATCACTGTTATAGAGTACCTTTTCGGTATTGTCACTTCCAACATAAGTCAGCTTGTATTCGTAAGCACCACCTTCAGCGGATTCCTGTGCTTCCTCCAGTGTCTGGATGATCTCATTGGTCATGTACCAATCGGTCTCGCCTTTATCGGAGTTCTTCAGCTGAACCTTCAATTCGATGCTGTCACCCGGCTGGATCGTTGCCAGCTCATCGGAAACAGTCTTGTTTTCAAAATTGCTTTCCATTTTGTCGCCGGTGAAATGAACCTGCCATCCATCGGCTCCCTGATAGTCTTTTGCAAATGCAGTTGTGTGTACCCCTGCTGCCATTATCACTGTCATGGCGAGGCACAAAATTTTCTTTTTCATACTCTGTACCTCCCTACTGTAAGCTCATTGTTGTTTCGTCGTCTGATACATTCACGTCCACGCCCCAGGCACTCTTGATTGCGTCCTTTGCGTTGTGTGTCTGAACTGCATCCACCTCTGCGTCAATGTGGAAGGTGTAACCATTGTACTTGTAAGTATAAGTGATGGTTTTGTCCTTTACTGTTTTCTCTACCTCTGTTGCAATCTTCGGATCAATGCGGAGTGTGTCAGATAATGCCGGTGTGGTATCTCCGGCTTTTACTGCCTTTGTGTAATAAAGAACGGTTCTTTCGTCGGTGGTCTGCTGATCTGCAACTACCCAGCCGTTAGCGGTAAGGAAATTCAGTTCAATCAGATCCGGTGAAAGAGTGGTGTTCTTGTTGCCCTCTTTGTCCTGCCAGCTCTTGGTAAGGATCACACGGACGAAGGTGTCGATGTTACCGCTGTTCTGAACACTGAGCTCTTCTTTGTATTTCTTTCCGGGTGCGAATTTCTCCTTTTCTCCGAGAAGGCCTGTCAGGAGTTCCCCGTCTTTTACTTCTTTCTGGTTCTTAGATGTAAAATCCTGGCTGCTGACGACATTGCCATTCTCTAAAAGAGATACACCGATATTCTGCATCTCGATCTGTGCGGAATAATTCTCACTGTAGTAGGTGAGTGCGGCACGTGTACTGCCGACAGTACTGCCAATCAACAGGAGCGCTGATGCTGTCAGAAGCAGGGCCGATTTTTTTGGAAATGATTTCTTTTTCTTTTTCATATTCGTTCCCTCCTATTCTGTGGTTTTACTGTCTTCTGTTGTCTCAGTTGTGATTACATGATTCCAGTCTGCATATGGGTTTCCATTTTCATCGTAAAGAACCGGTGTGCATTCCTGGATAACTACGATATTGAATTCTTCCGGTTTATCCTTCCCTTCCGGGAATTTGTAAGAGATATTGAGTTCCGGTGTGGTTTCGCCTGCCGGAAGAACGCCTTCATAGTACCAGTAACCATCATCTTTGGCTTTCCATCCGCCATTTGGAGTAGTATAGGTAAGTTTCATCGGGGCAAATGCTGTTACTCTTACGAAGCAATCATAATCACCGGTATTTGTAATGGTGACGTGCTTGCCATCTTTATCGACTGTTTCGTTAGGGATGGTTTCGGTAAATCCCATATTCATCGTCACACCGCCACCGGCTGTTGTATAAGTTGTGAAGTATGCCATTGCACTTCCAACTGCCAGGGTTCCGGTAAGAGCAAGTGCTGCCGCTGCCATGATTAGTGGTTTTTTATGTAACTTTCTCATTCCGATTCCCCCTTTCTAGTTCTTTGCTGCCGGTTTGGTGTACTGATACTGACCATTTTCATCGAGTTTAAAATTATTTTTTACGCCGTATCCGCCATTGGTACGTCCATCATGTTTGTTGATAAATGAAACCTCTGCCGGTTTGAATTCTACTTCGGTTTCTTTTTCAGGATTAGCAATGATGTCTGTTTTCTGACTTTTAGCAGAAGCGAGTTCATAGCTTGCACCGCTGTAAACCTCCGTTACCTTGACATGAGAGCCGGCAGGAATCTTCGTGATCGTTACAGAATCATTACCTGCTGCGCTAAAGGTAAGCTCTTCGATTCTGGTTTCTTTTTTCTCATCCAGTGTTGTGATATCGATCTGGAATACGAAGGTTGCCTTGTCTCCGAAGGTAGCATTGTGATCTTTCAGTTCCTTCTTGATCACCAGATCACCGTATCTTACATGTTGTTCCGGTTTCAGACCAACTGCATTGCTGCCAGTCAGATTGTAGATCCACTCATCATTGGTATGATCGTTATTGTAATAATTATTGGTCGGAAGTGATATCAGGTAAGGTGTAAAAGTATAAGTGTAATTTGGCGTAATCACTTTTGGTGTATCTACAAGGTAAAGTCCGGTCTTCAGTCCCGTTATAGTATGGTCGTCATTTGGGTTATCTGTTAGTGTAATGGTTTTGGGTGGTTCAACAACTGTATTTCCATCAGAATCTGTCAGCATCTCCTTTGCGTCATTGGCACGTTTTTTCCATTCAGCAGTGGCATCTGCCAGATTATCTGCATTTACGGAAGAAAGATCCAGTTTCGCAAATGTACCGGTTGCAGTATAGTTGCCGGATTCATCAACCGAAGCAACTTTATACAGGTTTACCGGAATGCCTGCCTTTAGAAGTTCACTGCTTCCACCAATGTCAAATTGGATGGAACACTCTGCATCGGTATCGATCGCGTTTGC
>ERZ824488.3802-NODE-3802-length-10882-cov-2.690496_pt1 | contig 10882 bp, 7 predicted proteins | sample MGYA00519936_ERZ824488 | MGnify/ENA primary metagenome ERZ824488 (study PRJEB31778, sample SAMEA3449153) | human gut metagenome | biome: human gut; feature: human-associated habitat; material: faeces | place: United Kingdom | collected 2010/2012 ...
ATATCTTATCACTTATGCAGTTGGACATTTAGTTTCTTTATATGATATGAAGGATTATGATAAAGATAAATATTCTGGGTCTTGGAAATTTGAAAACTTTCCATTTATTCCTCAAGATAAATTTAAATTTAAAATTGATGATTCTAAAAAAGATCAATTTAATGTAGTTAATAGTCTAATTCATAGAGATGATGTTGAATATATTATAAATGCAACAGATAACGACCGTGAAGGTGAATTAATTTCTTTTTTAATTTTTTTAATGGCAAAAAACAAAAAGCCTGTTAAAAGGATACTTGTCAATGAATGGACTCCTCAAGATATTACTAAAGGACTTGAAAATCTTAAAGATGACGTGGAAATGAGAAATTTACAAGCTGCAGGTTATACTAGATTAATAACTGACTGGTTAATAGGTATTAATTTTACTTCCATTGCCACATTAAAATATGGAAATGGAAAATTGTTAAATATAGGACGTGTTATACTTCCAACAGTAAAACTTGTTTATGATAGAGATATGGAAATTAAAAACTTTATTCCAAAAACTTATTTTGAAATAGAGGGAAGTTTTAAATGTAAAAACGGTAAATATAAAGGCAAATTAATAAAAAACAAAAATAGTAAATTTGATACTGAAGAAGAAGTAAAAGAAATAATTGATAATATAAATTCTATTGAAGGTACTATAACTGATAAAAAAGTAACTACTTCTAAAGAATATGCTCCTAAGCTATTTTCTTTAACATCTTTACAAGGTTATATTACTTCTAAGTATAGTCATTTTACTTCTGACAAGGTTCTTAGTGTTTGTCAGTCTTTATACGAAGGTAAAGGTAAGGGTGGATATATTACTTATCCTAGAACTGATTCTATCTATCTAGAAGAAAGTTTAGTTGGTAAAACTGCTGATACTTTAGAAAGACTTAAAAAAGGTCTACCTTATGAGGATAAAATTAAATTTACTAAAACAAAAAGAGTTTTTGACTCTTCAAAAGTTGATAGCCATAGTGCTATCACACCAACTTATATAGTACCAACAAATTTATCACCTGATGAAACAATTGTTTATAATGCCATCAAAGATAGATTTATAGCTAACTTTATGCCACCAGCAGAATATGAAAATACTGAAATAAAAACTACTGTGGATAAAAACACTTTTATCACAAAAGGTAAAGTTCTTAAAGTAAAAGGTTACTTAGAAGTTTATAACAAAGAAGAAAAAGATGATTTACTTCCTATGATAAATAAAGATGAAGTTGTAGAAGTTATAGAAATCAAACCTTTAAGTAAGCAAACTACTCCTCCTAAATCATATACAGAGGACACTTTGCTTAAAGCGATGAAAAACTGTGGTAAAAATGTTTCTGAAGACGATACAACAGTTTTATCTGGATATTCCATTGGTACTTCTGCTACTCGTGCTGAAGTTCTAAAAAAAATCAATCAAGTTGGATATGTAACTAAAAAAGGTAAATCTTATTATATAACTGATTTAGGTAAAAATTTAGTAGAAATTTTCCCTGTTAAAGAGCTTTTTGACGTGGATTATACAGGTAAACTGGAGAAAAGTTTGAGCGATATTCAAAAAGGTAAATTTACTAGAAAAGAATATCTAAATAATATTATGAACTTTATTTGGAATAGTGTTAATTTAATTAAATCTGACATACCTAGAAAAATAAATACAGAAAGTATTGTTTATAATAAAAATAAATTTGCAGATAATAAGACCTCAAAAACTTCAAATAAATCTTCTAAAACAAGTGATGATGTTTTAGGAAAATGTCCGGCTTGTGGAGGAGATGTAAAAGAAAGTGAAAAGGGATTTTTCTGTACAAATTCTAAAAACTGCAAGTATGGAATATTTAAAGAAGATAAATATTTACAACTTTTTAAGAAAAAACCTACTAAAACCATGGTTAAAAGTTTATTAAAAAAAGGTGAAGCCAAGGTAAAGTCCATGACTGGTAAAGATGGCAATAAATTTGATGCCATACTTAAATACGAAAAAAATAATAATGGATATTATAGATGGCTTATAAAAAAAGATCAATAAAAATACTGTTCTTATAGATTTCTGTAAGAACAGTATTTCTTTTATGTATTAAATTTATACTGTTGGTAACTCATCATAACTACTTATGATTTTATTTACCACACCATATTCCACAGCTTCCGAAGCATTCATCCAATAATTTCTATCAGTATCTTGTTCTACTCTTTCTATTGGCTGACCTGTAGCTTCACTAATTATACTATTAACTCTTTTACGAACTTTTATTATTTGTTCTGCTTCTATACTTAAATCAGTACTTTGACCTCTACACTCACCCATTGGTTGATGTATTAAATATCTAGTATTTGGAAGTGAGTATCTATTTTCCTTATCTGCTCCAAGATATATTGTTATTCCTGCACTGGCAACCCATCCAGTTCCTATTACAAGTACTTTAGGTTTAACAAATTTTATCATATCATGTATAGTATCTCCTGCTTCCACATGACCACCTTGGCTATTTATAAATAATTTTATAGGTTCCTCTCCCATTTCTTGTAATAATAACAATTGAGTTGAAACTTTTTCTGCTAATTCTTGATTTATTTCCCCAGATATAAATATAGTTCTAGTTTTTAATAATTTTTCCATAACTTCACTAGATTTATCTTTTTTATTTTCTTGATTTTCCCCTTGTCTAATCATATGATATTTACCCTCCTGATATATTTTATAATTATTTACTAATAAGTATAGCACAACATTTTTATAAAGATACACTATATGCTAGCATAAATTTTTACTAATTCCACAAGTATATCAACAACCTTATCCATACCCTCTACACTTATATGCTCATAGACTCCATGATAAGCTGCTCCTCCAGTTCCTAGGTTTGGACAAGGAAGCCCTTTGAAACTTAATTGTGCTCCATCAGTTCCTCCACGTATGGCATCTACTGTAGGCTCTAATCCAACAGCTTTTGTTGCTTTTTTAGCATTTTCTATTAAGTGCATACATGGTTCTATTTTTTCTTTCATATTTCTATATTGTTCTTTTATAGTAAGAGTTACTGTATCTTCACCGTATTTTTCATTGATAGTTTTTTCTATATTTTTCAGGAATTTATTTCTTTCTTCAAACTTTTCTGCATCATGGTCTCTTACTATGTAATTTAATTTTGAATATTCCACTGTACCTAAGCTTTCTATCAAATGATAAAAACCTTCATAACCTTCTGTATTAGCTGGCGTCTCATTTGGTATCATAGAATTTATTTCCATGGCTATTAATTGAGAATTTACCATTATATCTTTTGCACTTCCTGGATGAACATTTATACCTTTTATTTCAAATAAAGCAGAAGAAGCATTGAAATTTTCATATTCAATTTGTCCTTCTAAACCACCATCTACAGTATAAGCAAAGTCTGCTGCAAATTTTTTTACATCAAAATTATGTGCCCCAGTTCCTATTTCTTCATCTGGATTAAATCCTATGCTTATTTTCCCATGAGGTATGTTTTCTTTTTGAATTATTTCTATGGCAGTCATTATTTCTGCTATACCAGCCTTATCATCTGCCCCCAGTAACGTACTTCCATCTGTAGTTATTAAAGTTCTTCCTTTAAAGTCTTTTAAGTGTTCAAAATCAGAAACTTTTATTACCCTACCACTTTCGCCAAGATTTATATCTTTTCCATCGTAATTTTCTATAATTTGTGGATTTACATTTTGACCACTCATATCTTCTGATGTATCTAGATGAGCTATAAATCCTAATTTTGTTTTGTCTTCATATCCTTTTTTTGCTGGTAAAGTCCCATAAACATAACATTTATCATCAACATGGGCATCTTCTATCCCTAGTTTTTTCATTTCTTCTACTAATATTCTTGCTAAATCAAATTGACGAGAAGTAGATGGCACACTTTCACTGCTGCTGTCACTTGTAGTCCATATTTTTATATAGTTTAACATTCTTTCATAAGCTCTCATATTGTTAATCTCCTTATGCTATAAAATAAGTTTTATTTGTAATTATAATATAAAAATTTAATAATAACACATTATGGCAATATATTTTTGTATAAATATGATATTTTTTACAATATATCTAAATTGTGTCTATTTATATTTTATTTATTTTATTTTAATTTTATACTATTTACTTTTATATGACTTATATTGACTTTATTAGACATCAATACTACAATTATTTTAAAGTTAATTTGAATAATTAAATTTTATATATTTTTATAGGGGGATTTATCAATGAATCAAATTAAATTAAAAAGAATTATGGAATCAATGAAAGAAAATAATGTTCCTCAATTAATAGTAGCCGACCCTGCTTCTATATGCTATTTAACTGGGCGTATGTTAAATTGTGGAGAAAGAATGGTTGTTCTTTATCTTGATATCCATGGTAACCATAAATTATTTATAGGTAAATTATTCCCACAGTCTACTCCAATTGAAGGAGCTGAGATAATTTACTTCGATGATACTGATTATTATGTAGGAATGTTGGCAAATCTTATGAGAGAAAACACAGTAGTTGGTATAGATAAAGTATGGCCAGCTAAATTCTTATTACCTTTGATGAATAAATTAAATGCTACAAAATTCATAGATGGATCGTTTATAATAGACAATATTCGTCAAATAAAAGACGAAGAAGAGCAGCAATTAATGAGAGCGGCTTCTAAAATTAACGATGCAGCAATGAAAAAAATAATACCACTAGTAAAAGAAAATTTCACTGAGTTGGAAATAGCAGATAAATTATTCGAATTTTACTGTGAAATGGATGCTCCTGAATTTTCGTTTGATCCTATCATAGGATATGGAGCAAATGCTGCTGACCCTCATCATGAATCAGGTAATTCAAAAGGTAAATTGGGAGATTCTGTAGTAATTGATATAGGCTGTGTAAAAGATGGATACTGCTCAGATATGACTAGAACAGTATTTATAGGAGAAGTTTCTCAAAAAGGAAAAGAAGTGTATGAAATAGTCAAAGAAGCTAACTTAAGAGGTATAGCTGCTTGTAAACCTGGAAATAGATTCTGTGATGTGGACAATGCTTGTCGTGACTATATATCAGAAAAAGGATATGGACAATACTTCACTCATAGAACTGGTCATTCCATAGGAATGGAGTGTCATGAATTTGGTGATGTATCTTCTGTAAATGAAAATATTTTAAAACCAGGAATGATATTCTCCGTTGAACCAGGTATATATTTACCGGGAGAAGTTGGTGTTAGAATAGAAGATTTAGTACTAATAACTGAAGATGGTTGTGAAGTGTTAAATAATGTAACTAAAGATTTAATGATAATAAAATAAAATACATAAAAACCCCATAGGTACTATTAATTAGTACTTCTGGGGTTTTATTTATATTTATATCTATTTCTTATTTTTTATAGTAGCTTGTGCAGCTGCAAGTCTAGCTATTGGAACTCTATATGGTGAACAAGATACATAGTTTAATCCTGTTTTATAACAAAATTCTACTGATGCTGGATCTCCTCCATGCTCTCCACAAATTCCAAGTTTAATTTTATCGCCTTTTTCTTCTCTAGCAAGATTTGCTGCCATTTTAACTAATTTTCCAACACCATTTTGATCTAAAGTTTGGAATGGATCTTTTTCTAATATTTCTTTATCCACATATTCATTTAAGAATTTTCCAGCATCATCTCTAGAATAACCAAATGTCATTTGTGTTAAATCATTAGTACCAAATGAAAAGAAATCTGCTTCTCTTGCTATTTCATCAGCTATTAAGCATGCTCTAGGTATTTCTATCATTGTACCTACTGTATATTTTAAGTTCACATTATTTTCTTCAATTATTTTATTTGCAGTTTCTACTATAGTATTTTTTACATTTCTAAATTCATTTAATGCACCAACTAAAGGTATCATTATTTCTGGCTCCACATTTAAACCTTATTTACTTCTATAGCTGCATTTATTATTGCTTTTGTTTGCATAACTGCTATTTCTGGATAAGTTACAGCAAGTCTACAACCTCTATGTCCAAGCATTGGATTGAATTCTGCTAAGTCAACTATTCTCTTTTTGATTTCTTTTGCATCTATATTCATATCCTTAGCTAACTCATTTATTGTTTCATCATCATGAGGTAAGAACTCATGTAATGGTGGATCTAATAATCTTATATTAACAGGTCTATCTCCCATAACTTTGTATATATCAACAAAATCTTGCTGTTGCATAGGAAGTAGCCTGTCTAAAGCTTCAACTCTATCTTTTACAGTATTTGATAAAATCATTTTTCTAACTGCTGGTATTCTATCTTCATCAAAGAACATATGCTCAGTTCTACAAAGTCCTATACCTTCTGCTCCAAAATCTACAGCAGCCTTAGCATCTCTTGGATTATCAGCATTAGTTCTAACTCTTATTTCTCTAATTTCATCAACCCAATTCATTAATTTTTCAAAATTACCAGTCATTGTAGCTTCTACTTTAGCTACATCTCCTAAGTATACTACTCCTGTTGAACCATCAAGAGATATAAAATCTCCTTCTTTTAAAACTAAATCATCTTTTCTAACTTCTTTTGCAGCTTCATCAACCTTAATTTCTCCACATCCAGCAACACAGCATTTACCCATACCTCTTGCAACAACTGCTGCATGAGAAGTCATACCACCTCTTGCAGTAAGTATACCTTCAGAACATACCATTCCTTCTATATCTTCTGGAGAAGTTTCTTGTCTAACAAGTATTACTTTTTCTCCATTTTGTGAAGCTTTTGCTGCATCTTCTGCACTAAAGTATATTTTACCACTTCCAGCTCCTGGAGATGCTGGCAAACCTTTTGTTAAAACTGTTGCTTCTTTTAATGCTTTATCTTCAAATTTAGGATGAAGTAATTGATCTAATTGTTTAGGCTCAATTCTCATTATAGCTTCTTCTTTAGTTATTAGTCCTTCATTAACAAAATCAACAGCCACATTTATGGCAGATGCTGCAGTTCTTTTACCATTTCTAGTTTGTAAGAAAAATAATCTTCCTTTTTCTATAGTAAACTCAACATCTTGCATATCTTTGTAGTGATGTTCTAGTGTTTTTACTGTATCTATAAATTGTTTATAAATCTCTGGCATAACTTCTTTTAATGTATCTATTGGTTGAGGAGTTCTTATACCTGCCACAACATCTTCACCTTGTGCATTTATTAAGTATTCTCCTAGTAATTTATTATCTCCTGTAGCTGGGTCCCTTGTAAAAGCAACTCCTGTTCCAGAAGTATCTCCCATATTACCAAATACCATTGATTGTATATTAACTGCAGTTCCTAAGTTATTATCTATATCATTTAATCTACGGTAAACTATAGCTCTTGGGTTATTCCAAGATCTAAATACAGCTTCTACCGCTAACATTAATTGTTTTTTAGGATCTTGTGGAAAATCTTCTCCAACCTCTTTTTTATATATATTTTTATATTCTTCAACAATTGCTTTTAAGTGTTCAGTTGTTAAATCTGTATCAAATTTAAAATTATTTTCTTCTTTATATCTATCTAATACATTTTCAAATTTATATTTTTGAACTTCCATAGCAACATCAGAGAACATTTGTATAAATCTTCTATAACTATCATAGGCAAATCTTTCATTATCAGTTGCTTTAGCTAAAGCTAAAACAGTTTTATCATTTAAACCTAAATTTAATATTGTATCCATCATACCTGGCATTGATATAACTGCCCCAGAACGAACAGATACTAAAAGTGGGTTCTCTTCACTACCTAATTTTTTATTTAAATCTTTTTCTAAAATTGATAATTTTTCTTCTATTTGATCTATTATTTCTTGTTTTATTGTTTTGTTATTTTCATAGTAATCGTTACAAGCCTTAGTTGTTATTGTAAAACCTGGTGGTACTGGTAATCCTATCTTAGTCATTTCAGCTAAGTTAGCACCCTTACCTCCTAGTAAAGATTTCATTTCTTTACTACCTTCATTAAAGCTATAAACATATCTCATACACATATATAAAATCCCCTTTAAAAATATTTATTTATGGAAATCTATAAAAATAGATTTATTTACTTGTATGTATTTTTTTCTTTAAACCATTTTCCTTCATTATATCTAAAATTAATCCTGCTGTCTCTTCTATTGCTTTATTTGCAACATTTATAACTGGGCAAGACAGTTTTTTCATAACTTCTTCTGAATAATCTAACTCCTCTAAAATTCTATCTAATTTTGCATAGTTAGCATTACTTGACAGTCCAAGAGCTTTTAATCTTGATTGCCTTATTTCATTTAATTTTTCTGGAGTATTTGTAAGTCCTATAATTTTCTTAGGATTGATTTCATAAACTTCCTTTGGTATTGGAATTTCTGGTACTAAAGGAATATTAGCTACTTTTATATTTCTATTTGCTAAATACATACTTAAAGGTGTTTTAGATGTTCTAGATATACCAACTAGTACTAAATCTGCTTTTAATACACCTCTTGGATCTTTACCATCATCATATTTAACTGCAAATTCTATAGCCTCTATTCTCCTGAAGTATTCTTCATTCATTCTTCTTATTATTCCTGGTTCTCTCTTTGGAGGAGTTCCAATTTTTTCAGATAATATATTTACTATCTGAGACATTAAATCTACACAGTGTAAATTTTCTTTTGCACAGAAATCTTCAACAATATCTCCTAAATTTTCACTTACTAGCGTATATACAATTATTGAATTTTCATTTTTTGCACTTTCTAATATTTCTAAATCCTCATCAGTTAATGGTTTTGATGAATCTAAAACTATTATCACTAAATCTGCTGAATCTATAGACTCTTTAGATTTTTGTACACCTATTTTTTCAACTATATCTTCTGTTTCTCTTATTCCGGCAGTATCCACTATTTTTAGTGGGATTCCTTTAATATTTACGAATTCTTCTATAACGTCTCTTGTAGTACCAGCTATTTCTGTTACTATCGCTCTATTTTCTCCTAATATAGAATTTAATAGTGAAGATTTCCCTACGTTTGGTTTACCTATTATTACTGTTTTTAATCCATCTCTAAGTATTTTTCCGCTTTCAGCTGAATCGTATAATTTTTTAATTTCTTCTCTTAACTCTAAAGATTTTTCTTCTATTTCTTTATAAGTAACATCTTCTACATCTTCATCAGAGAAATCTATAGAAACTTCTAATTGTGCTAAAACTTCTGTAACTTTAAGTCTTAAACTTTTTATCTTATTCGCTAAAGAACCCTCTAATTGATTTTGAGCAACCTCTTGTGCTTTATCAGTTTTAGATTTTATTACGTCTATTACTGCTTCTGCTTGAGATAAATCTATTCTTCCGTTTAAGAATGCTCTCTTTGTAAATTCACCAGCTTCTGCTAATCTAACATCTTTAGTTAAAATTAATTCTAATATTTTCTTTACTGAAATAAATCCACCGTGACAATTTATTTCAATAACATCTTCACCAGTATATGATCTAGGTCCTTCCATATAAGCTACTAAAACTTCATCTATTCTTTTTTCGCCATCAAATATATTTCCATACACTAATGTTCTTGAATTATATTCACTTATTTTTTTACCAGATACAGCTTTAAATATTTCTTCTGCAACTTTTAATGAATTGCTTCCACTTATTCTTATTATTCCGATTCCACCTTCTCCAGGTGCTGTAGCAATCGCTGCTATTGTATCATCTATAAACAAATTTATCACCTCTATACTTTTTAATTATATTTCCAATCTCAATTTAATTTTGTATAACCGCTTATTAACATTTTATACCTAAATTACAAATTCTATAAATATCTATCAAAATATTTTAAAAAATAATCGTTAAAAAGAAAACCCCCTAAATCTTAGGAGGTCTTTAAATTATCTTTTGTACTCAATTACTAATCTTCTATGTGGCTCTTCTCCTTCGCTGTAAGTAATTACATACTTATCATTTTGAAGAGCAGAATGTATAATTCTTCTCTCATATGGATTCATATAATCTAGTTTTTTTGTTTTCTTTGTTTTAGCTACTTCTCTAGCTACTTTGTTTGCGTATCTAATTAAAGATTGTTCTCTTTTTTCTCTGTAGTTTTCTATATCAACTAATACTCTAGAGTGAGAATCTTTATTTATTTTATTAAGAGCTAAACTAGTTAAGAATTGAACAGCATCTAAAGTTTGTCCACGTCTACCGATTAAAGTAGTTGCTTCTTTTCCTTTAATGTCAATTTTTATTAAATTGTTTTCTTGAGTTGCTATTACATCAGCGTTTATTTTTGCATTATGTAACATTGTTTCTATAAACTCTTTTGCTATATCAATTTCTTTTACTGGTTCGACTTCTTCTATTATTTCAACTTTTTCTGTTACAGTTATTTTATAAAGACCATCTTTAGCCCCTATAAATCCTAGAAAACCTTTATTTGGTTCCTCAATAACTTCAACTTTTATATCTTCGATATCTTCTTTATCTACATTTAATTGCTCAATTGCTTTTTGTATTGCTTCTTCTTGTGACTTACTTCTTAGTTCCAGACTTTTTTGATTGTCTGTTTGATTGTTCTTTTTTGTTTGATTTTCTATCGCTTGATTTTTCATCTTTAACTACTTCCTCCTTAGAGTTAGCCATCTTAGCTTTTAAAGGACTTGTTACTAAATAGTATTGTGCTATTGAGAATATATTACTCATTGTCCAATAAAGTGCAAGACCCGCTTCATACGTATATCCCCACCAGAAAGACATAGCTGTCATTACTATCGTCATCGATTTCATCATTTGAGCTTGAGACTCATCAGTTGTTGCCATAGATTTTTGCATGAAGTAAGCACTTACACCAGATAGTATACCTAA
>ERZ824488.3804-NODE-3804-length-10878-cov-2.697311_pt1 | contig 10878 bp, 4 predicted proteins | sample MGYA00519936_ERZ824488 | MGnify/ENA primary metagenome ERZ824488 (study PRJEB31778, sample SAMEA3449153) | human gut metagenome | biome: human gut; feature: human-associated habitat; material: faeces | place: United Kingdom | collected 2010/2012 ...
AATAGGATAGTGTCGTATCCACCTTACCTGTACCAATCAGGATCTTGCCCATAAAGACGATCAGGCGGTTTTTGTAATCATACTCCACATTCCCGGACGGTTCATTGCTGAAGAAATCGTTGCGGATTTCTTTTCCAGTACTCGGACGCACCGGATAATAGAGCACCTTGTCTGTGCTGCGCACACGCAGTCTGTATGCTCCTTCATCTATAAATCGGTGCAGGAGCAGGACAATCTTGTTGTCTCCCTTCACCAGTTCTACCGTCTGGCGGAACACCTCGCCTTCTTCCGATTCAAGCATGGCAGTCAGGATCGTCTCCCCAATGGTTCGGAGTGTGAACTGGATTTCCTGTACAAACGAGCTTTGCAGAACAGTCAGCGGCACATAGTAGGTCTGGAGTACCGGGCTGCTGCCTTCCCAGATATTGCTGACACCGTCATATAAAAAGGGCAGATCCAGACTGGTCATCGTTTCCTTTGCCAGTGCATCATCCGCACTTCGCAGTGCTTCGATCTCGATTGCCATCTTTTTCTGATTCTGTCGCTCCCTCTGAACCTGATTCCACAGCTTTACAGACTCTCCGCACACCTTCAGGCTCAGGTCCTTCGCATAGGAGCTTGCCCGGATCTGGAATACCCCTTCCGGGATCTCCAATTCCTTTTCTTTGTACTCCTGCGGCTGTTCTGTGTCCCTGGAATCCAGAATGGATGCCACAAACGTACCATTGGCATCATAGCCTGCAACTCCGATCCAGTTGAACACCTGCCCGGTATAGTAGACCTTCTGGCAGGCGGTATCTACCGGGATCAGTGCTGTCGTCTGGACATGCTCAAACTTCTGCGTTTCTCCGTTGATCGTGTTGACTGTAATGCCTTCTGTCAGTTCGCCGGTCGCATCATAGTTTGCATCCACCTTGGATTCCTGCAGTGCATCCAGCCCTTCTTTTGCTTTCGGATAGATGGAACGGATCGCTGCTCCAAGATTTTCAAAGGTATTCCCCTCCGAATCCACTCTTGCATCAAGGACTTCTGTGTCAGAGGTTCTCCCTTTTGCAATCTGGTCCATCCGGGCATTCAGAGCCTTGTTTGTCTGTGCGACATTCTGGGCGTTCTGATTCATCTGCTGCTCTGCCGCTGCGACTTTTGCAGTCAAATCCGATTTTGCATTCTCCACACGCGCAGTCACACGGTTTTCTGTCTCGGACAGGCTGGTGTTTACCTTACTTTCTGTGCTGGAGAGACTTTCATTGATACGGCCTTCCGTGTCGGATACATTTTTGTTGATCCGGTTTTCTGTTTCCGAAAGCTCTGAGCGGATATCTTCGGCCGTCTGGGTCAGATGCTCCTCTGCCTCTGCGATCTGCTCACTATGCAGGCTGAACAGGCTCCAATACTTCTCATCACTCAGAGCCGTTCCTTTCGGCACTGGAAGATTGGAGATAAAACTGTTGCCGCTGTCTGCATCCAGTACGATCTGCAGCTCTTCATATTCTTTCCGGATGTCCCATTCGCCTGCATGTTTGGGAACGATCCGGCGGCCTGTGTATTTTGCCATATTACCCCTTTCTGTCAGCCTTACACTGACACATCATCCTCGCCATATTCCACGACCAGATGTCCTTCTTCATCGGTTGTGAATATCAGCCCAAGGTCGCATTTTGTTTCAAATGCAAAATAGCCATCCTCCGTGATCGATCCTTCCACGATTTCACGGCACAGCTTTTCTACGGAACTGGACTCCGATCTATCACTCAGTCCCAGACCGTCATCCGACTCAAAGCCAAAGCAGCCTGCCTTGTCTATAAACAGATTTCGGATGCCATCCCGAACAGCTTTCAGGAATGCTACAAATGTGTAAGTGGCGATCTTGCCGTTATTGATGGCCGCCCTCTCCACCTTTAACGTAAGAGAGAATGAGCCAAGGACATCACCTTCTGTGCTGAGCATAACAACATCCAGCGGAAAACGTCCGGCCTGCGCCGTCATGAAGGTCGTGATCGTAAAGAGGACTGCCCCCTTCTCAACGAATACAAGGTCTGGCGCAGTTTCGCTCGTGTAGTGGAAGATCGTACCGTCCGGCCGGGTACCGGAACAGGCTACAATACAATTCTGCGGCACGGTATATTCCACAGAGTTGTTATACAAAACACAGCGAACTTTTCTCGCCTTGTTGTCATACTGCTTGACCGGAACCGTCACCGGGATCAGATTCTCCGTCAGCGACAATTCCACTTCCTGATAAATGCCTGTGACCATTACGAACTCCCTCCTTCCTGATCCGTCTCCTTATTATCTGTTTCCTCTTTGTTTTCCGTATCCTTATCTTCACTACCCGGCTTTTCGGTATCCGGGGTTTCAGGCTCGGTCGGTGTGGTCGGTTTCGTTGGCTCTGGATCAGGTTCTTCCGGTTCACATCCAATCGTCTGCCACTGTTCTCCGCTCCACAGTTTTAACCGAAGGTTCTTCTTATCGACCCAGAAGGAATCCTCTGCCGGATCTTCCGGCGCACTTTCGGACACAGGGATATACGGCTGATACTTCGCGTCCAGTTCTTTCTGCAAATCATCTGAGATTTCCGTGAGGGTGCTGTACCGCCTATCCAGTTCCTCATACAGTTCTTTGGACAGCTTCTTTGCCGTTTCATACCGCTGATCGAGCGTTTTCTGAAGTTCAACAGAAATAGCGGTCGCTGTTTTGTACCGCTCATCCAGTTCCTCCAGCAACTCCTCGGAAAGCTCGGCTGCTTTCTTGTAACGGTCGTCCAGTTCCTTGAGTGTCTGCTCCAGCAGGATTGCTGTTTTGACTGCGGAATCATCTGACTCCCAGCCATATCCCCATGTCTTCCCGCCATCTGTGGAAACAAAAAATCCGGCCGGGCTATTCTTCCACGCAACCGTTGACTGTTTCAGGGTTGCTGCGTTGAATGCGTACCGAGTCGTATTCCCCTTACTGTCCGTCTCATTTTTATAATGAAGGCCGAACAGTGCGGCAAACAACGCGCCATCATAGATAATGGAGGCCGAAATGCCGCCCATCTGCTCTCCCACTGCTGTTTCCACACGGACTGCGGTATCGTATGCGGCGGTTGCTGTATTTCGGATACTGTTAAGGGAGCTTGTCAGGGAGGAATTTCGGCTGCTGACCGTAGAATTCGACAGCGTGATGCTGTTATACCGTTCCAAAAGCGAGTCATATTCGGTTTCTGTAACCTTGGAACTGGCTTCAATGCCCAGCTTCGAGATATACACATGAACCGTATCACAGAGCGAGACCTGTTCTGCCTGTACAACATCCTCATATCCGGGTGTATTCCAAAGCTGAATGAAGTCGATTTTAATGTCGACCTCCGGCTCTGTCAGGCTGGTCGTATCAATATAGTCCTGTGCATACTCTCGCAAAGCCGCTTCCGATGGCTTTTCCTGAAAGGCACTGGTGCAGTCCAGCACCGTAATCTTCTGATACGGCACAGTTTTTCGGCTGACCATGACCACTTTTTCTGGCAGTTCCATAACCGCCTGCGTTTCGTTGTCTACCCAGTACGGATGCACTCCTGTAATGGTATTCTCGATGGATTTCTCCATCTTGAAATCCGTCAGATTTTTGCCGTAGACGATATGAACGTTGTGGTCCGCACCTCTGGCTCTGTGAAACTTGACTGTGTAGCGGTCCCACTCGAACTCTCCTCCAAAAGTATCCAATACCGAGCCATCCATACCGCCCAGACAGTTACGGAAAGATGCCGGAACGGACACAGTGAACATCGCACTGGATGCCACATCTGTCCAAACTGAGAACGGACAGTCGGAAGCCGCATGGCTTTTCAGCCCCTGCACCGCTCCTGCGCACCCACTCACTGAGAACGGGGAAACTGTAATAAAGTTGAGCTGATAGGAAATATGCCGTGCCTGAACTTCCAGCTTTCCATCGATCGGAGTCGTGATCTTGTAGATTCGGAACGGCTGCGGCTGCATCGTATCAGATGGTTTGGCAAGGATGACGTTTCCCTCCTCTAGCATCTCAGCGTGGATGCCATCTGCCGGACAGATGAGCTTCAGCTCATAGCTGCCGTTTCGTTTTTCAGTCACGGTACAAGACTGTGCATCTGCCAGCTTTCCGATGCCATTATGGTCAAAAGTCATTTCTTTGGAATCATATAAACATGGGATCACTGGCTGCACCTCCCCTCAGAGCGTCCACCAACGGGGAATGACTTCCACCGCCGTGATACCGCCTGTCCATGTGATCTGTGTCTTTCCTTCCGGCAGTTCCGGGAAGTCATCCGAAAGGATGGTCTCATTGCAGAAGCCGGAAGCATTGTAAGCGTTGTGCGTCTCACAGTTGAGCAGCACATAGTCTTTGATGCTGTGGATGGTGATCTTCTCTTCCCCCACATACAGCTCGCCGCCGCTGTCTCCGTAAACCTTGAAGATGGGCTGTGCAGGAAAAGCGAAGGGGTTCTTTAAGGTCGACCTGCCATCCAGCCGGATTGTCCGCTGCCCGTCCACGCTCCACCTCTGGGGCTTACAGTTAAATGCCAGCTCCATCTCAGCGGCTTTCTGAGCAGTCACATCAAAAGCAAGGGCATCCTTGCAGACCGCCATCCGAAAGAAATTCGGGTCGTAGGTATCCTGCAATTTCTGATACCCAACCGGCGACAGAAGCCATGCCTTGACTGCTGCTGTCTTAGCTGGCAGTCCGTTGAAGAAAAATGCCTTATACTTGATATCCACGTTCTGATACCTGCGGCGGCCCGCCTTTGCATTCTCGGTGAGGATGTCTCCGTTCCTGCCGGGTACGGAGGTGCTCTCCACATCCGCAGCCGGGGAATCATACACACCGGGACCAGACAAATATAATAGGAAGTCTTTACTGGACTTCCCGGCAAACGACAGATACTGTCTGGCATATCTGTCTTTTAACTGAAACTGTGATACTGTTTGCTTTGGGGTGTTATAGCCCATACGCATCTCCTCCTTTACTTGAAGACCGAATCATCCTCATGGATCATGCCGTTGATCTTATCCGCAACGGTCTGTGCGAGTTCATCGTCGTTCCGGGCATTATAACCGTTGACTGTGATATACACACCGCCAAGGTTGGTCGTCCGGGTGGTGCCACCTCCGGCCAGAGTCGCCTGCGGGAAGTTCCAGCCGGAGCCATCGAAATGTGGCAAGGTCAGTTCCGGCAGACTGAAGGAGCTGATGCCCTCCATACCCTGCTGTACCTTTGCTGCCATCGACCTGATCTGGCTGATCAGTCCGCCTTCGCCTTTCTTGATGCCGCCGGAAAGCAGCTTCATGAAGTCGGGCATATAGGTGTCGGCATCTGCCAGCGGCCCTTCATCCGGCACAGAGAAGTGCAGGAACGAGCGGATGCCATTTGCCACACTCTTGACCGCATTGCCGACCCAGCTCACGCCTTTCTTGATACCGCCCGCGATACCTCCAACGATGTCCTTGCCCCAGCTGACTGCCGAAGAAGCCACGTTCTTGATACCACCCCAGATGGACGATGCCACATTGCCAATAGCCGATGCCGCATTGGAAATACCATTCTTAATGGCATTCACACCATTCGAGAATGCCGACGTAACCTTGTTCCAGATATTTGTGACACCTTCCCGGAAGCCATCGCAGTTTTTCCAGAGAGCGGTAAGTCCAAGACCGATGCCGCCAACGGCTGCCACTGCGATACCTGCAGGACCCGCCAAGCCGGCAAGTGCTGTGCCTGCGGATGCGAGGAACCCACCTGCGGAGCTTGCTACGCCTGCAAGGGCTGTACCCGCGCCAGCGGCCAGACCGGATACAGTCGTACCCACAGATCCGAGCAGACCGGAAAGCGTTGTGCCGACTGTCCCGGCAATACCGCCCAGCGAAGAACCGATAGATGATACGATACCGGAAAGACTGCCGCCTAAACCGCCGATCTTCGATACTACACCGGAGAGCAGTCCGCCCAGATTCGACAGGATTCCCCCACCGCTGGAGCCAAGGCTTCCCAGCTTCGAGATGATGCCGGAGATTCCCTCTCCCAGACCGCCCATTTTAGAGGTCAGCCCAGAGATCAGATTGCCAAACTTCGACACGATCTGACCGCCATCTGCACTGCCGATCTTCGACAAGAAATCTCCGATGTTGGACAACAGACCACCGCCGTTCTCTGTACCGAGGACATTGCCAAGGTTCTGCATCGTATTTCCGAGGTTTCCGATGGTGTTCTTCATGGAGCCGAGCTTGTCCACTAGACCCGTGACCGTATTGACCGTGTCACCGACCTTACTGATGCCGTTGCCCAGGCTCTTTAGGAAATCCGAGTTGAAGGTATTGCCAAGGCTGCGGATTGCATTTCCAAGGGAACTGGTCTGAGAACTCAGCTCTCCAATGGAATCCTTCATATCCGAAAAGCCCTGCTTCACTTCATCGCTCATGCCGCCGACTGCGGTTTTGGTGATACCCTGCAGGTCAGTCCAGATCTGCTGGAACTGTGTTTTCAGACCGGAAAGCCCGGACATCAACTGGGACTGGATACCGCTGCCCACATCCCTTGCAGCACTACCGATACCGCTCTGACTTTTCTTGATCGTGGTAGCAAAACTGCCGACCACGGAATCCATCCAGTCGCCCAGAGAATCTACCGGGGTCGTGAGGTTGTTGCTCATAGACCCGGCAAGTCCCTGCACGGCTTTTACCACCGACTTGACATTTTTCTTAATGCCGGTCGCCAGCAGCTTCATGAAGTCCGGCATATAGGTATCTGCATCGGACAGAGGTCCTTCATCTGGTACAGAGAAATGCAGCAGACTTCTGACCCTGCTTGCGACATTTTCTGCCGCTGCGATCACGGAACCGGCTGCTGCCCGGACACCTGACGCCATCTGGGAACAGATATCTGCACCCCAGCGGTATGCCGAAGAAGCAATCGAACCGAGCGAGTTAAAGCTGCTCCTGATACTTGCAACACCAGAAGAAACCGTGCTGCGCAGGCTGGACATTGCCGAAGACACCGTAGACTTGATGCTGTTGAAGGCAGAGGTCGTGGTAGATTTCAGTGTGTTCCAGCCGCTTGTGACCGTACTGCGGACAGCCGTGACAGAAGAAGTCGTAAGAGACTTGATACTGTTCCACGCCGTCGTAATGACCGTCTTGATACCATTCCAGCTTGTGTTCGTCAGAGTTTTCACTGCGTTCCATGCGCTGGTCATGGAAGATTTGACAGCTGCTGTCGCAGAGGTCACATTGGTCTTCACCGCCACAAAGCTGGTCTGGATGGTGGTCTTGATGCTGTTCCATGTGCTGGCGGTACTGGTCGTAATGGAACTCCATGCAGATTTCATCGCGGCACTTACACCTGCCGTTCCGGTTTTCACCGTCTGGCTGATGGCTGCCCAGCTCTTACTGTATGCCTGTTCCACACCCCTCATGGAGTTGGTGATGGAGGTAGACAGCGTGGTGGACAGGTTCTCCGCCGCCGCAGTCACAAGGCTGGTGTTGGTCGTGATACCGTTTGCCAGACCCTGCATGAAGTCCGGCATCCAGCTTTCCATATCTGCCAGAGGTCCTTCATCCGGCACAGAGAAGTGCAGGAAGGAACGGATACGGTCTGCCACTCCCGATACAGCACTTGCCACATCCTGAATCCTCGACTGGATACCGGACACAATGTTGCCGATCATGTCAGAGCCCCACGAGAACGCCTGTCCAGCCAGACCCTTGATAAAGGAAACTGCACTGTTAAAACCGTTCGTGATGGTAGACTTGATACCGGAAATCGTAGAGGAAATCCCGGATTTCATCGAGTTAAAAGCTGTGGTCGCCGCGCTCTTAATGCTGTTACTGAGGGACGATACCGTGGATTTCATGGCATTCCAGCCGGAAGAAACTACCGATTTGATGCCATTTACCACACCGGAGATCTTGCTGCTAATGGCATTCCAGATGGAAGAAACCGTGGACTGAATCGCAGAAAGGACAGTCGAGATGACCGTTTTGATTGCATTCCATGCCGTACTCATCCGGGTCTGGATGCCAGTCAGCAGCGGAGACAGAAACGACACAATGGCGTTCCACACCGTCGTCACTGCAGTCTGGATCGCAGTCAGCACCGTGGAGATAGCCGTCTGAATCGCTGACCAAACTGTAGAGAAAGTCGTCTGCAATCCAGTCAGCATTGGAGTCACGAAGGCAACGATGGCGTTCCAGATGGACGTGATCTTCGTTTGAATTGCGGTCAGTGCTGCGCCGATCAGGATCTGGATCGCCTGCCAGATGGTTTCAAACAGATATTTGAACGCATCCAGCAGAGGTTTCATGGTGTTGTAGATGCCGTTCCACACCGAAGTAATCGTCGTACTGATGGAGTTCATGACCGTAGAGATTTCGGTCGAGATTACCGTCCACACAGTTGTCACCGTGGTATGGATCGTATTCAGCACAGAAGAAACTGCTGTGGAAATGGCAGTCCAGATGGTGCTGAAGGTCGTCTGGATACTCGTAAGGACGGTGGTGAAAAATCCAGACACTGCTGTAAATACAGTCGTTGCTACACTTTGGATAGCGGAAACTGTGTTTGAAAAGAAGCTGCTGATTCCACTCCACACAGTCTCGAAGAAGCTCTTGATACTGCCCCAGACCGTCTGCCAGTCCGTACCGAACAGACCGAGGAACACATCCAGTGCGCTCTTTAGTGCGGTAAGCGTAGTGGTAAATACAGACTTCACACCGTCCCAGATGCTGGAGAAGATGCCTTTTACTGCTTCCCATGCGCCGCTCCAGTTGCCGGAGAACACATTGGAAAAGACATCGAACAGACCAAGTAGCGTATCCAGAACCACACCGAGGATGGTCGAAATATTCTGGAATGCTCCCTCAAACAGCGGAGCAAGCACCTGACAGAATCCATCCCAGACTGCTTTCAGTACCTCGGTGACATCCTTAAAGTCGAAGCCCAGCCCGTTGATCCGCTGTGTCAGCTGGTCGCAGAAGCCTTTCACCTTGGAAACAATGTCGTTCCAGATGCCGGTAATGGCAGCACGAAACTCTTCATTCGTATTCCAGAGGTTCATGAATGCTGCCACCAGCGTACCGATGACCGCCACTACAGCTACGACCGGCCCGGACAGACCCCCCAGAACCACACCCAGCTTGCTGAACACACCGCTGGCACTGCCCACATGGGTGATAAGAAGCCGGACACCCTTTGCAAGAGAACTGAATCCCCGCATCGCTGTACCAACGGTCGATATAGTCTTGCCCAGTACAATGAGCAGCGGACCGATGGATGCCGCCAGGAGCCCGATCTTGATGATCGTTTCCCTGGTACCCTCATCCATGCTGTTGAGCTTGTCCACGAACTGTTGCACGGCAGATACGATCTTGCGGATGGTGGGCATCAGGATATCGCCAAAAGAAATAGCCAGCTCTTCCAACTGAGATTTCAGGATGGTGAGCTGACCATTTAAATTGTCCTGCATGGTCTCTGCCATGCTCTCAGATGCGCCATCGCAGTTTTCAATGGCACTGCTTAATTTATCGATATCCGACTGGCTGGAATTCATCAGGGCAAGGAAGCCGGACATCGCATTCTTGCCGACCAATGCCTCTGCGTTGGCGGCCTTCTCAGATTCCGACAGCCCGGAGAATGCCACACGGCAGTCTGCAAGGATGTCGTTCAGGCTTCTCATGCTGCCATCTGCATTGCTGGTTGCAATCGTGACCTCACCGATGTTTTTACCCACAAAGGTCACTTCACCGGAAAGGTTGTTCATGATGGTACGAAGGGAAGTACCAGCCTGTGAAGCCTTGATACCACTGTTTGCCATAAGTCCGATGGCTTCTGCGGTATCCTCTGCCGAGAACCCCAGCGCACCGGCAATAGGCGCACAGTACTTGAACGTCTCGCCCATCATGGAGACATTGGTGTTCGCATTGGAAGAAGCAGCGGCAGTCACCGGCAGGAACTTCTTGCCGACATTCTCCACAGAAGATCCGATGTTCTGGAGCTTTTCTCCAGCTTCATCAATCTTGGCAAGCGTTGCATTGGTAGTAGCCGCCTGGTCCTGTAAAGACCGCAGATTCTGTTCGGTCTCCACGATCTCACGCTGGAGGGCATCATACTGCTGCTGGGTGATCTCACCATTGGCAAGCTGCTCATTGGCCTGCTGTGCGGCAGTCTTCAGAGTTGCCAGCTTTTCCTTGGTAGCTTCAATGGCATCCTTCAGCATCTTCTGCTTCTGGACAACCAGTTCTGTATTGGAGGGGTCCAGTTTCAGGAGTTTGTTGACATCCTTCAGTCCGGACTGCGTCCCCTTGATTGACTTGTTTACACTTTCCAGTGCTTTGGAGAGCTTTGTGGTATCGCCGCCGATCTCAACGGTGATGCCCTGGATTCTGGAGGCCATTTGCGTAACCACTCCTTGCCGGCATGAAAAAAGCCCATCTGCACGGAGCAGACAGACTAAAAATGGGTATAAAAATGTCCTGCCAGCTTTCACCAGCAGGGTTGATTAGAATTTTTACTTGTAAAGGTCTTCCAGCGTTATCAGCCGAACTTCACCTCGCTCTTGTGCCTGAAGAAGTCCATCTGTGAATCCGCCTTTCGAGAAGATATAGTAGTGATAGTTGTTGCCCTTTCCAAAAACTGAGGCATAATCCCGAATCAAATCGAGTTCATCCACACCGATTTTCTCATTCCGGTATTTGCATGAACCGATGATATAGTCTTTGCCCTCAACAGGAGTTCCGACGATATCAATCTGTATCTGCTTTTTCTTCTTCGGGTCTGTCCCCCACCACTGGCCGATTTCACTCAGCTCAATAGGAAGGCTATCCGAATAATAAAGCAGATAATCCTGACACATCTTCTCAAATATCAAGCCCATGT
>ERZ824488.3815-NODE-3815-length-10837-cov-3.350213_pt1 | contig 10837 bp, 8 predicted proteins | sample MGYA00519936_ERZ824488 | MGnify/ENA primary metagenome ERZ824488 (study PRJEB31778, sample SAMEA3449153) | human gut metagenome | biome: human gut; feature: human-associated habitat; material: faeces | place: United Kingdom | collected 2010/2012 ...
CGACAACTCTGATATCTTATCATGTTTGTCATTGTTTGTCAACAACTTTTTTCATCATCATGACCACCAACCATCACTCAGCTTCCTGCCAGTGCCTGTATCAGTGTCCTCGTCACGAGTCAGCTTAGATATAATATCACGCAGACAACCTAAAGTCAACAAAAACTTTACATTTTATTTGCAAAAATATAAGCACCACAAGATATTGTTCCCTGGGTGCTTACAAACCACAATTCAATCATAAAAACGAAAGCAGAATCGTCAGTATTAAATTATTTTCGTATAGCCATTGCAGAATTTCCGACTGATATACCGCATCAATCACAACACTCCCGGCTTCTGTCGCTGCCCCCATTGCTGCAAACGCAAATACCAGCCATACCAGCAACAGTCCTTTGATCAATCCGGCAATTCCCCCAAGCATATGATTTACTTCTCCTATTATGGGCAGTTTTGCCACCAGATCAATCGCAGTGGCAATCAGATGAAAGGCGATCACCGTAATCAGCATAACAATAACAAATGCAATCGCTTTCATGGCAAGGGATGATGCTTTTGACGCAATCGTATTATACAGTCCGCTTTGTTCCATCCAGCCATCCGCAAGTTTATGTGTGTCCCCTATCTGGTTCCATACGTTTGCCGGCAGTTTCATTCCCAGACCGCTGAGATCTTTCTGCTCCTGCGTGTTTTGTTCTTCTGTACTTTTTTCTTCCCCTGCCACGGCATTTTGCAATTTCTCTTTGCAATTCTTTTCAATTCTGGTATCCAGGCCTGTGTGTTCTGTCATCCAGTCTGCAACATACGGCGTTGCAAACGTAACAAAAAACAGAATCAGTATCCAGGCAGCCATTGAATAAACCACACGCAGGAAACCACGGAAGAATCCCCAGACAATATTTCCGGCAACAAGTAATACAACCAGTATCAATAACCAGTTCATTGTAATCGTACCTCTTCTATTTCTCCGTTTAATACCAATGTATAATTCTGACCATCCGATCCCGACAATACGTTATAAAGCTGCCGGTCAAACGTATAACGGAATTTACGGATGCTGTGTATGGTAAACAATTCACAGTTATAATCATCCCGGACACATATTTCATTATTATCGAGGAGCTCGATTCTGTTGTATGCGATCTCTGTATCATTCTCCATGACCGTTTTACCATTCATGTCATAGACTTTTATGTGCCAGCTGTTTTCTTTTTGGGTATCGCTGTATGAAATACCGACATATTTATTATTATAGAAGACACTCTGTATCTCCCGTTCAAACTTTATCTGTTTTTTCGGCGCAGGTTTTTGTGCTCCGTCAAACCAGATCAGTCCGGCATCGCTGATCGCGAGAAGTTTTCCGGATTCGGTATAAACCAGTTCCGATATCATCGTATTTTTGTAACTGTACGTTCCCACATTGTTGTCGATTTCATTCTGCCCAACCGAACCAAAGTTATAGAAAGTAACCGTGGAACAGGTTTTGCCCTTTGTCACGTCGAGCATATCTACTGCCAGTTTCTGCGCATCCGGAGCCAGCGCAATATCTACAGGAAAACTTCCTTTTTCCTGATAAAATTCACCACTGGCAAGTTCCTGTCCCTTTTTGTCATAAAGCCGTACATACGAGACATCATCCTCCTTCATCAGCACAGCCACCGTTCCCTGACGGGCAACACATACACGTTCAATCGGTGTTGCCGTTTCGATTTTCTTTACCAGTCCGCGTTCCGACATGATATAAATAAATGTCCCTCCACGATCATAAACCGCAAGATACTGTTCACACACGGAAAGTTCCGGCGCAGTCATTTCATAAGACTGGTTCCAGATCAGCCGGTCATCTGTATCGTGACACACAATTCCGTCATTATCATATTCCAGTATTTTTCCCTGGAACATCTTATATCCCGTTGCCGCACTGTCCTTTCTCTCCGCCGATGCCTGCACCTCAAATCCTGAATATGTGCGAAGTGCAGACCAAAGTTCTACAAAAATCACTGCTGCTACAACAGTAACGATCACAAGTGCCGTTCTGCGGGCTATTTTATGCCTGTGTCTCCTGATTTTTTCTTCCAGTTCCTCCAGGTCTTCCTGACTTGTCTCTACGGTTTTAAATTCCGTTTTTTCAGCCACCGATTTTTCTCCTTTTCGCTTACGTTTCTATCATTATAGCATTGCAATCCCCGTTACGGAAGTAATAATTTCTGTCCAACCCTGATATCATCCGAATCTTCCAGATCATTCGCCTTTTCAAGCTCTTTTAATTTTTTCATTGATCCGTATGCCTGTTTACAGATCCCACTCAGCGTATCCCCCTGCTGTACCACATAATAATTTTGTGTATTTTCTACCGCCACAGGTTTTTCTTTCTCCTCGGCCGGCTGTGTGGAAGGAGCCGCTTCCTCTGCCTTTTTCACCGCTCCCGCCGGAACCTCTTCAATCGGTATCAGCTGCATGGGTTCACTGATGGTTTCCGTACTCTTTGCGCTCTCCGTCTGTTCTTCCACTATATTTTTTTCAGTTCCCACCAGGACTTCTGCCGGTTGTGACACATGGCGGATTTTTTCCCCTATCGTCTCCACCGTCTGTTCCAGACCCGGAATAGGAATTCGCTGCTGCCAGATTCCGACCCCGGTCAGAACCAAAAGCAGTGCGATTGCGGCAGCCATCGCATACGACGTTGGTTTGCGTTCGCTCTTTGAACTGCTGCATTCTTCTTTTTCATTCTCTTTTTTGCTCTCCGTCAGAATCTCCGGAAGCATCTGCCGGGTTCCACGTCTCGGCAGTTCAATCGTCACATCCGGGATCCGTATCTCATGCAGTTCCCTTGCATAATAGATATAAAACCCGTTTTTCGGTTGCAGCCGGTTGCCTTTATGCAGATAAAAGTATTCTTCCCCCTCCATACTGTCCATAAGGAAAAGAACCTGATGTGCACCTCCGAACTGTTCTCTGTGGATAGCTTCCAGTTCTGCTGTCAGGCGTGGTGGATATCCTTTACAATCCAACGCCCATCCGACAATAATGGAATTCTCATAAGATCTCTTAATCTCACGGAATACATCCGACCACGCATGTGTTCCCCATCTCGGCAGATTCTGTGAAAACTCCATATCCCTTACCGGAATGGCAGCCTCTACAAAGGTCATATATACACCCTGCTCGCACTCTGTATGCCCCATAAAGATAAACACTCTCCGCTCCTCATAAGTTTCTTCATGCACCCTGGCATACGCCGCATTTTCTATGTAAATCCGATCCCCCTCTGCCGGTGTTCCGATCTGTCTGATATTTTTCAGGTCACGTCCCGGTCCTTCTGCAATATCTATCATATCCTGCCTCCTTATCCGTTTTTCCAGAATATAGTATCACCACCATCCGGTAGAATTTTGGAAAAACCTGACAGGCATGAAAAAAATCGTACGACACTACCGGACATATTTCCAGACTTCAGGCAAAAAAAGACTGCCATATCCTTCGATACGACAGCCTCCTTTGTACTTGCTGTATTATTTTGCAAAAGCTTTTACTTTTTTGTAAATTCCTTCTGCGTCCAGTTCGTATTTATGAATCAGCTCAACCGCCGGTCCGGATTCTCCAAACCGGTCATTCACGCCGATACGCATCATCTTTGTCGGTGCCTTTTCACACAATACTTCCGCTACCGCGCTTCCAAGTCCACCGATTACGGAATGTTCCTCAACGGTTACGACTTTCTTCGTCTTTGTTGCAGATGCAACAACCAGTTCCTCGTCAATCGGCTTGATGGTATGGATATTGATTACTTCTGCAGAAATTCCATCTTTCTCCAGCATCTTTGCAGCTTCTAAGGACTCTGACACTTCCAGTCCTGTCGCAAAAATGGTTACATCCGTACCTTCTTTTAATACGATTCCTTTTCCGATCTCAAACTTGTAATCCGGTCTGTCATTGATCACCGGCACTGCCAGACGTCCAAACCGAAGATAAACCGGTCCCACATAATCATATGCTGCATGTACTGCTGCGCGTGCTTCCACATCATCCGACGGGTTGATCACTACCATACCAGGGATCTCACGCATCAGAGCCAGATCCTCCAGACACTGATGGGTAGCTCCGTCTTCTCCGACCGAAATTCCTGCATGGGTAGCTCCGATCTTTACATTCAGATGTGGATAGCCAATGGAGTTGCGAACCTGCTCGTAGTTACGTCCGGCTGCAAACATTGCAAAAGAACTGATAAACGGAACTTTCCCACAGGTAGATAATCCTGCAGCAATACCTGTCATGTTGCACTCTGCGATACCGCAGTCCCAATGGCGCTCCGGAAATTCTTTCTGGAAAATACAGGTTTTGGTAGCACCTGCCAGATCTGCGTCGAGCACGATGAGATTCTCATGCTCTTTTCCAAGTTCTACCAATGCGTTTCCATAGCTGTCTCTGGTTGCAATTTTCTTTACTTCTGACATAATGCTTCACCTGCTTTCTCAAGATCTTTCATAGCGATTTCGTACTGCTCGTCATTCGGAGCTTTTCCATGCCATCCGGCTTCATTCTCCATAAAGGAAACTCCCTTTCCTTTGATGGTCTTTGCAATAATGGCAGTCGGCTGACCCTTGGTCTTCTTCGCTTCCTCAAATGCTGCACGGATCTGGTCGAAATCATTTCCGTCAATCACGATCGTGTGGAAATTAAATGCCTCAAACTTCTTATCAATCGGATACGGAGAACATACTTTGTCAATCTCCCCATCAATCTGCAGATTATTATTGTCTACAATCACTACCAGATTGTCCAGCTTCCGGTGTCCTGCCCACATAGCAGCCTCCCAGATCTGTCCCTCCTGAATCTCACCATCTCCGGTCAGGGTGTATACACGATAGTCCTTGTGATCAAATTTTCCGGCTGCTGCCATACCTACTGCTGCAGAAACTCCCTGCCCCAAAGATCCACTGGACATATCAACGCCAGGAATATGCTTCATATCCGGATGGCCCTGCAGATAGGAACCTGTGTGACGCAGAGTTACCAGATCTTCTTTTGGGAAAAATCCACGCTCCGCAAGTGTGGAATAATAAGCCGGTGCCACATGTCCTTTGGATAATACAAACCGGTCCCTTCCCTCCATCTTCGGATTCTTTGGATCAATGTTCATTTCTTCGAAATACAGATACGTAAAAATATCTGCAGAAGACAAAGATCCACCCGGATGGCCGGATTTTGCGCTATGCACTGCAGTTACAATGCTCTTGCGGATTTCATTCGCAAGTTTTTCCAATTCTAAATTATTCATTATTTATTCTTTCCTCCTCTTAAAATGGTGGTGTATTATAATTCCGTTCTTCCCTGCAATGCCCGCAGGAGAGTCACTTCGTCAATATATTCCAGATCTCCGCCAACCGGTACTCCACTGGCAATCCGTGTCACTTTAATCCCGGTCGGCTTGATCAGTTTACTGATATACATGGCTGTCGTCTCGCCTTCTAAGCTGGAATTTGTAGCAATAATCACTTCATCCACATCCTGCTCCAGACGAACCATGAGTTCTTTTAAGCGGATATCGTTCGGTCCGATTCCAAGCATCGGGGAAATAGCACCGTGCAGCACATGATAGACTCCATTGTATTTTCCGGTCTTTTCATATGCAACCAGATCACGGGTATTCTCCACTACCATAATCGTCTTGTGATCTCTGGAAGTATCACTGCAGATCGGACAGATTTCCTGATCTGTCAGGTTAAAACAGCACTTACAGTATTTTACGTTTTTCTTTGCCGAAACAATCGCCGAGGCCAGTGCATCCACGTGGTCCTGCGGCATATTTAAAATATGAAATGCCAGCCGCTGCGCAGATTTGGCTCCGATTCCGGGAAGTGCAGACAATTCCTCAATCAATTTCGCAATCTCATGACTGTAATAATCCATATTTAGAACGGAAGTCCTCCGCCCAATGCACCGGTAATCTGTGACATGGACTGCTGGGAAGCTTCATCGATTTTGCGCATTGCCTCGTTGGTTGCCGCCATGATGAGATCCTCAAGCATCTCAATATCATCCGGATCTACGACTTCCTCTGCAAGTTTTACCTTTGTCACCTCATGCTTGCCGGAAACGGTCACTTCTACCGCTCCACCGCCTGCTGTGGCTGTCACTTCCTGCTCCTCTAAGTTCTTCTGCGCTTCTTCCATCTGCTTTTGCATCTTCTGCGCCTGCTTCATAATATTTGCCATATTTCCCGGCATACCGCCAGGGAATCCACCTCTTTTTGCCATGTGGGGTCCTCCTGCTTTCTAATTTCAGTTATTTACGAATCTTGTATTATCATACCATTAGAAGTTCTCTTCCTCAATATCAAAATTGATTAATTGACGCAAATCCGGTACGGTATTGGCCGCACCGCGCCCGCCTTCATTTAAGCGAAGCTGTACTTCCACCTGCTTTGCGCACCGCTGTGTGATCATTTCTTTCAAATGATCAATACACCCTGCCTTATTGTCATTCAGATAGGCAAATGCATTGGCATCATCAAACATCAGAAGTAATTCTCCTGCGGGTCCGAGTGTCGGCACCGCCTGATTTAAATACTGTCTGGTGATACCACCCATCTCCGAGATAACCGATCTCCAGTTTTGCATCACCTGCTTAATATCTTCCGGAATCGCTTTGGGAAGCTCCGGCTTCTCCGGTGTTCCGGTCCCCGCCCCATCGGCACCGCTGCTCACCGGCGAGACGGTACTCTGTGGTGCTGCCGAAACAAATGCTCCGCTTTCCAGTTTCTGTTCGATATCGTCCATACGCTCATTGAGCGCCGACAGATCCTTTTCCATCTGTGGCCGGCACAGCTTAATGATCGCAATCTCAAGCAAAATACGCTTCTGCGCCGCATACCGGATCTGGCTGGACAGTTCCGAAAAAATCCGGATATACCGGATCAGTGTTTCCGGCTCCACCATCTGCGCTTCTTCTTTTAGAGCTGCCAGATGCTCCGCCGACATATCCAGCACATCCTCCATATCATCCGCGCTCTGGATAAGCAAAAGATTTCTCATGTACCAGGTAAAATCGTTCACCATCTGTCCCAGTTCCCGTCCCTGATCTACCAGTTGATCCACGGTGAGGATTGCACCTGTCACATCTTTGGCCAACACCTGACGCAGCAATGCCGAGAATACTTCTGTATCCACCGCGCCGAGCACTTCCAGCACATTTTCATAGGTAAGTTTCTCACCCAGGTGAAAGGCAATACATTGATCGAGCAGGCTCAGCGCATCTCGCATGGAACCATCTCCTGCCTTTGCCACATAACGCAGGGCACGCTCCTCGACATCCACCTGCTCCGTGCGCATCAGTTCCGCCAGACGATCGGTAATGGTATCAATGGAAATCCGGTGAAAATCATATCTCTGGCAGCGGGACAGAATCGTAATCGGGATCTTGTGTGCTTCCGTTGTCGCAAGAATAAAAATCACATATGCCGGCGGCTCCTCCAGCGTCTTGAGCAGCGCGTTGAATGCGCCTGCCGACAGCATATGCACCTCATCAATAATGTAAACCTTGTATTTTCCCTCTGTCGGGCGGTAAGATACTTCTTCCCGGATCTGCCGGATATTGTCCACGCCGTTGTTCGATGCCGCATCAATCTCTATGACATTCATAGAAGTCCCGGCGGCAATGCCCTGACATGCAGGGCATTTTCCACAGGGACTTCCGTCTACCGGGTGTTCACAATTTACTGCTTTTGCAAAAATCTTTGCAACTGTCGTCTTTCCGGTACCCCGGGTACCGCAAAACAAATAAGCATGTCCTATGCGATCGGCTTTGATCTGGTTCTTTAATGTTGTAACAATGTGTTCCTGTCCTTTGACATCTTCGAATTCCTGCGGACGGAACTTACGGTATAAAGCCGTGTAAGACATTTTTCTTCTCCTTTTTGCCGGATATCAGGAAATTTAATCTCCAAAACTGATACCGATCCGTTTTGCCTCCTGAATCATCTGACTGTCCGGATCAACCGTCTTTAACTTGCCTGCCACCTCTCCAAGCGGCACACATTTGGTCTTGTTGTTGATCATGGCGATCATGCAGCCAAATTTTCCATCCATAATTGCTTGGGCAGCGGCAGATCCAAGACGGGTACATAATACTCTGTCGTATGGACACGGACTGCCGCCACGCTGTGTGTGGCCCGGAACCGCAACGCGGACTTCCACACCGCATTTCTCCTGAATCTGATCTGCAATCTCATAAGAAACCGATGGGTACCTGCGGGATGCAACTTTTGCCTTGTACTGCTTCTTGGTAAGCTGTGCATCGTCTTTGGAGATTGCACCTTCTGCAACTGCAAGAATTGTAAAATGCTTTTTATCATTAATTCTTTTATTAATTGCTTCTACAACCTTATCTAAATCGTATGGTATCTCTGGTATAAGTATTACATCAGATCCACCTGCTATGCCCGCATGCAGTGTAAGCCAGCCTGTCTTATGTCCCATAAGTTCAACTATAAATACCCGGCTGTGTGATGCCGCAGTTGTATGTATACAATCTATGGTATTCGTTGCTATATCAACTGCTGACTGGAAACCAAAGCTTACATCTGTCCCAACCAGATCATTATCAATCGTCTTAGGAAGTGTTACAACATTAAGTCCTTCTTTATATAAAAGATTGGCTGTCTTATGTGTACCATTACCTCCCAATATTACAAGACAATCAAGCCCTAACTCCTTATATGTGTGCTTCATTGCCTCAACCTTGTCCTTACCATTCTCATCAGGTTCATTAATCTTCTTAAATGGTGTTCTTGATGTTCCAAGTATGGTTCCACCTATAGTTAATATCCCTGAAAAATCATTAATATCCATAAGCTTATATGTATTATTAATAAGTCCTCTGTACCCGTCAAGAAAACCATATATCTGAACATCATCCACTTTATTGTAAAGACTTTTAGCTACACCTCTCATAGCGGCATTAAGTGCCTGACAGTCACCACCGCTTGTCAACATTCCTATTCTCATATTAATCTCCATTCCTGCACACATTTTTGTACATATCAAGCTTATGTCTAGTGTGCACAGACACAACCTCGCGTGTAAAAATTTTTTTTACACTTATATCTTTATCTTTGTTACTTATTATTTTCTATTGTACATTAAACAACTATCTAATATCTTCATTCTTGATATATTTCAATAAATTGCTTCATAGTTTTGCAATTTCTGACATTATATTATAGTAGTTATGTAAAGTTTAACGAACTTATATGTAAAATCTATGTAAATTAAATATACTATACAATGTATTCACATCTATACCAAATTAATATATTTATAGTATATCACACTATATTTTTACTGTACATATATATTTTAAAACTTATATACTTTTTATATATTCAATTAGATAAATTTCAACTAATACTAATTACATTTTTCAATGCATTATGATACAATAAGAAGCACTGAATTAGTATGCCGTTATCTATACACCGGCATTTATGGAGGATTAATATGACAAGAAAAGAGATTAATGAAATCAAATCACAATTCAATATAGAAGACTGTGGAATTCTTAAATTATGCGGATGTTATGTTGATGGTGAGAAGAATAAAGTCACAACTATTAATGAAACATTCCTCAATCTTCCTGAGGAAGAACGCCATAAATATATAGATATATTTAAAAAATGTCTTTCTGGCACACCAGGACGTAACCTTATTGATATGCAGTTTACTCTTGATGCCTACGGCGATAAACAGCCTCACGATTTTCTGCTTGAGCTAAGAGACAGCGAATTAAAAGACGAGAATAAACTCAATGAATTATATGATAAAATAATCGCCAACTATTATTATCCTGGCAACTACTTAATTCTTGTAATCAATCAGGCATATGATGTTCCGGGTATGACTGCAGATAATATTGCTATGGAAGACGCTTCTGATGAAGTGTATAACTACATTTTATGCTGTATCTGTCCGGTTACTCTCTCTAAACCTGGGCTTGGATATTTTGAAAATGATAAGACTTTCCACAATCAGGTTCAAAGCCATATGGTTGACAATCCTGACATAGCATTTCTTTTCCCAGCCTTTAATAATCGGAGTTCTGATGATGAAAAAATTCTGTATCACTGTAAAGATATAGATGATTTCCAACAGAATTTTCTTACATATGTACTTAGCTGTGAAATTCCACTTCCAGCCAATGTACAGAAAGAAACCTTCAATGCATTAGTAACTGAAACACTTGGTGATGATTGTAACTATGAAACTGTTAAAAATATTCACGACAACCTCAATGAAATAATTGATGAACACAAAGCTGTTTCAAGCGCTCCTGTAATGCTTGATAAGACTGAAGTTAAGGAAATTCTTGAAAAAAGCGGCGTAAAAGAAGAAAAGCTTGCTGACTTTGAAGAACATTTTGAGATGGCTGCTGGAGAAAATGGAAAACTTGCCGCTAACAATATCACACCTTCAAGAAAATTTGAAGTAAAGACACCCGATGTTGTAATCAAAATCAATCCTGATAAAACCGACCTTGTAGAAACCCGTGTAATTGACGGAAAGCAGTGCCTCGTTATCCAGATTGATGAACATCTTGAAGTAAATGGAATTTCTGTTAATCCTGATACCGGCGAAGTAATTGACCGCAATGAAAATACTAATAACAATATATACTAGATTAATTATGCAATAAAATAAGCATTATTGTATACAATAATACTTATAATAAAAAATACCGCATTAATGTGTAACATATTCCAAGTTATGGAATATCCACATTAATGCGGTATTTTTTATTATTTATGCACTAATGTGGATATTCCATAACTTGGAATATGTTA
>ERZ824488.3820-NODE-3820-length-10821-cov-2.615270_pt1 | contig 10821 bp, 10 predicted proteins | sample MGYA00519936_ERZ824488 | MGnify/ENA primary metagenome ERZ824488 (study PRJEB31778, sample SAMEA3449153) | human gut metagenome | biome: human gut; feature: human-associated habitat; material: faeces | place: United Kingdom | collected 2010/2012 ...
AGAGCAGAAGCTGTAGTTTGCCAGGATCGATACCGGAGAGGGCAGGGTTTTGCATCAGAGAATCCGGATTCATAAAAATTCCTTTCTAAAAGCACTGGTTTTCCTGTTTTTTATAATATGTGGCAGCGATTATTTCGTGTAAAAATAAGTTGCAGGGCGATTGCAAACATCTGCGTTGCCCTGTCGTCAGCAGCTTTCGGATGAAACATCATGAAATGCCCTGTTTTCGGAAGCACTATTTTCCGGGAAACTGTTTTGAAATATCATGGTGTCAGAGGTGCTTTTGGACATCGCACTGTACAGTTCAAGCATGGAGAGTGTCTGCAGCAGCTGATCGATGATGGATTGTTCACTTTCGTCACAGTAATTTCGGATATCAGTCAGGATTTCGGCCGGACTGGCAGAACTGGAATCTTCAATGGACTGTGCACAGCAGGTGTGGCTGCGGTAAAAAGCAGAGATATTCTGCAGTTCCATCATTTTGATACAATAGCAGAGATTTTTCTGGTTTGCAGGCGGAAGGTAGGGAAGCATGGCTTTTATCAGCTGCAGGTGGTTCTGATTTGCCACCTGATCGATCATCGTCATCATAAAAGGAGCTCCTTCGCAGCATCTTATCCTATACATACGGGAAAAGGAAAAAAAATAGAACACGTTCTCCCTTCTTCTGAATAGGGTAATAAAAACGGGAAAAGGATTTTGATATGAGTTCTCATATTGTAATTGATGGAAACGCGTTTTATGAGGTGGATGATGCCTGCATGCGTGAAAAGGAGAAGGAAAGAGAAAGACTGCGGAAAGACAGGGAAAAGAAAAGTGGGGAAGAAAAAGAAAAGAAGCAGCGGCAGTACGGAAATGGGGACTGAATGTTCGCCAGTCCCCTGAAAAGTGCGTGATCGTGTTTTTGACATGGAAGCAGATGCTTGCATAAGAAAATTTTATCTGCAGTGCAAAAAGACAGAGGGCGAAGCCCGGTGCTTCGCCCATCCTGGAGCCGCCCGCCAGACGAAGATCAGGGGGCGGTCACTTTCTGCCTGATCAGATCAACATCCGCAGCCGTTGTTGCCGCATCCATTTAGGAAGTTAGTGCCATTGCCGCAGCCACCGCAGCAAAGCAGGAGAATCAGGATCCACATGCAGCTGTTGTCACCGAAACCATTTCCGCAGCCATTGTTGCCGCATCCGCCGCAGCAGGAAAGCAGAAGGATGATCCAGATCCAGTTGCAGCATCCGCCTGTTGTGTTTGAATTCTCGCATCCGCATCCACATCCGCAGTTTGTTGCTGCCAAATCGCTCATTTCGTATTCCTCCGAAATAATTTTTACAATGTATCTTATGCGTAAGAGACTGTAAGGTGAGGAAATAATTGAAATTTTTTATTTGACCGATTTGATTTTTATGGTCGTCCGAATGTGTCAAAAATCCGCGACAGGTTCATGGTTCCGTAGCCCCATTCTCGGTTGGGATAGGAATAGGAGGGATTTTGAGAGGCAGCACGCAAAAAAAGGTTTTTTAATTCACGCGAGGAAAGATAGCGCGTTTTATAACGCTGCCGTCCCCATTCAGCCAGAAGTGCGGTGCTTCCTGCGGTCAGTGCGGAAGCAGCGCTGGAACCGGTAAAATTCCGGTACGTGTTGCCTGGTGATGGGGCGGTGAGAGAGACACCTGGCGCAGCAAAATCCGGTTTGACGACACCGCTGCGCGGATAACCCCGTCCGGAAGCGCGAAACAGGCTCCCGTTGTAAGCATTGTAAGAGCCTGCTGAGAGAAGCGGCTCTGCGCAGGAAGGAATGACGAGGGTGGTGTCCGGATCTGGGGAGGTGAAGGTAATGTCAGGTGAAACGAGCCCAGAGACCGGGAGCCAGAGGTGGAAATTGCCGTTGGGAATCCCCTGGCTTGTAATGCGCAGACGCCAGACACCAGGGGAGGGGTTCAGCATGCGAATCAGTGCCATCTGATGCCCGGTGAGCATTTCAAGTGCAGTATAGTAGACCTCTATTTTTGTATTCTCCAGAAGAAAATGAAATGTTCTGGAGGTGATCGGCCCGTGGTAGACCGGAAGAATGGATTCACCGGTTGGAGAGAGAAAACCGATGTTGTAAAGAGAAAGGGAGTCACTCCAGAATTCAAGGGGAACACCTGGAATTTCATGATTGATCAGGAGTTCAATGTCGATGGAATCGTCAGCAGAAGAAAGCCTTCCGGAATAATGGTGGGAAGCGCCAACTTCATTTCCGGTGCCGGTTGCTGCATAGGTGCCGTTTACGGCCTGGGCGGCAGTCAGCACTTCCTCAAGCGGTGTGTTTCCGGTGTGGCCGCCCTGATTGGAGCCGAGTGCAAAACAGATTACAAGCGGGCGCTGCAGTGATCTGGCGGTCTGCATGAGATAACGGACGCCGAGCATCAGATCGTTTTCCTGGTAGGCAATCGCATCACCTGGAATGAGAAAATAATCACGCAGATATGCTTTTGCCGGTTTCAGGCGGACGAAAAGCAGACTGCTTCGAGGCGCTGCGCCGGTAAAGTCGGATTCCGGATCAGGGCTTCCGCAGGCAATCCCTGCGACGGCAGTACCGTGCCCCTCCTCGTCTGCTTCCGGTACGATTGCGCCGGGGCTGGAAGAAAAAAGCGCTGCGTTGATCTGTTCGCCCGTGTAGGAAGAGCCATAAAGGAATCCCGGAGGCGGTGTGCCGCTTTGATCCGTCTGATCCCAGATGCCAAGAATCCGCGTTGTGCCATCAGGATTACGAAAGGCGGGGTGCGTGTAGTCAATTCCGGAGTCCAGAAAACCGACCAGAATATCTTCACCGGAAAGAGAAAGATAAGGCTGTGTCTGTACGGCAAGAATGCCGGAACTCTCAAGGCTGGAGGTGTTTTGAAATGTGAAAAGCTTCGGTACACCGGAATAGCCGATCTGCGGGACGGTTGAAAGGTTTTCTGAGAGCGGCGCATACAGAATGCTATATTGGGTGTTGACGATCTGCTCCGGGAAAATGTGATCAGGATCAATAGGGAGATACTGTACGATGATATCAGAGTAATCTTCGGATACAGGGGGAGAAAAAAACGGACTCATGCAATTCCTCCAAAAATCAGCGGGATATTTTAAAACTATATGAAAGAAGGGGCAGGGATTTGCCTGGGCATGAAAAAATCCGGCCGCAGAACTGCGAAACCGGATTTTTGTCACCTGAACGTAGATAAGCATTCGCCCGCTTCAAGTGCGCGGAGCACTAAGCGGTGGATGGGATGCGAATGTCCGCTTTACGGATTAAGCGGGAGTATCTGATAAATGAATGTGCTTTTTAATCGCCTCAAAACTCTCTCGGCTGATAACATGCTCGATTTTGCATGCGTCCTGTGTGGCTACGGCCGGATCTACGCCAAGCTCGGTAAGCCATGTGGATAAGAACTGATGACGTTCATAAATTTCCTCGGCAATTGCACGGCCGCTTTCCGTAAGGGTGATAAAACCACTTTCCGATACGACGATGTGATTTTTTTCGCGAAGATTTTTCATTGCAATACTGACACTTGATTTTTTGAAGCCGAGTTCGTTTGCAATGTCGACAGAACGAACAACCGGGAGACGATGACTGAGCACCAGAATCGTTTCCAGATAATTTTCGGCGGATTCATTAACGGCCATAAATACCCTCCTTATAGAAATCTTATTTATACTGTTGAACAAAAGTTTCAGAAGCGACTGCAGCTTCTGAAACAGGAGCCATTCCTATTTTGCGCTGATGCGGTTCACGTGCAGATACTTCTGTAAACCAGTATAGCACGTTTCTGAAAATTGGTAAAGAAAGAAGCGGCTATCTGTTTGCAAAGAATTTATCATAAAGACCAAACAAAAAGATAAAAAGAACAACAAGAGGAAGGATGTATGTCAGGTAAAAACGCATCCAGTTCCGGACTTTCAATCCTTTTCCGGTATTGGCTTCAGCCGTGTAATTTTTCCAGCCCCAGCCACGCTTTGAAACGCAGAAGAGCAGATACACGAGGGAGCCAAGAGGCAGAAACAGATTGCTGACGAGGAAATCTTCAAAGTCAAGGACTGCCCCACCAAAGATTGCGAATCCATCCCAGCTCCAGAGATTATAGCCAAGCACACACGGAAGCGAAAGCAGCGTAATCAGCACAAAATTAATGACAGAAGATTTTTTGCGCGTCCAGCCAGCCAGCTCCATTCCGCAGCAGATGATGTTTTCAAAAACAGCGAATACCGTTGACAGTGCGGCAAATGACATAAACAGGAAGAAAAGGCTTCCCCAGAGACGGCCAAGCGGCATATTTGCAAAAATGTTCGGCAGTGTGATGAAGATCAGGCTCGGACCGGATGCCTGGTCAACGTTGTAGGTGAAGCAGGCCGGAAAGATGATCAGACCTGCAGTGATTGCAACGAAAGTATCCAGGATGACAATGCGAAGCGATTCACCAAGAAGCGTGTGCTCTTTTCCGATATAGCTTCCGAAAATTGCCATCGCACCAATGCCAAGGCTTAACGTAAAAAATGCCTGATTCATGGCGCTTACCAGCGTATTGATGATTCCGGTTTCTTTCATACGGGCAAAATCAGGAATCAGATAAAACTGAAGCCCTTCTTTTGCACCGGACATGAAGAAGCTGTTGGCGGCAAGAATGATCATGATGGCGAGCAGGGCGATCATCATAACTTTTGTGACCTTTTCCAGGCCGTTCTGCAGACCTTTTGCACAGACGATAATACCGAGTACAACCACAACGACCATCCAGAAAGCCATAGTGGCCGGATCGCCGAGCATTTCTGTGAACTTTCCTGCTACAGATGCGGAATCCAGACTGGAAAGCTTTCCAGTAAGCGTCAGATAAAAGTAATGCAGCATCCAACCGGCGACGGTGGTGTAGAACATCATCAAAATGTAATTGCCGGCGAACGCGAACCATTTATACCAATGCCATTTGGTGCCTTCGGGTTCCAAAATGTTGTAGCTTCGCGCGCAGCTTTTTTGGCTCGCGCGGCCCACGGCATATTCCATGACCAAGATGGGCAGGCCGAGAATCATCAAGAACACCAGGTAGAGCAGCACAAACGCCGCGCCGCCATATTCGCCGCATACATACGGGAAACGCCATACGTTGCCAAGGCCAATGGCGCATCCGGCCGAAATAAGAATGAAGCCGATGCGCGAGCCGAATTTCTCGCGGCCTTCGGTGGTTTTGGGCGTAGTGCTCATGCGTGCGCTCCTGTCGGAATCGAAAATGAACGATGGCCATGCGAACGCTACCATCGAGAATGTGCAAACCCGAGCATTATACGCAGCAAAACGAGCTCATGCAAAAAGCGTCCGCGCTGCTCGAGCGCCCAGCTACCGAAGGCTGCGGCGCTCTGCTCGTGTAACTCGTGCATTCTGCGTGGTTGGGCGATAAACTGCACGTGAGCGAAGAACCGCTATACTACACTACGCTAAAGTGCTCAAAGATCCTTTGGAAAGGTATGCCATGAACAAAGCCATCATCACCGTGGTCGGTCAAGACACTGTGGGCATCATTGCCCGCGTGTGCACGTATCTCTCGGATCACAAGGTGAACGTGCTCGACATTTCGCAAACCATCATCGACGGCTTCTTCAACATGATGATGATTGTCGACTATTCGGCCGCCGATGAAAGCTTCGGCGCGATGGCCGTTGAACTGGAAAGCCTGGGCGAGGAAATCGGCGTGCGCGTGCGTGCCCAGCGTGAGGAAATCTTCACCGCCATGCATCGAATCTAAGCTGGCGACCGCTTTCGTTGGCAAGAAGGCTGGGACCTTGGCGAAGGGCGCATGTGCGTTTCGCGCGCCCGCGTCGCGAGGCTTCGCGGAAGTCCGAGCATTTTCGATGAGGCGAAGCCGCCTCGGCCCACCCCAAATTCATCATTTTGGAGACGTATATCTATGATTAATATCCAAGAGGTCCACGAGACCAATGAAATGATTGAGCAGGAAAAGCTCGACGTGCGTACCATCACCATGGGCATCAGCTTGCTCGATTGCGCGTGCGACAACGTGGATGAACTCTGCAACAGCATCTATGCCAAAATTACGACGCGCGCTCGCGATCTGGTCGCCACGGGCGAAGCCATCGAGCGTGAATTCGGCATCCCCATCGTTAACAAGCGCATCACCGTGACCCCCATCTCGCTTGTGGGCGCCTCGGCCTGCAAAACGTCGGAAGACTTCGTGAAAATCGCTCATACGCTTGACCGCGCGGGCAAGGAAGTGGGCGTTGACTTGCTGGGCGGCTATTCGGCGCTCGTGAACAAGGCCATGACTCCTGCCGAAGAGCTGCTCATCCGATCGCTTCCGCAGGCTCTCGCCGAAACCGACATCGTGTGCTCGAGCGTGAACGTGGGCTCCACGAAAACCGGCATCGACATGAACGCCGTGGAGCTGCTGGGCCACATCATCAAAGACATTGCGCATGCCACCGCCGACAATGATTCGTACGGTTGCGTGAAATTCGTCGCATTCTGCAACGCTCCTGACGACAACCCGTTTATGGCAGGCGGTTTCCATGGCGTGACCGAAGGCGACGCGGTTATCAACGTGGGCGTTTCGGGCCCGGGCGTGGTGAGCCGTGCACTCGATGAGGCCATCGGACGCGATTTCGAATTCCTGTGCGAAACCATTAAGCGCACCGCGTTCAAAATTACACGCGTGGGCCAGCTGGTGGCGCAGGAGGCGAGTCGTCGCTTGGGCGTGCCGTTTGGCATTATCGACCTGTCGCTTGCCCCCACACCCGCCCAAGGCGACTCGGTGGGCGAGGTGCTCGAGAAAATCGGCTTGGCCCAGGTGGGCGCTCCGGGTACCACGGCGGCGCTTGCCATGCTGAACGACCAGGTGAAAAAGGGCGGCATTATGGCATCGAGCTATGTTGGCGGCCTTTCGGGCGCGTTCATTCCCGTTTCGGAAGACAAGAACATGATCGACGCTGCGGCCAACGGATGCCTTACCATCGAGAAGCTTGAGGCTATGACCTGCGTATGTTCGGTGGGCCTTGACATGATTGCCATTCCTGGCGACACCACGGCAGCCACCATTTCAGGCATTATCGCCGATGAAGCGGCTATCGGCATGGTGAACCAGAAGACCACCGCGGTGCGCGTGATCCCCGTCGAGGGCAAGAGTGTGGGCGACATGGCCGAGTTCGGCGGCCTCATGGGCTACGCTCCCATCATTCCGGTGAATCAAACGAGCTGTGAGGCGTTCGTGACCCGCGGCGGTCGTATTCCCGCGCCGATTCACAGTTTCAAGAACTAAATCGCTTTCGAATCGAGGGCGTGCGCCTTCAAAACGGAACGCATGAAGGGCCGAGCATTTGCTCGACCCTTTTTCATGCGCTTCAACCCGCAAAAGTGTAGGCATTTCAGCTCATGAAATGGTCGACGGCGGGGTAAAATGTTTCAGTTACGTTCCATAGCAAAGAAAGGCCCAACGTGGACATCAACGCATTCCTCATTGATGTCACAGGCGAAATCGACGGCTTCATGTATACCTACATCTTGCTGGCGCTGCTTGTGGCAACGGGCATTTGGTACACCATTCGTACCAAGGCCGTGCAAATTCGCTACATCAAAGACATGTTCACTCAGCTCACCGAGAAGAAGCATGTTGGCGGCAAGCGTTCCATCTCGTCGTTCCAAGCGCTCATGGTGTCCACCGCGAGCCGCGTTGGCACGGGCAATATCGCCGGCGTCGCAACCGCAATCGCCACGGGCGGCCCGGGTGCGGTGTTCTGGATGTGGCTTATGGCGATTGTCGGAGCCGCGTCGGCATTCGTCGAATCGACTTTGGCGCAGATCTTCAAGGTTCGCGGCAAAGACGGCGAATTTCGTGGTGGCCCGGCTTATTACATCGAGCAGGGTCTGGGCAAGCGCTGGCTGGGCGTGGTGTTCGCCGTGCTGCTCATCCTGTGCTTCGCGTTCGGCTTCAACGGCCTGCAGTCGTTCAATGCTACGAGCTCGTTGACGTATTACACCGGTGACGGTGAAATGTCTACGAAGGCCGCCATCGCGAGCGGTATCGTGCTTGCGGCTATGACCGCCATTGTCATCTTCGGCGGCTCGAAGCGCATCAGCATCATCACCTCGGTCGTTGTTCCGGTTATGGCGCTCATTTACATCGCGATTGCTGTGTGGACTACCGTGAGCAATATCGGCGAGCTCCCCGCGGTGTTTGGCCTTATGTTCGCGTCGGCGTTCGATTTCCAGTCGATCTTCGGTGGTTTTGCTGGCTCGGTCGTTATGCTCGGCATCAAGCGCGGCTTGTACTCCAACGAAGCCGGCATGGGTTCCGCTCCTAACGCCGCGGCTACTGCAAGCGTTTCGCACCCGGTTAAGCAGGGCCTGGTCCAGAGCCTTTCGGTCTACATCGACACGCTGCTCATTTGCACCTGCTCGGCCATGATGGTGCTCGTGTTCTACGTGCAAGACCCCGAGACGGCCACCGCGCTCAACGGCATGCCGCTCGTGCAGATGGCCGTGAACAACTCCGTGGGCCCCATGGGCATCCACTTCATCACGTTCGCCATCTTCGCGTTCGCGTACTCGAGCCTTATCGGCAACTACTTCTACGCCGAAAGCAATCTGCGCTTCATCAAGGATGACAGCCCCGTGCTGCTCACGGTTTTCCGCATCGTGTGCCTGGTCATCATCTACTTCGGCGCCGTGAACAGCTTCGATCTGGCATGGAACCTTGCCGATATCTTCATGGGCTTTATGGCTATCGTGAACCTTATCGCTATTTTACTTTTGGGCAAATGGGCCATTAAGGCGCTTGACGACTACACCGAGCAGCGCAATGCCGGCAAAGACCCGGTCTTCGTCGCCGACAAAGTCGAAGGACTGCCGAAAACCCAGTGCTGGCACATTGGCGAGGACGACCTGAAAGACGTCGGAGAGCAGCCGGTGAAGGAATACTTCGCCGATGCGATGGAAGCCAAGCCGCTCGAGTAAATCTCGAAGACGTTTGCCATCTGGCGAACGGAGTGGCGCAAACTCTTGTAATTGTGCATGAAGCCGCCTGTTATGGGCGGCTTCTCTATTTGTTGGCAATTCGGGGTTTCGTTCGTCACTATCGCATGGTAAAGTGCTAAGGCATTTGTTAATGGGCTGCTTGTGGTGAACGTGCAGCCCTCAAACCTAGGGAAGGTTTCATTCATGCAGAAAAAGCAGACGCTCAAGCGATCGGAGTCGGTCGCGTTTTGCGGATTGGCGATTGCCCTTATCACGATTGGCGCATGGGTTACGGTGCCTTTGGGCCCTGTGCCGTTCACGTTGCAGACCATGGTGCTCGCGTTCGTGGTGCTGCTGTTCCCCGCGCGCGAAGCGGTGGCAAGCGTTGCTGGCTATGTTGTTCTGGGCGCTCTTGGCGTGCCGGTGTTCTCGGGCATGGCGGGCGGCCTTGCGAAGGTCATGGGTCCCACGGGCGGCTTTATCATCGGCTTTGTGCTGGGCGCCATCGCTGCGGTGCTCGTGCTCAAGGCATGGAAGGCTCCCTCGTCGAAGGCTCTCGGCTTGGTTCGCGAGTACGTCGCTGCATTCGCTTTCCTCGCGATTTCTTACGTGTGTGGCTGGGCGCAGCTCATGGCTGTCGCGGGCATGAGCCCCATGGCCGCTTTCCTTGCGGGCATCGCTCCGTTCATTCTGCTCGACGCCATTAAAATCGTGATCGGCGTGAGCCTGGCCCACGCGCTTCGCCAGGCCGTTCTGGCGCTTCGTCGCGCGAACGCTTAAAGGGCGCCCCAGGAATTGTCTTGGGAATCGCTTCAGGCGAGAATGGGAAAGCTGGGCGGCGCTTTCCGAAAAAGGAGCCGCCGTTTTCGATATGACGAAAGAATCGCTCGTGGGCGTTGCCTGCGGGCGATTCTTTGTATTGATGGGGATGAGCTACCCTGCTGCCAGGGCGATGGTAGAATGCCAGTACGTTTTATGTATGGTATGAATTCGCGGCACCGAGCCGCCATGAAAGGTGCATGGACCTTGAGCATGCAAAACGAATCTGCCGCGCGCGGCGCGTGCATTTTAGCATTTGATACGGCGAATGAAGTCGTGGCCGTTGGTGTTGGGCGCGTTGAGGGCGCAAGCATCGAGCCGCTCGCGTGCCGGGAAATTCCCGCGCATCGCGCGAGCAATACCATTCTTCTGAATGAAGTCGACGCAACGCTTGCCGAAGCGGGTGTGTCCAAGGGCGATGTCGCGGCGGTCGTGTGCGGGCGCGGTCCTGGCAGCTTTACGGGCGTGCGCATTTGCATGGCCACGGCCAAAGGTGCCGCTTCGGCGCTCGAAGTGCCGCTGTATGGCGTCTCGACGCTCGATGCCGTCGCGTGGCGCGCGTGGGCGGAAGGGGTGCGCGGCCGCGTGCTCGTTGCGGCCGATGCCATGCGCAAGGAAGTGTACCCCGCGCTGTTTGAAATTTCGGATTCCGAGATTTCCCGCCTTACGACCGATGCCGTAGTGAAGGCCGTGATTGCGTGCGAATGGGTCGCCGACCAGGAGGCGAAGCTTCCTGAACGAGCCGGCGATTTGACTATTCTTGGCGACGCCTTGGTGAAATACCGAGAGACTTTCGAACCCTTGGGTGCCATCGCAGATGAAAGCCTGTGGGCGGTGTCGGGCGCGGGTTTGCTGCTTGCGGCCCAGGCTGGCCTTGCTGCAGGTGATATCGATCTTTCGGCTGACGCATGGCATGGAGAATCGAATGCCGCCGCCGCTCGCGCGAACGTGGGCACGGCTCCCGTGGCGTTGCGCCCGGGCGACCCCTCGGTGCTTCTGCCCGTATATACGCGCCTTTCCGATG
>ERZ824488.3821-NODE-3821-length-10819-cov-7.537904_pt1 | contig 10819 bp, 8 predicted proteins | sample MGYA00519936_ERZ824488 | MGnify/ENA primary metagenome ERZ824488 (study PRJEB31778, sample SAMEA3449153) | human gut metagenome | biome: human gut; feature: human-associated habitat; material: faeces | place: United Kingdom | collected 2010/2012 ...
CAAGTAAAGGTTTTGTCTGCCCGAAATGCGGTAATCATGACAGTGCAAAAGTCTCCGTAACCCGACGGGTTTGTGGTTATCTCGGCAGTCCTGATGCTCGCCCATTCAATGCGGGTAAACAGGAAGAAGTAAAACGCCGTGTAAAACATCTATAATGGTCATTTCGTTATTATGATAAAATAGCTCATCAGAAATGAGCTATTTTTATTTCAATAAATAAGGAAGAATCATGCCAACACTTAGTCAAATCACACAATCCATTATGCAAGACCCCGACAATCAATCTTTTACGTCACAAGGCATTGAACCGCTTTTTGCTGCACCAACGACAGCTCGCATTAACATCGTCGGACAAGCCCCTGGAGTTAAAGCCCAAGAAAGTCGTTTATATTGGAATGATAAAAGCGGTGATCGCCTACGTGAATGGCTCGGTGTGGATCGCGATACCTTCTATCATTCTGGTTTGTTTGCTGTCATCCCGATGGACTTTTATTACCCTGGAAAAGGTAAATCCGGTGATTTACCACCGCGCAAAGGCTTCGCAGAAAAATGGCATCCGCTAATTCTCGCTAATTTGCCTAATATTGAGCTGACGATTCTTATTGGACAATATGCACAAAAATACTATTTGCCAGAAAATAACCTTAATGTCACTGAGACGGTTCACCATTTTCGTGATTTTCTTCCTCACTTTCTTCCGCTTGTTCACCCTTCTCCACGCAACCAAATTTGGCTCAAGAAGAATCCGTGGTTTGAACAAGAAATAGTACCAACATTACAAAAACAAGTGAAAGCGATTTTATCCCGTTAAACAAATATTCCACGAATAAAGAGCGGTCAAAAATATCTGATTTTGACCGCTCTTTGCTTTAATACTAATCAATTTTTAGTACCTCCCTATTTTCTGATTAAACACACTTATGCTAGAATCGCCAACTTCTTAAAATATATAGAAAAAAATATATAGGAAAAAATATATGCAACAAACTCCCATTACGGACTCGCAATCTAAAGCTTGGAATAAAAATGCAGTGGTATTCCTTGCTGATGTGATTCTCTTTTTTGTTTTATTAAACATTCTTCCTTTTGAGCCTGCTGCCAATAAAGGCTTAGCATTATTGGCATTCGTGGCTATTTTATGGTTAACAGAAGCGGTAAACGTGACTATCACGGCGCTATTTGTTCCTATTTTGTCGGTATTACTCGGATTGGTAAATAGTCGTGAGGCGCTTGTTGCCTTTGCTGATCCTACCATTTTCTTATTCTTTGGTGGTTTTGCGATTGCTACCGCATTAAATGTGCAAAAGATCGACAAAATGATTTCTAATAAAATCATGCAATTAGCAAAAGGTCGTCTCTTTGTTGCGGTGCTTTACCTTTTCTTAGCAACCGCATTTTTATCTATGTGGATGAGTAATACAGCGACTGCAGCGATGATGATTCCGCTTTCAATGACCATTCTCAGTCAATTAGATCAAAAAGAAGAACATAATACTTATGTCTTCGTACTTTTAGGGATCGCTTATAGTGCGACCATCGGTGGAATGGGAACGCTTGTGGGAAGCCCGCCTAATGCCATTGCCGCTTCACAGCTCCATTTAGATTTTGCTGACTGGTTAATGTATGGCACGCCAGTGATGTTAATTTTATTCCCGCTTATTATTGGTTGGTTATATATTGTATTTAAACCAAAATTAGGCCTTCATTTTGCTGCTGAATTTGAAAAAATTCATATGACTAAACAACGTGTTTTAACCTTGGTCATTTTTATCACCGTAGCGATTCTTTGGATTTTTGGTGGATACCTTAACCCTATTATTTCGCAATTATTAGGCTTACCAAAACCAATTGGTAGTTTTGACAGTATGGTTGCACTCTCCGCAGCGATTGTCATTTGTGTAACGGGGATCGCAAGTTGGAAACAAGTACAAGAAAATACAGAATGGGGCGTGCTGTTCCTCTTCGGTGGCGGTTTAACCTTAAGCTCTGTATTGACTCAGTCTGGTGCAAGTAAAATCATGGCAGATGGTATTGTCTTCATTATTGAAGGCGGTCACTACTATGTGATGGCATTAATTGTTGCAGCCTTTATTGTCTGTTTAACTGAGTTTACCTCAAACACAGCAAGTGCTGCTTTACTGGTTCCAATCTTTATTTCTATTGCAAATGCACTGAATATGCCACCACTTGGTTTTGCAATGATTATCGGTCTAGGGGCATCCTGTGCCTTTATGATGCCGGTTGGTACACCACCGAATGCGATTGTGTACTCGACTGGTTTTGTTAAACAATCCGAAATGATCCGCGTGGGTAAATTTATTGATTTAACCTGTATGCTAATTATCGGGACAATTGCTTATATCTTCTGGATGTAACCTTTAAAACCTAATAAGTGCGGTTAAAAACAAGATGATTTTTAACCGCACTTTTTTATTTTCTTTACGCAAACGTTTGCGGTAAATGAAAATTAACGTATAATTCGCACAATTTTTTTACTTAGGGAAACCAAATGAATAACAACCTGCTTTATACAGTGGAAGACAAACCACCTTTCGGATTGAGTTTACTCCTTGCCGCACAGCATTTACTTGCCGCACTCGGGGGAATTATTGCCGTACCATTGGTCATTGGTAACGTCTTAAAATTACCGACTGAAGATACCATTACATTAGTTAATGCAGCACTTTTAATTTCTGGTGTAGTAACCGTTATCCAATGTAAAGGCTTGGGGCCTATTGGTATTCGTTTACCAAGTGTGATGGGGACCAGTTTTACTTTCGTTGCTGCTGCACTTGCCATTGGTTTCAGTGAATATGGCATCGCTGGTATATTAGGTTCTTCTCTCATTGGTTCCTTAGTGATGATTATCGGCAGCTTTTTCATGCCGTATATTCGTAAATTATTCCCACCACTTGTGACGGGAACTGTCGTTATGATGATCGGCTTAAGCCTGATTCCAGTTGCCGTTGACTGGTTTGCAGGTGGTCAACGTGGTGATGCGAATTATGCGACGCCAGAAAATTTAATGATGGCGAGCTTTGTCTTAGTGATCGTGGTAGCTCTCGTGCAATGGGGTAAAGGCATTTTCTCTGCAGCCGCGATCGTTATTGGGATGATGACAGGCTATCTTGTGTGTTTAGCCATGGGATGGGTAAGCTTTGAAGGTGTAAAACAAGCACAAACTTTCGCGATTCCGCAACCACTGCACTTTGGCTTAGCTTTCCCAATTTCAGGTATTATCGGCATGTCCATTGCCTATTTAGTGACAATCGTTGAATCAAGCGGTAACTTCTTAGCACTAGGTAATGCCACCAAAACCGAAATTACTGGCAGACATTTACGAGGCGGGGTTTTAGCCGATGGTTTAGGATCAGCCTTAGCCGCCATTATGTCCACCACGCCATTCTCATCATTCTCACAAAATATCGGCGTGATTTCCTTAACTGGCGTGGCAAGCCGTCACGTGGTTGCACTAACAGGTGTACTTCTAACACTAGCCGGATTATTCCCTGTATTCGGAGCATTAATTGTTTCAATCCCATTGCCTGTATTAGGCGGTGCAGGCTTAATGATGTTCGCGATGATTATCGCTGCGGGTATTCAAATGTTGGATAAAGTCGCACGTAGTAAACGCAATGGTTTAATCATCGCCATTTCTATTGGCTGTGGCTTAGCGGTGACGACTCGTCCAGAATTGCTTGATAAATTACCGCACTTTTTCAAAGAAGTGCTTGGTTCAGGCATCACAGTAGGCTCATTACTTGCCTTAATTCTTAACCTTGTCCTTCCAGAAGATAAAGTAGAAGAAACAAAAGAATAAAAATAGATAGCGAATAAGGGCAGATTAACACTGCCCTTTTCTTTTCCTGTAAAACATTTCTAAAACTGACCACACTTTGTTAAAATCATGCATCATTTTCCATTTATGAAGGAATAAAAATGGCAGATTTACCTTTCTTCGTTGAGCTCAACGAACAAAATCTTACTGAAACGTTGCAACGTTCTGTTGAAACGCCACTTGTCATTAACTTTTATGCCCCAAGTCATAAAGAATCAGCTGATTTTGCAAAAGTTCTACAACGTGTTGCAGAACAACATCAAGGACAATTTATCCTCGGCTTAGTCAATTGTGAAACAGAGCAAATGATTGCTGCTCAATTTCGTATTCAAGCGTTGCCAACAACCTACCTTTTCAAAGAGGCACAAGCATTAGATGCGTTCCCTGGTGCATTAGACGAAGCAAGCTTATTACAACGTTTGAGTGCGATTTTGCCAAAAGAAGAAGATTTAAAATTCCAAAAAGCCTTGGATTTTTTACAAGTGGAAGATTACAACTCTGCCCTTCCATTACTGAAAGAGGCTTGGGAACTTTCAGATAAGAAAAATAGCGATGTGGCATTACTTTATGCGGAAACTTACATTGCCATGAAAAAAACAGAGCCTGCGGCAGATATTTTAGCGCAAATTCCGATTCAGGATCGCGATAGCCGTTGGCATGGATTACAGGCGCAGATTGAGCTTTTAATTAAAGCCGCTGATACGCCAGAAATTCAGCAATTACAAGCGGATTATGCGAAAAATCCAACGCCTGAAATTGCGTTGAAATTAGCAGTTCAGCTACATCAAGCCAATCGAAACGAAGAAGCATTGGATTTATTATTTAGCATTCTTAAGCAAGATCTTTCTGCAGAAAATGGTGAAGTGAAACAACAGTTTTTATCTATTTTATCAGCCATTGGCAATGCGGATCCTATCACCAATAAATATCGCCGATTGCTGTATTCATTGCTTTACTAATACGATCAACTATTTTTTTATGCATGAAGGCTTTATAATGAACGAATTCCAAAAGCCTCATGCTTTATTTTATAAACAAAGGATTCTTTATGTCAGACGTTAAACACAGCAAATTATTAATTTTAGGTTCAGGCCCTGCAGGTTATACTGCCGCTATTTATGCCGCACGTGCAAACTTAAAACCTGTTTTAGTGACTGGTCTTCAACAAGGCGGTCAACTTACCACTACAGATGAAATTGAAAACTGGCCGGGTGATTTTCAAATGACCACTGGCCCTGGTTTAATGCAACGTATGTTGCAACACGCTGAAAAATTTGAAACAGAAATCGTGTTTGATCACATTAATAAAGTCGATTTATCTTCTCGCCCATTCAAACTTTATGGCGATATGCAAACCTTCACATGTGATGCATTAATCATCGCAACAGGTGCATCAGCACGTTATATCGGATTAGAATCTGAAACCGCTTATAAAGGCCGCGGCGTTTCAGCTTGTGCAACCTGTGATGGTTTCTTCTATCGCAATAAACCGGTTGCCGTTGTGGGTGGCGGAAATACCGCCGTTGAAGAAGCACTTTACTTAGCGAATATTGCTTCTGAAGTACATTTAATCCACCGTCGCAATAGCTTCCGCGCAGAAAAGATCTTAATCGATCGCTTATACAAAAAAGTCGAAGAAGGCAAAATCGTGCTTCATACTGACCGCACTTTGAATGAAGTATTAGGCGATAACATGGGTGTAACAGGTGTACGTTTAGAAAACGTGAAAACCGGCGAAAAAGAAGACGTGAAATTAGACGGTTTATTTATTGCTATCGGTCATGCGCCAAATACTGAAATCTTCCAAGGCCAGCTTGAACTTAATAATGGTTATATCGTCGTTAAATCTGGTCTTGAAGGCAATGCAACAGCAACGTCAGTGGAAGGCGTATTTGCTGCGGGTGATGTAATGGATCACAACTATCGCCAAGCCATTACTTCAGCAGGTACAGGCTGTATGGCTGCATTAGATGCTGAACGTTATTTAGATGCACAAGAATAAGTGCGTTAAATTTTCATGTAAGGTGCGTAAAACAAGGTTTCACGCACCTATTATTTTTCAAAGGTAGATTTTTTTAATCCTCCACCAAACTCATCCTATCCTAGGATAAATAAAAACAATGGACAAACTTCGCCAAAAATATTTACAAAAATGGCTTCGTGCGCAGCAACAACCTGTTAAAAAATTAATGCGTACCAATATTGCCCTTGCCACACTTTCTTCCTTAATTCTTGTGGCTCAAACCTATTTTCTTGCGACATTACTCGACAAGCTCATTATGCAACATGTCGATCGCGCTGAACTGGTTCCCTATTTTATTGCATTAATCATTACTTTTGCTTTACGTGCGATCATTTTATGGCTACGCGAAAAAATTGGCTTTAAAGCAGGTCGATTACTACGAAATCACATGCGTCAAAAGATTTTAGATAAAATCCATCAAGTTGGTCCCGCAACCATCAATAACAAACCAGCCGGAAGCTGGGCAAGTATTATGCTTGAACAAGTGGAAAATCTACATAATTTCTATGCGCGTTTCTTACCACAACAAAGTTTGTCTGCCATTGTACCAATGGTGATTTTAATTGCTGTATTCCCGCTCAACTGGGCGGCTGGACTGATTTTGATGGTCACTGCACCGCTTGTGCCAATTTTTATGATTCTGGTAGGGATTGCGGCAGCAGATAGTAGCCAAAAAAATATGGCTACCCTTTCTCGCTTAAGTGCTCAATTCTTGGATCGCTTACGTGGTTTAGAAACCTTGCGTCTTTTCAACCGCACTTCAGAACAAACTCAACATATTGAAAACACAACGGAAGACTTCCGTGAAACGACCATGACAGTACTTAAAATGGCGTTTCTCTCTTCTGCTGTGTTAGAGTTTTTCACCTCTATTTCCATTGCTTTAATGGCGGTGTATTTTGGTTTTAGCTATTTAGGCCAAGTCGAATTTGGTACTTATGGCACCACGCTGACCTTATTTACCGGCTTTTTCTGCTTAATTTTGGCGCCAGAGTTTTACCAACCATTGCGTGATCTCGGGACTTACTATCACGATCGTGCAGCAGGTATTGGTGCTGCTGATGCCATTGTCGATTTCTTAGAAGCGGATTATTTAATTGCACATCAGGGCAATAAACAAATTCCAGCACAAAGTGCGGTTGAAATTCAGGCCGAAAATTTAGTGGCGCTTTCTCCACAAGGCCAACCATTAACGAAGCCGCTTTCATTCCATATTCCGAAAGAAAGCCATATTGCCCTTGTGGGCCAAAGTGGTGCAGGAAAAACCTCTTTAATCAATGTATTACTGGGTTTCTTGCCTTATGAAGGTAGCTTAAAAATTAACGGTGTGGAACTGAATCAAAGCCGTTTAAGAGACTGGCGCAAACAAATTGCGTGGGTAGGTCAAAATCCATTACTGCTACAAGGCAGCATCAAAGAAAATCTACTTTTAGGCGATATTCAAGCAACTGATGAGCAAATTGAGCAAGCCTTGATTTCTGCTCAAGCGAAAGAGTTTACCGATAAATTAGGTTTGGATAGCGAAATTAAAGATGGTGGCATTGGTGTATCTGTAGGCCAAGCTCAACGCTTAGCGATCGCTCGCGCTTTACTACGCAAAGGCAATTTATTATTACTCGATGAGCCAACGGCTAGCCTTGATGCTCAGTCTGAAAATCTGGTACTTGCTGCCCTTGCAGAAATGAGCCATAACCAAACGACATTAATGATCACACACCGTATTGAAGATCTAAAACAATGTGACAATATTTTTGTGATGCAAGAAGGTGAAATTGTTCAACAAGGGCATTTCAACCAATTAAAAGATCAAGGCTTCTTTGCCGAATTATTGGCTCAACGAAAAGAGGATATTCAATAATGCGTGCTTTACTTCCCTTTTTACGTTTATTTAAATTCGCCAAGTTGCCTTTATTTTTAGGCTTGGTTTTAATGATCACGGGTCTAGCCTCCAGCATTGGCTTACTGACCACATCGGGTTGGTTTTTAGCGGCGACAGCAATTGCGGGTCTTGGCACGTTATTTAATTTCTTCTATCCCTCTGCTTCTGTGCGTGGGCTTGCTATTAGCCGCACCCTTTTCCGCTATTTCGAAAAGTTGGTCACGCACGATGCGACTTTCCGCATCTTGGCTAAATTACGAGTACAGGTTTTTGAGAAGATTATCCCCTTAAGCCCTGCGGTGTTAAATCGTTATCGTAACAGCGATTTATTAAACCGCTTAGTATCGGATGTGGATACCCTCGATAGTCTTTACCTTCGCTTAATTGCGCCATTTATTACGGCTATTTTTGTGATTCTAGCTATGTGTATTGGCCTAGGTTTCGTCAATGCACCTTTAGCCTTAGGTTTAGGCATTAGCCTACTTTTATTGGTATTGGTTATTCCAACCATTTTCTACCAGCTTGGTAAAAAATTCGGCGATAAACTCGTGCATTCACGCGCACTTTATCGCACGCAATTTTTAGAATTTATCCAATCGCAAGCGGAATTATTGCTCTTTAATGCCGAAGATAAATTGAAAGATAACATGGCAAAAACTGAAGCAAATTGGCAAGCAGACCAACAAAAAGAAGCCAATTTAAGCGGATTTTCAACCGCCCTTTCACTCTTGTTAAATGGTTTAATTATTGCCGCAATGTTGTGGTTTAGCTCACAAGCGGAATTTGGCAACGATGAATATCGTATGGCGTTTATTGCGCTTTTCACTTTTGCCGCCCTTGCATCATTTGAAATCTTAATGCCCTTAGGTTCGGCGTTCTTACATATCGGTCAAGTCATTGCGTCAGCTGAACGCGTGACAGATATTATCGAACAGCAACCATTAGTGACTTTTAATGGCAAAGCAGAGTTCGATCAAAACACCACAACATTAATTGAAGCGAAAGATCTTTCTTTCACTTATCCTGAACGTCAAAATCGTGCTTTAGAAAACCTGAATTTAACCATTCAAAAAGGTAGAAAAGTCGCAATTTTAGGTAAAACAGGTAGCGGAAAATCCACGTTATTACAGCTTTTAGTGCGTAATTATGATGCCAATCAAGGAGAATTATTCCTTGCTGGAAAACCGATTACCGATTATGCAGAAGACACATTACGCAGCCAATTCTGCTTTTTAACACAACGTGTTCATGTATTTAGCGATACACTTCGTCAAAATCTGCAATTCGCAAGAGCAGTCAATATTTCAGATGAAAAAATGATCGAGGTGTTAAATCAGGTTGGTTTAGGCAAATTGTTGGAACAAGAACAAGGTTTAGATATTTGGCTAGGGGATGGAGGCCGTCCACTTTCTGGTGGAGAACAACGTCGTTTGGGCTTAGCTCGTATTCTGCTTAATGATGCGCCAATTTTATTATTAGATGAGCCAACTGAAGGTTTAGACCGCGAAACTGAGCGCCAAATTCTGCGTTTAATTCTTGCCCATGCTGAAAATAAAACTTTAATTATGGTGACTCACCGCTTAACGGCGATCGAGCAATTTGATGAACTTTGTGTGATTGATGAAGCGAAGCTAATTGAAAAAGGCACTTATGCAGAATTATTGCAATTAGAAAGAGGGTTCTTCAAACAATTAATGGAGCGAGTGTAAAATAAGAAAGGATAAGTTGGGTGGAAATCTTCCCAGCTTATTCTCGGCACACAGAAATTCCGACTTTGGCTGCTTTCTTCCGAACCTGACCGAGTAAATCGGACACCGTTGCGAGAGACCGAGAAGATTTCCATTGATATCGCAATGCGATTAGGTGGGCTATTATGCAAGAATTGGTCCTGTATTGCAAAGGTTAATTTATCAATTCGGTGAATTTGACGAGAAAATCAACCGCACTTTTAAGGCAAAAACCATGAACTATCTCCAATACTACCCTACTGATGTTGTAAATGGCGAAGGCACACGTTGTACCCTTTTCGTTAGCGGTTGTACGCATGGTTGCCGTGGTTGCTACAACCAAAAGAGTTGGTCTTTTGATAATGGCGTATTATTTGATGAAGCGATGGAACAACAAATCATCAATGATTTAAAAGATACGCGCATTAAACGTCAAGGGCTCACACTTTCTGGTGGGGATCCGATGCATCCTCGTAATGTTGAAGCCTTACTTCCTTTTGTTCAACGTGTAAAAAAAGAATGTCCAGATAAGGATATTTGGGTGTGGACGGGTTATAAACTGGATGAACTTGATGATTATCAACGTCAAATGTTACCTTATATTGACGTGCTCATTGATGGAAAATTTATACAAGAACAGGCTGACCCAAGCTTGGTTTGGCGTGGTTCAGCCAATCAAGTGATTTATCGTTTTAAGGTTTAACCGAATAAGGTTAAGCTATTCTGCCAAGCCGTTTCTTTAATCACTTCAGCATTTTCACTTCTTAAACGGCATAACGCCTCGAAGGTATGAACAATCCGTTCTGGTCGATTAGGTTGCCCTTGAAAGCCAAACACCGGCATATCTGGTGTATCCGTTTCTAACACCAACGCTTCTAATGGTAACTTCGCAATCGCTTGGCGCGTTTTATTCGCGCGTTCATAAGTAATGGTACCACCTACACCAATTTTATAGCCTAAATCCACAAATCGTTTTGCTTGATCGTAACTTCCTGAAAAACCATGCACCACACCACATTTTGTCAAATTAGCCTGTTTCAAAAAGCGGAATAATTGCTCGTGGGATTTACGACTATGTAAATTGATCGACAGATTGTATTTCTTCGCTAAATAAAGCTGACTCTCCAGAAAGTGTTGTTGTTTTTGCCATAATTCATCCGTCAATAAATCTGGAATCGCACATTCTAAGCCTATTTCAGCGACAGCTGTACAATTTTGATTACGTACAGATAATGCCCTATCCAATGTTTCTAAATCATTCTCTTGGTGTTCTTTGATATAAAGAGGGTGCAACCCTAGCCCACAATAAAGATGCTCAGGAAAAAGTGCGGTCATATTTTGGATTGTTTTAA
>ERZ824488.3822-NODE-3822-length-10819-cov-3.764957_pt1 | contig 10819 bp, 7 predicted proteins | sample MGYA00519936_ERZ824488 | MGnify/ENA primary metagenome ERZ824488 (study PRJEB31778, sample SAMEA3449153) | human gut metagenome | biome: human gut; feature: human-associated habitat; material: faeces | place: United Kingdom | collected 2010/2012 ...
GCCTTGTAGAGCTTCTCGAACATGTCGATGACGGCAAAGTCATCCGACTCCACGATGCCGACGTACTCGCCACGGGCGGTGTCGATGCCCCTGTTCATGGAATCGCCGTAGCCGCTATTGGGCTTATCAATGACAACGATGCGCTGGTCACGACGCTCGTACTCGCGAATGATTGAGAGCGACGAGTCCGTTGAGCCATCGTTAATGCAGATGACCTCGATGTCCTCTAGCGTCTGGTTCACAAGCCCGTCAAGGCACTCGCGGAGGTAGCGCTCAACGTTGCATATAGGGACGAGGATTGAGACCTTTGGGTTGTTCATGCTCTTCCATTTCAATAGAGACTCAGCAAATTCGGCACTACTCGATCTCGTAAAGCCTCATATCGCCCTTTTCGAGAATGATTTTATATCCCGGAGTATCATCGTTCAATTTTTCGAGACCAATCCAGCTTGGCTGTGAATAGCCTCCGGCCATGTAAAAACCGCCATTGTCTTTGTCGTAATCAAGCAGCATCACATATTTGACATCGGAGGAACAGAACGCAGCCTGCACCTCCGAGCTTGAGGACAACTCGTCGGCTTCCCGTCCCAGCAGAGCGATTCCCTTATCTCCGCTTTCGTACCAACCACGATTAACAACATTCAAGCCGTCGACAGCATACGCATATGCGCTACCGTCATATGGGTAGTTGAGGACACGTTCATCCCCAACTCTCTCATGGACCTCACGAATAAACTGTATTTCTTCCTTATCAAGTCCATTTTGATTATCGGCAAGCTGATTGCCCGACGTCATCATCGCCTCCACCATGCCAAAGCCAGTAGTGACGTAGACATTCTTGGGAATTGAAAAACTAGGATAGAAAATGACAAGAAGAAGACTGGCCATTGCTATAAACGGTCGACCCTTCGCATGGCGCAAGCTTCCGTCGCCAGATATCGCCATGCCAATCTTAGCGGTCACCGAAAGCAGGCAATCAAGCCCCCGCGAAGCAAGTGGCACTAAGACGAATACAAAAGAACTCGAAACCCTAAAGCTGTCTGAATACCAGAATCCAGCAAGAAGGTGCTGTATTCTCCCGCCAATCGCAACGTCAGCAATATAGATGACGGCCATCAACGCATACGAATAGGCCATCCAGGATGATTCTTTATCCCTCAAAGACTCAAAGAGCCCGGCCAGGACGAATACTCCTAGAACTAGCTGGGGCGCGCTCGCTTTATTCAAAGCGAGAAGCACAATATTGATGAGGGCTTGTGACACAGATGTATAGGAAGGCCAGTCAAATGAAACAACGCCCTTCATAACCGGCAGCTTATACAAGCCAATCCACACCAGCGCAACGAACACAACGAATGAGCCGCATAGAAGCTTTCTTCTCTTGTCAGCAAGTCCAACGGAGGAAGTCCGGTCCCAGATTGTCTTAACGCACAGCGGGGCCAGAACAACAACACCAGTAAAGAGAGCATTAGGGTGCGCGTAAAACAGGAGAAGGCAACTGATTACAAATACAAAACCCCAACCAGCTAATTCCCCTCTCTTTTCAGAACGGATTGCCGATACGAACGCCACCATAGCGAGAGGAAGCAGAGCATTCCCGACGACATTAGGATAGAGAGGCCCAAATATTAATAGGCCCCACGGAAACGCTGCAAACGCTGACACCAGACAGCAGGCAAGCAGGCGAGTCCTTTCTCGATCAGGAAAAACAACCTGAACAAAAGCAGCCATAGACGCTGGATAAATATACGCAATAAACAGGAGGTTGACGGCGTTGGCAGCGACCGTAACTTCGCTAGATCCAAAAGAAGCAACAACGGCGGTGAGAGACCTCCAAAGTGCCGGATATGACGTTATGCTTTCATGACAGAAAACACCCGTATCCAGAAAAGCCCTTACGGTTGACAGATGAGCGATATTGTCGTTCTCCTGGTAAAACGAGGCAGCAGAATCAAGGGGAAGAACGTAATAAATAAAGGCTGCCACAGCCGAAATACCACACGCAAGAACAATCAGCTTATAGTCAATTTCAAAGCATAGCCTGACCTTCTTGCGAAGGAGACCAACAACTGCAAGGGACAAAACAGTCATTACGGCCATGCAGAGAAGAGCGTCCGCCCAATTAGCCCATACGCCAAATCCGCGCAGCGCAAATACTGAAATCGTCAGCACTACGAAACTGGCCAATGGGGCAAAAGAGATGCTTGTCGTTTTCTCAAACCCAGCCATTCGAAATATCAAATAGCCCGGAACGGCAGCGATTAGCAGCGAGAAGGCACAGTCGAATAAAAGCAAGTTCCACATTCAATTCCTACCTTAGATACCACCAACGATTCTTCGCCAAACATAGCAGCGTGTAAGTCGAATAATCACTGGCATCGCCATACGTATTTACCTTGATTTGCGAACATCCAGTATCTGAGCCACCATGAGTCGCCTTAACCACTCGGCAAGCAAAAAAGCCAGGAACATCAGAGCACTTAGAAGCAGAATAAGGGAACCCCAATCCTCGTCGGCAGAGTGTTGACCCACGCGAAACGGTCATTCAGCCAGAACCCGTAAAACCAGCCACTAGAATCGATTAGGTAGACACCAAAAGCCGCGCTCGACATGGCAACAAGTACTTTCTTAATCCGAGTGCTACCAATCTTTACTCTCAGCAACAGCTCAAAGAGACAAATCGACTGAATGACCGCAGTTGGTGAAATATACGAAAGCCATCTGGACGGATCATAACCAGCAGTAGCATCTCTCAGCTCAAACCAAGTAACACATAGGGGAAGTAGAGTCGAAGCCACAATCAGCCTCGAGGTTGTGATCAGGTTTAATATCTCCTCACGATAATCGCACAAAGAGCGACCAACGAGCCAAAGAACCATTAGCCAGAACGCTGTATATCCGTCCCCTATACCACGCCATTCCGTAAAGCCAATAACGGAACATGCCGCCACGATTGATATCGAAAGAACAAGCGTCTTCTCCCTGCCGAGCCTATCGATGCCCGCACTTAAAATCGGAGTAATCAGCTGGAGAACGATGAAGGCGCTCAGATACCAATATACATTTCCAAGGAGCGGAAAGAACGCTCTCGCCGTCCAAACACCAGGAGCGGAGCCCTTCAAGATCCCCACGATCGCCAAAAGAACTGACCAAAAGAAGGCAGAGCTCCAGAGATCGAACAGCCGCCTTGGCTTCAGGGAACGTCCCGAACACAGGTACCCACTAATCAGCGCAAAGACATTTACGGCTACTATGGCAACGTTCTCAAGAGTTACATACACAAGGCTGCGGGGAGAGCTCAGTGCCCAGTCAAGAACACCGCCCCTGCCCAAGTTGTGAAGCAGCACGACGAAGAACATGCTCAGAAGACGGGCCACATCAATCCCGTATTTTCGGTTATCTATCAATTCTCAAACGCTCCAGTATATTCTGAGCATACGTTTCATTGCAGACCAGGGGCCATAAATCCATCAGAGGCCAGCCGGGAAGAGAGTGGCTACTCCTCTTTACGCCAAATCTCACCGTCCCCAAAATCGAGTAATAGCGGAAGGTGAGTGTGCCGCTTGTCAGCCGGCGGGATTGATTGCCAATCACCGTATTGCCTGGCCAGGTAAGCTTCTGCCATATGAGGCGCCGGATAGCTTCTCCCCTCAAATTCTACTGACTTGGTAGGCACCAACTCATCATACGAAAAAGGTATGGGCCTATACCAAGACAGGCACGCGTATTCGCATGACAAGGCGGAAGAGTCATCCTCCGCTCTTGAGACGGAAGCTGAGTAGCTGCGAATGTACTTGGACGGATCGCGCGTGAAAGTCCTCTCCACATAATGAAGCGCTACGCATCCCCCTCGTTCCACCAATCCCACCAACCCGGAATGGGGCACATTAATCACTTTTGAGTGATATAGATAAGAGCGCTTTTGGGAAATCGATGCGTTCCTGATCTGCCTTCTTCTTTCATCCTCAGCGGCCAAGAGCCGATCGTAAGGAAACACATCAACGAAGATACCCATGCGCATACCAGACGCTCGCGTTTCTTCGTTCTCGAACCGCGTGCCATCTTTATATACCTTTGCAAACAAGGGTGCATAGTTATTCGTATTCAGGGGCGTATGGAGCGAATATCCATCTGGAAGCTCTCGGGCGGCCGCTTCACAGAAAACATCGTAGTCCTCTCGGAGCATACCGATATCAATGTCATCGTCCCAGGGAATAAACCCACCATGTCGAACGGCACCCAAACAGGTCCCACTGTCCATGAACCAACTAATCCCGCGCTCTTTGCAGAAGCAAGAAATTACATCAAGGATTTCAAGCTCCGTAAGCTGCAGTTTCCTTAGGACCTTCTTATTCTCCATCTGCGCTCTCGCATTCTATTTGATAGGTATCGTCAACCGCCTTTGCCTTTACAAAGGACAGCTCAATGGGTTCTGCTGAGAGACTAATTCTATAACGTGGTCTTAAAATAGTGCAGCCAACAGCCGGTCAGCCGAGCTGTCCCAGGAGAAGTTCTCCTCGACCCTCTTCGCGACTGCATCCTTGCATCGCTCGAGACGCTCACGATCCTCCCTGTAGTCATCTATCGCATCGGCAATAGCGCACGGTGCTATCTCCGGGAGAATCGTACCGAACGAATCGTCTGGGACCACTTCCCTAGCGCCAGCGCAATCCGACACTATGAGCGCCGCATGTTGGGAAGCCGCTTCCAGAAGCACCGTTGGCAGCCCCTCTGGATAGCGAGTTGGCAGGCAGAGACAATCAGCCTCTCTGAATAGGGCCGACAAATCGCCCCTATCAAGACGTCCAACAAATCGGCAGTGATCCGAGTCCGCCCTTCTCGTTTGTTCTTCCAGCGGGCCAGAGCCCGCAATCGCAAGATAATAGTTTCCTCTCTTTGCATTAAGTAACTCAAGAGCCTCAAGCAAGGAATCCAGGCCTTTTTCTTTTATCAACCGTCCGGCAAATACAATTAAGAAGGCGAATTCGTCAATGCCAAGCTCCGCTCTCCACCTTCTCTTTGTGGCCAACGCGCAATACTCACGAGCATCAAGCGAGTTGTGTATGACGCCTTCCGCTTCAATGGAAAATTCCTTAAGCCAGTCTGCGCTCTTGGCCGAAACTCCAAAATAACGAGGCGAATATCTTTTGCCCAGACGTGTGATTGTACGCTCATAGATTCGCTCCACCGCATCAATGGCAGGGGCGCCAAAAGAGACATACGATGATCCATGCTCGATTACGACTGGTCTAGCATGATTATTCCTCGCGAGTTTCATCCCAAGTATCGAGTGGGGATAAAAGCGCGTATTAACAACTACTCCATCAAAACTAGCATCCTTCAAATCGCGCCAGAGGCTTCTCAAGCTTGAAGACAGTCTCGGTAGAGGCAGACGGCCATTTAAAAGCGCATGGCACGGAAGACGTAGCACGGTTACGCCGTTTTCAAGACGTGTCCCAGCACCAACCGCGTCGGTATCATTCGTAACGACCGTAACGTCACAGCCTTTATTAGCCAGGGCCTTTGCGATTCCCTTTGTAAACTCCTCAACGCCACCCATATGCGGATAGTACTGCGCCGAGAATATCGCTATCTTTCGCTTGGTCATGAGTGCCATCCAATTTCCTAGTCGAGCTATATGCCAGGAGGAGCTTATCCGCCCTCGTATATGACCTCAACCGCTCAGAAAACGCTTGCTTAGTTGCTCTCCCTAAGAAGGCCAAATAGAGAAAAAAGCATGACGCCGATACTAACAGCATTGGCGCACAACCCACTAAATGTCACGCCCATCGCCCCATACAGCTCAATCAATGGATAAGCAGTGATGAGGGAAATGATCAAAGAGGTAAGGGCGCTGATGAAGGTCATCTTAAATAGGCGGACGGAAATTAGCAGGTCATTCAAGAACCACTGCACGCCAGTAAGTATTGCAAATACAACAAGCGGAAGCAGGAGGTATGTGTAGTCGAGGATTGAATTCCCAAAGACTAAAACAAGCAGCCACTCACCAAACATGCTCAGAATGACAACGCACGCAAATCCAATTCCGATAATTGCGGCAAGGCTCTTCCTGAACAAGCTCCAGAACCCTGGATAGTCCTTATTAAAGTAACGCTCCGAAAAATAGCCAAGCAGAGGGTTGTAAACATACGAAGCGCCCATCTGGATAATCGCTACAGGCGCAGCGACGGATGCGTATCCGCCAAGCACAGCATTGCCCATGCAAGAGGCAAGAATCTGTCGAGGCACCGAAACGCTGGCAGAGGAGGCAATTCCAGCAACAACGATAGGAAGACACCCTATTAGCAGCTTCTTGGTCTTTTGAGCAGAAATACCAAATCTAAAAGACTCGATCTTCGTAGTCTTCGGATAGTCATATGCAAGGCCAACGATTGTCACTGCGATTGTCATTAGAACAATTGCCAGCTCCAACGAAGAAAAAAGAAGCATCCCAAACACAAATCCCGCCAGAGAAAGCGAACCTTGCAACATCAGAGAAATGCCTATGAGATCCATTCGATGATGGCGCTGATCGCAAGCATGGAACACATCAATCACAAGAGTCACCGTTTTATAGACGGCGTATAAGATTATTGAGGCCCACGCAGAAGCGCTGCAAGTTAGCACTCCATAGACCGTGCAAAGAAGCAACGCGGAGGTGGATGTGATGCATCTTAGTGCGAGATACTCCCCAACCGTATTTTCGCCATTAACATCGGAGACTTGATACGTGTACATCCTGTACTGAGCTATTGATCCAAATATGTTGTACAGAGAGACCGCAAGTGAATATATCCCGGCCGCATCGTATCCCGCAGATAGCCTAACGATAAGAACACTTATCAACCATTGGCACCCAAGGTTACAAAGGGACCCGACGGAATTCCACAACATATTCTGCTTAATCGTGAGGACCCTGTTACCTGATTTCACTCGTCTGCCCATCTTCGAATCCGGCAAAACCCTTATTTTGCAAATACGGTCACAGCAAGTAGAACGGAAGGAATTGTACATATTGCCGCCATGGCCCTATTCGGAAGCTCTTTCCAATAACTCCAATAGTCGTTGGAGTAGTACGCCCCTACAAGATACAGAGAGGTCGTTATCATTTTCTGAATTAAGCCATTTACAAGATCAAGCTCTAGCCTCTTTACTCGCATATAACCAATTGGGTTATTCCGCGTTGTCCTTCTATTGTTCCTCGTATAGCCATCAGGCAAGTACTCGCAGATCATCACTACTTTTGGAAGTAGAGCCATTTGATAGCTCTGGTCAATTTGATCGTAGACATAGCTCTCAGAAATGAACTTCTCGCCAGGTGCAACCGGAAACAGATAGTCTCTAAGAATATCCGTTCTATATACGAGCGCGGTCTCGCCCTGAAAATGGTGTTTGTGATTCAGATCCCAAAGCGTGCTGAACCTAAGTTTTTCAGGATAGTTAGTACCCATTATTTCGTGTTCGCTAAGGCCCTTTTGAGCGATAATGCCGGCGACATCGTCCGAGTCATCAATTGATGCCCAGTAATCAAGGATGTTTGAAACGGCATCATCGGTCAGATAATCATCTGAGTCTAGGCACACGAACAACTCGGTCTCGCACATTTTCACGCCTTGATTGTGAGCCCGTTGCTTTCCACCATTAGCTTGCTTGAAGTACCGAATCTCAACTTTATCCTCGGCGATGTAAGAGTTGACGAGGTCCTCCGTCCCGTCTGTGGAACCGTCGTCGACAATCAGCCAACAGAAAGAGGTGTCCTTCTGGCGGAGAAGGCTCTCGTATAGACGGCCGAGAGTATGAGCCCTGTTAAAAGTTGGCGTAAAGACGGTCAGCTTCTTCATTGAATCCAGCCTTATGACGGTATCTAGGGGACGTGAGAGATCAATTATACGAAAGGCGTGCTTATGGACGCTTTTCGTAAAGATTGGAAAGATACATTACGGTATCCGCGATGTCGAATCCCGCTTTTGAAACATACCGTGTCCCATCGGTCCTATCAGCAAGGTCTCGCTTGAATGTTTCGTTCATCTTTGAAGCCCACTCAAGAGGGTTCGAAACATTTGGCAGCTTCACGGCATAGGGAGCGCATACGGCGATGTCCGGAAGCTCAGGAGACAGGAGACAGGGGAGACCCGACGCTTGAGCCTCGATAGCCACGATACCAAGGCCCTCCCATTTTGACGGGAAAACGAATAGGTCCATGGCCATAAGTAGCCGGCTGACATCAGACCTGACACCTAGGAAACGTACGCGATTGCTGATCTCCAGCTGCCCAGCAAGGGCCTTAACGTCATCCAGAAGCTCTCCCGTTCCAATTAGGAACAAGAGCTGGTCCTTATTCTCATCCAAGCTCTTTTGAAAGGCTTCTAACAAAAAAAAGTGATTCTTTTGTTCGGCAAATCGGCCTATATGGCAAATGGCTTTTGTGGAAGCAGCAATGCCAAGCTCTTTTCGATACCGCTCTCTAATCCCCTCATCAAAGCGATACGCCGCAACATCTATCCCATTTTTTAGAACGGAGAAACGCTCCGAGTCTGCAACCCTCTTACCAAATCTATCGACTCCGGCTTGAGCCGAGCAGCCTAGATAATAATCTGCCATGTAGCGAGTTGGATATGAGACGGCACGAAATGCAAGCTCGGGAAGGCCCAGCTTTCCCTTTGTGTTGTGACTATGCGCGATTGTGTAAATCCCATATCGGTGCGCGGCGGGTATTACGAAACACGCAGTGGAACCGATATGAACGTGTACAACGTCATAGTCGTGATGTATTTCAAAGAACCGGTTTAGCGCTCCAAGATAGCCAGTCAGATTTGTACCGACAAACCTTGGGATGTAGTAGAGCGAACCACCCAGCGACCGTATCTCCTCGTCATAACAGCCCTCGTCATTCACCAAAAAATCAAACGAGAACTTAGATGCGTTAATCTTGCGGAAGATGAACATGACGAGGCTCTCGGCACCGCCTCTATTCATGGCGCCGATTACATGCAAGACTCTGGTTTTCCGACCTGGCATGATGACTTTGACTCCCAATGAAGGAACGTGCTTGATTATGCAAACGGCCTAATGACTCCGCGGATATTGCTCCCCCACACATAAACGCTCGCAATTCGTACGCGAGGAGACGTGGCTTCAATCATCTGGTCATTTCCGAGATAGATTGCTATGTGCCCCTTCCACGAAATCAAATCACCGCGCTGCCTGTCACTCCAGGCAACATGCTTGAATCGACCGCTATTCCAGAGATCATTTGCGTACTGGTCATGGCCAGGCGTGTAATAGTGATCCCATGGGTTAAACGGAGACAGATCCATACCCGTAGCATAGAGGCATTGAAGAACAAGGCCGGAGCAGTCGACACCAACGCCCACGTTACAGGCATAGTCCCAGCGATATGGAGTGCCCAGATACTCGTAAGCTCTCGATATCATCGCCTCAACGCACTGAGACCTTGTAGCATCAATGGGTATGCGAGAAGGGGTCACGTATCCGAACTGACCAGAACCGGAGTGCGAAAAGCTAACCGTATTATTGGAAACCTGATACATCCAGCTAGGGTTCTGCCATCCGCGATACACGGGAACGTATGAAGTTCGCTCGAGCATAAATCTCTGAGAGGGATCAGCCGAATCCGGCTCTACGCAAACACGAGATCCAAGTGACACCCCGCTCGAAAGCGTCAAAACAAGGGAGGGGTCGAGCACCGAAACGAATGCGTATCCCCCAGCCCTGTATTCAACCTTCCAGCGCTGTGCCTTGCTTCCATTAGACTGCCATAGCTGAATCCCGGCGCCATCGAAGGCGTTCCCGCCCGAAATCTCTATTACCTTGTCACTCGGACAGTTTACGATTGTAAAGGTTCCATCGCTGTTCTTAGTAAGGCGCCACTTTTGCCCGTCCGTGCCGTTGTTCAGCCAGCCTTGGACAGAAGCGCCGTTATCCAACGAGCCGCCGCTTGCCTCTAACACGGTCAAATGTGCGGAGGCTACCTGGATATGATAGGTGCCAGCATCGGGAGTAACGGATGCTGGGTCAAATGAAAATACTTGGCTGTTGTCATTTCGCCAAGAAGCGGCGACCACCTTTGCGCCATAGCTAGCCGAGCCATCAGAAACGCTCAGATACAGATTAGGATACTCGGCATTGCAAAGTTTATATCCACCAGATACAACCTTCACAGCCCAAAGCTGAGAAGCGTCGCTCTCGTCAACCGTTACCTGGGAAACACTCCCATTCTCGTCAGTCGAGAGCCGCATCATCGAGTTTACATTTTCAAGGAAGTACTTCCCGTTACCGGCAGTCCCAAGGTACCAGCGCTGGGCACGAGTATTATTCGATAGCCACTGTTGAATCCCGGATCCACTCTTAAGCGATCCCCCCGACACCTCGAGAGCAAGAGAAGATGAGGTTTTAGGAGTGAGCCTGTATGTACCCGAAGGCAGACCGGTGGCAGCATCTTTCAGGTCGAATTGCTGCTCTGCTAAATCAGAATCAACGGTTACACCAACAAGCTCTCCATTTGAAACGCCGAGCGCCAAGCCACTTGCCACGTTTACAAGCGTTACGGCACCATTATCAAGTTTCTTTACGCGGAACAGCTGGGAATCTGAATTGCCTCGCTCTTCCCACTGTTGGGCATTAGCGCCCTGAACGACATCGCCATCAGCAATCTCAAGGCACTTATCTGAATTCGCGTTGACAAGCCTATAGTAGCCTCCCACGCGAACAAACGCCCAAGTTTGAGAGAGAGTGCCATTTGCAGTCCAGCCTCTTACATCGGCTCCATTCGATGCCGATCCGCCTGCAACCTCAACTG
>ERZ824488.3827-NODE-3827-length-10801-cov-4.197469_pt1 | contig 10801 bp, 4 predicted proteins | sample MGYA00519936_ERZ824488 | MGnify/ENA primary metagenome ERZ824488 (study PRJEB31778, sample SAMEA3449153) | human gut metagenome | biome: human gut; feature: human-associated habitat; material: faeces | place: United Kingdom | collected 2010/2012 ...
AGTAGTCGCCGACCCAGCGGTCATGGGCCATGGCGCCGGAGGCGTCGAGCCAGTACCAGGCGCCGTTGACCTGCTGCCAGCCGGTCCTCATGGCGCCGGTGGCGCCGAGCCAGTACCAGTCATCGCCCATCTGATACCAGCCGATCAACATAGCGCCGGAATCATCAAGCAGATACCAGGCGCCGCCGACCCTCTGCCAACCGGTGGCCATGGCACCCGATCCAAAGAGGTAGTACCAGTCGCCGTCAACCATGTGCCAGCCGGTGGCCATGGCGCCGGAATCGTCGAGGTAGTACCACGATCCGTCGTTAAACAGCCATCCGGTCTGCATCCGACCAACGATGTTGGCGTAATACCAATTTGATCCGTCCCAAATCCAGTCAGACGCCATGGCACCGGTTGAGGGGTCAAACCAGTACCAATAGCCGCTTATGTAGTGCCAGCCCGTCTGCAGCCTGCCGGAACTCATGTAGTACCAGTTGAGGCCGTCCATGACCCAGCCGTCGGTGGCAGCCTTTCCGTCAACATAGGGAACCCAAGTGGAGATGGAATTACCCCTCCAGCTGCAATACTTCCAGCTGGACTGGCGGTAGAAGTCGTACTGGTAAGAAAGGCGCCTGGTCATATAGGTCGCCAGGTCGTCAACGTAGGAAGACCAGCTCTTGCCGTCGACCCTATTATAGGAGACCCACTCGTCCTCCAAGGGCGCAATGCCCCAAACCCTCTGGTCCATGGCCTGGGAGCGCGCAATCTGGTCTCGATAGTACGCCAAGGAGCGAAGCTGGCCATCGGCGGTCTGTGCGCCAGCATCGCCGAGAAGAACGCCATAGACCACGGGATAGAGCCTGGACCTAAACAGCTCTCCAGCCTTGGCGAGAAGGCCGGAGTTCCCGCTCAGGAAGGACTGCGCGAAAGCACTTGCCGAGGAGGCCCGGAAAAGGTCAAAGGACCTATCACAATCCCAAATGGGACCCGCGTAAACCTTTCCGGCTGCGCGGGGAACATAGAAGTAGCTTGAGCTGTACAGATAGTCGCCCTCGCAGATGAAGTCCTCGGTGACACCCGTCGCCACCAGAGAGTCGACGTCAAAGAGGTCCTCGACGTTAGCGCCAGTCACGGGGTCCAATCCCCCATTGATGGCAGCATCAATCCCCGCGCCAACAAGCTCGCTGACGTAAGCAGACTCTTCGTACGTGGCGTACTCCGGCGTATGAACGGTGAAGAAGTGCGTCTTCGAATAGAACATGGAGACCTCGTCGTTGCGTGAGGCCTTGTCGTCAAGCTCCACGAGGTAGCCGCCCGTGATGTCATCCGGGTTGCTGAGGCCAGCTACATAGCTGAACTCGGAGCCGCGGGAGTTAATCGCCCACTGCCTATTTGAGAGGGGATTCTTCCATGCCAAGGAGCCCTCGTTCGCATCCTCGTTGGCCTCATCGAGGTCGTCGATGTTGACGCCGCTCTTCTCCACCTTGACCTTCTCGGTGAGAAGGTAGCTGCCGCGATACTCGCCGTTGTAGTAGAGGTCACAGGGCTCACAGCTAGGCGTGCCAGCAGAGCCCATGTAAAGGGCGAGCTTGTAGGAGATGGTATTGCGAAGCAGCGTGGGGTCGGCGGCGTTGGCGATGAGCAGCCAGGTCTTGGTCTTCTCGCCGGTGCCCAAGAGGTCGGCCTTCTTGGAGAGCTTCATCTGGTAGGGCTTCTTGGAGGACTCCGACCAAGTGGTGTTGCCGCGCCCACGGATGGCATCGAGAGAGCCGTCGTAGACGGTCTGGGCGGAGTCCGGGGCAAGGACCGTAAGACTGCCCGTATCGGAGACCGAGTGGTTACCGCTGGAGTTGACGTAGGAGATGTCATGGTCGGCGTTGACAAAGACGCTGCGGATTGACGAGGAGCGCATGACAGTGACCTTGTGCTCGCTGATACCGCCAAGTCTCACCCACAGCGTCGCCCCCCCAGAAGGCAGTTCCCCAGACTGGCCGGCGACGCCGAGATCAACGAGGTCGGCGCCCAAGGACACGTCCTCGTAGCTCCCAGTCAAATAGGACCATGCTTCAACCGCGCCTTGGTCACTGAGCAGAGTCAGATTTTCGATGTCTGCCTGCCCTGGGAGAAATAGGTACGTTCCGTCAGACTCGTCCTGCGCATGCACGACGGCACCATCCGTGGAGTCCGAAGCCACAAGACATGAGAGGTCAAGCGCTTGCGCAAGCTGCGGAGAGAGAGCCAGGCAGGCAGCGAGCAAAATGACAGTCGCAAAAGCTCCGAAGTGAAGGCGTCTTCTGTTCATGGGGCAACTCCTTAGATCGATATTCATCCGAGTAATTATGACAAATGCTCCCGATGTTTTGACAAAAGGTCGAAAGTATCGGAATGCAAGTGCGCCCCGGGCACAGGACCGGGGCGCACTGGCTTGTCCAAGCCAAGCAGGCTATAGCGAGAAGAACCTAGCCAACCCACCTGACGTCGGCGCCGACCCACCAGCGTCCGTCGATCAGCTGGTTGGTGGCCATGGCGCCCGAGGAGGTGGCGTAGTAGTCGCCGACCCAGCGGTCGTGGGCCATGGCGCCGGAGGCGTCGAGCCAGTACCAAGAGCCGTTCACGCACTGCCAGCCGGTCTTCATCGCACCGTCCATGCCCAGCCAGCACCAGCGGCCACCAGCGAGCTGCCAGCCAGTAAGCATGTAACCGGACCCGTCAAAGAGATACCAGTCGCCGCCAATCTCGTCCCAGCCGCCAGCGGGATAGCCGCCTGCGTCGTTGACAAACCACCAGTCGCGGCCATCGTGGCGCCACTCGCCCTTGTCGTTCTGCTCATGAGCCCAGGCCGCAGCCTCGTCCTCAGTGGCAAACCACTTGCTATCGGAGGTGACCCAGCCGCTCTCTTGCCTGGTCCCCCTGACAACGGGAACCAGGGAGCGGGAGTAAGCGTCAGCATCAGCCTTTGCAGAGAAGTTCTTGCCCGCGCAGTGCCACGTCACGACGTCGCGGCTGCCCTTGAAGACGGTGAGGCAGAGCGTCTGGCCGTGGGCCTTGGCGAACGCCTCGTCATCAAAGGTCTGGCCGTCGGAGGTCTTCCAGACCACGCACTGCTTCCTCTGGCCAATGGCGTAGGGGCTGGCCTCCTTGGCGTGGCGGTCGGCCTCCTCCCTGGTGAGGAAGGTGTGGTCGTCGGCGTAGGTGCCCCAGACGGTGCGGGTGGAGGTGCCGGCCATGGTCAGGGCGACCCTGGCGGCCCAGTCGGAGGCGGAGTCGTAGTCGTCGAACTGCCTGCCGTCGACGGTCTCGCAGTAGGTCTCGGACTGCGTGACCTTGTTGGCGTCGAGGGCCTTGGAGGCGCAGCAGTACGCGGCGGCCGACTCATCGCCGAACTCCTGGTCGTCGGAGGTGCGCCAGACGTCGACGCTGGAGGTCGTGGAGGTGACCTGCGGGCACTTGGCGTCTGCGGCGGCGTTGGCGGCGTCCTCGGAGTCATATGCGGTGCCGTCGACGGTACAGGTGGGGACGTCGCGGGTGCCGGCGGCGTAGCTCATCTGGGCGAGTGCCTCGGAAGGTGTGGCAGACAATGCCAGCGTCGCAGCGAGAACCGCCGCAGCGGCTCCCCTCAAGTAGCTTCGTTTTATAAATCTCCTTTCCTTGAGGCACGGAGCACCTTCATCCTAGGCAGTCCCCCCCCGCGGCACCGAGTTCCCCCCCCCCCGAAGTTTTCGGCAGATGGTGGCATTTCCCAGCCACGCAATGGACTTCTCACCCGCAGGGGGGCAAAGCCAGTGTTCAATACTTGTTATCTTCAATTCATGCTTGAACATAACGTTCACTTTCGATAAGCTGAGCATTGTTTTTGAACGCAACCACAAGGAGCCACAATGCTCAGCAAGAACCAGTTCGAGGTACTAAACGCCCTCAGGAGGGAGCCCGGCGCCAGTCAGCGTGACGTGGCCGCCTCCTCCGGCCTCTCCCTCGGCACCGTCAACTCCACCCTCAAGTCCCTCCAGGAGGAGGGCCTAGCCGAGGGCGGCAAGCCTACCCCAGCCGGCATGGAGGCCCTCGCCCCCTACAAGGTGGACAACGCCGTCATCCTGGCCGCAGGCCTCTCGTCCCGCTTTGCCCCAATCTCCTACGAGAAGCCCAAGGGCGTCCTGCGCGTCCGCGGAGAGGTCCTCATCGAGCGCCAGATCGAGCAGCTGCGAGAGGCCGGCATCACCGACATCACCGTGGTGGTGGGCTACAAGAAGGAGTACTTCTTCTACCTGCGCAAGAAGTACGGCGTCACCCTCGTCAACAACGACGAGTACGCATCCCGCAACAACAACGGATCGCTCTGGCGCGTACGCGGGTGTCTGGGTAACACCTATGTGTGCTCTAGCGACGACTACTTCACCCAGAACCCCTTCAACGCTTACGTCTTCAAGGCCTACTACTCCGCGCAGTACGCGGAGGGTCCCACAAAGGAGTGGTGCATGGAGACCGGCGCGGGCGGGCGCATCACCAAGGTGACCGTCGGCGGCTCAAACTCCTGGTACATGCTCGGTCACGTCTACTTCGACCGCGCCTTCTCCGAGCGCTTCGTCAAGATCCTCGAGGAGGAGTACGACCGTCCCGAGACCGTGGACATGCTCTGGGAGGACCTCTACATCGAGCACATCAAGGAGCTCGACATGGTCCTTCGTCCCTACCCTGCCGGCGCCATCAACGAGTTTGACTCGCTGGACGAGCTGCGCGCCTTCGACCCGCACTTCCTGGAGAACGTGGACTCTGAGATCTTTGACAACATCGTCGCCGTCCTGGGCTGCACCAAGGCGGAGATTCACGACGTCTACCCGCTCAAGCAGGGCCTGACAAACCTCTCGTGTCACTTCGCCACCAACGACGGCGAGTACGTCTACCGCCACCCCGGCATTGGCACTGAGCTCCTCATCAACCGCGCTGGCGAGGTAGCAGCTCAGAAAGCGGCCAAACAGCTGGGCATTGACGAGACCTTCATCCACGAGGACCCCGAGCGCGGCTGGAAGATCTCCCGCTTCATCCCCAACTGCAAGAACCTCGACCCACACGACCCCGCTCAGGTGGCCCGCGCCATGCAGATGGCCCGCTCGCTCCACGAGTCCGGCGTCACGGTGGAGACGACCTTCGACTTCTACCAGGAGGCCAAGCGCTATGAGTCCCTCCTTCTTGAGAAGGGACCCATCGACATCCCGGGCTACGCCGAGGACGCCGCGGACGCCGACGCCCTGGAGGCCTTCGTCGTGGCGGACGCCGCCCCCATGTGCCTCAGCCACAACGACTTCTTCATGCTCAATTTCCTCATCGACGATGCCGACAGGTACTACCTCATCGACTGGGAGTACTCCGGCATGAGCGACTACGCCAATGACTTTGGCACGTTCTGCGTCTGCTGCCAGCTCTCCCCCGAGGAGATTGACGTCGCCCTGGAGGCCTATTTCGGCCGCAAGCCAACCCGAGCCGAGCGCGCCCACAACCTGGCGCACATCGCCCTGGCCGGTTGGTGCTGGTACCTGTGGTCGCTTCTCAAGGAGGCAGAGGGCGACTTCGTCGGCGAGTGGCTCTACATCTACTACAACTACGGCCGTGAGTATCTCACCCGCGCTCTCGAGCTCTACCAGGAGGAGAAGTAATGAAGTACGGACTGTTCAGCGGCATCCTCTGGGGCCTTGACACGGTGGTCCTGGGCATCGCCCTCTCCATGAGCCCCTACATCGGAACGGCCGAGGCCATCGCCTTCGCCGCCATCGCGAGCTCCTTCCTGCACGACGCGGGCTGCGCCATCTGGCTCATGATCTACATGGGCGCCAAGCGCCGCCTCAAGGACACCCTGGCCGCCCTCAAGACGCGCAGCGGCAAGGTCGTCATGCTCGGCGCCCTTCTCGGCGGACCCATCGGCATGACGGGATACGTCATCGCCATCAACAACATCGGTGCTGCATACACGGCCATCATCTCCGCGTTTTATCCCGCGCTAGGCGCCTTCCTCTCCTTCGTCCTGCTCAAGGAGAAGATGGATGGCAAGCAGATTGCCTCGCTGGTGGCGGCCCTGGTGGGCGTCATGGCCATGGGCTACATCTCCGCCGGTGACTCCGAGATGGGCAATGCCACGCTGGGCCTTGTCGGCGCGGTCCTCGCGGTCATCGGCTGGGGCTCCGAGGCGGTTCTCTGCGCCTGGGGCATGAGGGACGACGCCGTAGACAACGAGACGGCCCTCCAGATTCGCGAGACCACTTCGGCCCTGGTCTACGGCATTGTGGTGCTGCCGCTCTTTGGTGCCTGGGGCTTCACCGCCAGCGCCGCCCCGAGTCTGGCCACCGGCGTGATTGCGCTCTCCGCCCTGGCCGGCACCGCGTCCTATCTCTTCTACTACAAGGGCATCTCGGTCATTGGTGCCGCCAAGGCCATGGCGCTCAACATCTCCTACTCCGCCTGGGCCGTCGTCTTTGGCTTCGTGCTGCAGGGCACCGTCCCCACGCCCGCCACGGTCTTCTTCTGCGTGCTGATCCTCGCAGGTACCGTGCTGGCCGCCTCCGACTGGAGCGAGCTCTTCGGACGCAAGGCCGCGTAGGCCGGGGGTACCAAAGCTCTCGCCGATGCGACGTTTCAAAACACTTGTCGCCCGTTATCATGGGGTCGTCCGCGGTCTTCTCCCCGGACGACCTTTTTTATGGCAAAAGGAGGAAGAGAGATGAGAAGGGCCCAGCTTATGGGACTCGCGCTGGCAGGCGTCCTCGCCCTAGGCGCAGGTGTGCCTGTGGCGGCCCTGGCTGCGCAGGGGTTCACCGGCGGCAACGCCACGGCAAACGTCCAGGACAGCGCGGACTGACAGCAATCCGGCACCTGCCTCTGGCGCATTACGGACGGCCTGCTCGAGGTCAAGCCCGCAGACGGCACCAGCGGCATCCTGGACGGCTTTGACTGGAAGAGACAAGCCTCAGAGATTACCTCGGTCTGCATCTTCCCGGGCGTGACGGCAGTTGCCTCCTGCTACGGCATGTTCGACGGTTGCTCGTCCCTCAGGTCTGCCGACCTGTCCGGACTCGACACCTCCTCGGTGAGGACCATGGGTAGCATGTTCCAAAATTGCTCCTCCCTCGTCTTCGTAGATTTTGGGGGCATGGACACGTCCTCGGTGCAGAGCATGAGCTCGATGTTCAACGGGTGCGAGGCGCTTACCTCCCTCGACCTCTCGGGGTTTGACACCACGGAGGTCGAGTCAATGGACCGGATGTTCTACTACTGCAAGTCTCTCGAGTCGCTTGACCTGTCAGGGTTCAAGACCGGCCTCGTCAAGACCATGGGCAGCATGTTCGGCTACTGCAAGTCCCTCTCCTCCCTCGACATAACCGGACTTGACCTCAGGGGCGCAACGGACCTTGAGTTCATGTTCATCGGCTGCACCTCACTCAAGAGCATCGATCTCTCTGGCGTCAGGGGCTCAGGCACAACCAACTACAAGAACATGTTCTTCGGCAGCTCGGTGGAGCAAGTCACGGCGGACGCCGATACCTCAGGGCCAGACTTTCCCCAGCTAGCCTATGACACCGTAGGCTGGATTGACACCGAGGGAAACACCTACGATGCCGGAGCATACATCCCCTCCAGGACGGCTACCTACAGGCTGATGCTCAACATCTCCAGAGACATGTTCGAGAGCGTTGACCTCTCCAGCACTGGCTACACCGGTGAGCCCATCACCAAGGAGGTCAAGGCAGGGCCGTCCATCGGCGCAGACGAGTACGAGGTCTCATACGAGAACAACCTCAACGCCGGCACGGCGACCATCCGCCTCACTGGCAAGGGCAGGCTCGTCGGCACGCTTGAGTACCAGTTCAAGATCAACAAGGTGAGCCTCAATGGCGTACCAGTCGAGCTGAGCTTCTCCCACGTGAAGTACAACGGAAACTCCCACGACGTCATTCCCACGGTGCTGGTAGACGGACGGGAGCTCGACTACGGAGCCGACTTCACGACCGACTATTGGAACACCACCGATGCCGGAACGGCGACGGTCGTCATCACCGGTACGGGCAACTACTACGGCACCACCCGTGTGACCTTCCAGATCGATCCCGCCCCACTGGACCAAAGTGCCACGGTGACCATAGCGGACCAACCCTACACGGGCACTGGCGTCACCCCCGGCTTTGAGGTCAGGGACTGGAACGGAAACGTCCTGACCGCTGGCATCGACTACCAGTACTCCTTCTCGGACAACGTCGAGCCGGGCACCGCCACGCTCACCCTGACGGGTCTTCGCAACTTCAGCGGCACGCTCGTCACGCACTTCAGAATCGTTCGTCAGGAGGCGGCGGGAAGCTGGCAGTCCACCGGCGGCCGCTGGTGGTGGAGAAACGCCGATGGCTCCTACCCCCGCTCCTGCTGGAAGCAGATTGAGGACGCTTGGTACCTCTTCGACGACTCGGGCTATATGCTGACCGGTTGGCAGAAGGTCAATGCCACCTGGTACTACCTGTACGGCTCCGGCGCCATGGCAACCGGCTGGACCAAGGTCGGCGACTCCTGGTACTGGTTCAACGGGTCCGGTGCCATGCAGACAGGCTGGATCAACCTCGGCGGTGCCTGGTACTACCTCAGCTCCTCAGGCGCCATGGCAACCGGATGGCTCAACCAAGGCGGAACCTGGTACTGGCTCGACGGCTCCGGCGTCATGGTAACCGGATGGCAGCAGGTTGACGGTACTTGGTACTACTTCCGCAGCTCCGGCGTCATGGCCCAGAGCTGCTGGGTGGGCGACTATTACCTCACGTCCTCCGGCGCTATGGCAACCAACCAGCGGGTCGGCAGCTGGTGGGTCGGCGCGGACGGCAGGTGGGTCGCCGGCGCGTAGCGTCTAGCCACTAATACCGACTTGGGCATCCAGTCCTGAAGACCCAAGTCGGTATTTCTCGTCCCTAAACCAAAAATGCCGAGCTGGGTATCCGTTTGCGAATACCCAGCTCGGCTTTTATGGCGGCATCGGCAATGCCAACAGCATCGAGGAGAAGAACTTCTCGCCTTCTCCCCTACCAGATGACGACCTTGGTGCCGTAGGGGATGTTGTCGTAGATCCACTTGGCGTTGTCTATGTCGAGGCGGACGCAGCCGTGCGAGAGGTGCATGCCGAGGCGTCCGTCCATCACGCGGAAGCTGTTCTGGTAGTAGAGAACCGAGTGGTACAGGTAGTCACCATAGAACTGCGTGTAGTAGTAGCAGGTGAAGCCATTTCCAAAGGAGTAGCCCTTGCCGGTAACGGTGAACTCACCGGTGACGGTGGGCGTGGCGGGGGCGCCGGGCGAGCAGATCCACTCCTTGACGGGCCTCCACGCGCCGTGGTGCCCGTAGTAGATAGCGGTCCTGCAGCCGCTGGTGTCCGTCAGCATGAGCCAGTTGGTACTGCTGTAGTAGGACTGCGCCCACTGGAGCATATCCCACCACGCACAGTCAATGCTGCCCAGCGAGCCGTCCTCGTTGAACCAGTAGTACTGGCCACCGGCCCAGGTCCATCCGGTGTGCATGTAGCCGCCGTCATAGTCCAAAAAGTACCAGGTTCCGTTGAGGCTCAGCCAGCCCGTGTGCATGCCGCCCCAGGACTCAAGGTAGTACCAGGCGCTGCCGTCCCAGGCCCAGCCGGTGCGCATGGCGCCGGAGGACCCCATGAGGTACCAGGTGCCGCCCACGTTGTTCCAGCCGGTCCGCATGGCGCCGGAGCCAGAGAGCAGGTACCAGGTGCCGTCAACATTGACCCAGCCGGTCTGCATGATGCCGGTCTCGGGGTCGAGGTAGTACCAGGAGCCATCGCGGACCCAGCCGGTCTGTGCGGCTCCCTGGGCATCGTAGTGGAGCCAAGAACCGTCAGCGGACTTCTGCCAGCCCACGACAGCCTCTCCGGTCTTCTCGTCAAAGAGGTGGGTCTTGCCGTCCACCACCTGTTCGCCCGTCTGAATGACGTTAGTTTCCAGGAGGTACCAGGTGCTTCCCACCTGCGTGAGGCCGCTCTTGACGGAGCCGTCCGCAAACGTGACGTCCAGCCCGTCGATGGTGGCAACAAGTGCGCCGTCCGCGCCATACCAGCGCCAGACGCCCGCGGCGTCCCGCACCCACGTGCTTGCTACCATGGCACCGGAATCGTCCAGGTGGTAGGACTTTCCGTCTACTACGGTGTCCCCTGTCGCCATCTTGGCGTCAGCGGGGCTGAGGTAGTACCACGTGCCGTTGGCGCGCTGCCAGCCGGTCTTGAGGGCACCGGAGCCCTCGGCAAGGTACCAGGAGCCTCCCGTAAGAGCCCACCCGGAGGAGGCCATGTGCCCGGAGGCGTCAAACGCGTACCAGGTGCCGTCCACCTGGGCGGCGCCATCCGTCACCGTGCGGCCGTTCTGCGCGGGATCAAGGTAGTACCAATTGTTGCCCAGCCAGGCCCATCCCGTGTGGAGGGCGCCTGAGGTACCCAGCCAGTACCAGCCCCCGTCGACAAGGGCCCACTGGGTTTGCATGGCGCCAGACCCGTCCAGATAGTACGTCGAGCCACCCTCCTGCTGCCATCCGGTGAGCATGAGGTGGTCGGCACCCAGGAGGTACCAGGAGCCGTTCTTCTGGAGCCAGCCCGTCCTGAGGGCTCCGTCCGCGTCCGCGTAGCACCAGCTGCCGGTCTTGGGGTCAATGCCCCAGCCGGTTGTCATGGCGCCGTCCTCGCCAAAGAGGTAGTCAACGCCATCGACCGTCTGGATGCCGGTCAGCATCTGGCCGTCCCTCCAGTAGGTCCTCCTACCAGACTCCTCCCGCCAGCCCTCGGGGGTCG
>ERZ824488.3831-NODE-3831-length-10790-cov-3.656730_pt1 | contig 10790 bp, 8 predicted proteins | sample MGYA00519936_ERZ824488 | MGnify/ENA primary metagenome ERZ824488 (study PRJEB31778, sample SAMEA3449153) | human gut metagenome | biome: human gut; feature: human-associated habitat; material: faeces | place: United Kingdom | collected 2010/2012 ...
GCTAAGAGCCGCCTACGGCGGTTGCGCTTCGACACGCGCCTGCGGGCGCAGCCCCAAGGGGGAAGGCATCCCAGCCCAAGTAAGCAACACAAAGGAGACCCCATGCTGACCAAAAAACAAAACCTTACACGGGAAATCCTGACCGTTATCCTGCTGCTGGCGGCGGTGGCGGCCACGGAATACTGGTTCTTCCAGCTGTGGCGGCTGGACTGGCATGTGCCGATGTTCTACGGCGGCGACGGCATCTACTGGGTCGGTCAGGTGCAGCGCAGCTACGGTGAGCTGTCCGGCTCCCTCGGCTGGCCGTTCTATGAGGTTGCGGGCAGATACGACCCGAACTATGATCTGATCTACGACATCTTTGTCTGGTTCGTCGGCCTGTTCACCAAGGACACCGGCACGGTGTTCAACCTGTATGTCCTCGTCATCCCGTTTGCCAACGCGCTGGCGGGGTACGCGGTGTTCCGCATGGTCGGGCTGCGCCGCTGGCTGAGCTTTGCGTTCGGTCTGACGTTTGGCCTGACGCCCTACGTCCAGCAGCGCATGGCCGGGCACATGATGCTGGCCGCCTGCGAGTTTGTGCCGTTCTCGGTGCTGCTCTGTCTCTGGTGCGCCGAGGATGAACAGTTCAACCGCCCGGGCAGGGGCTTCTTCAAAAACAAGCGCAACTGGCTGGCGCTGGCCATGGCGTGGGGGATCGCCAACAACGGCGCGGCCTACTACCCGTATTTCACCTGCTTCTTCCTCTGCGTCACGGCGCTCTGCCTGATTTTGCGGGACCGCAGGTGGCGCGCGGGCAGGTCCTGCGTTGTCACGATTGCCGAGATCGTCGCCTGGATGATCCCCGACTTCTTCCCGATGGTGCTGGGCATCCTGAACGGACAGGGCAGCACGCTGACCAACGGCGTCTACCGCAGCCCCGTCGGCGCGGACATCTACAGCCTGCGCATCAGCAGCCTGCTGCTGTCGCCCAATGGCTTCGGCCTGCAGAAGCTCGCCAACTGGATGGGCCGCTACTTCCACGTTCTGGCCACCGACGAAGGCCCGATGTACAACGAGAACGCCTACGGCTACCTCGGCATTGTGGGCATTTTCGGCTTCCTCGCACTGCTGCTCATGCTGCTGCGCAGCCGGGACTGGAAGGCGGGTCGCACCGAACGCCCCGAGTTGGGGGACCGTCTCTGGCTGTTGAGCCGCCTCAACGTCATGGCGCTGCTGCTGGCGACGATTGCCGGCTTCGGCGGCATCATCGGCATCTTTGTGCGGTTCATCCGCGGGTACAACCGCATCAGCCCGTACATTGCGTTCTTCGCGCTGCTGGCTGTCGGCCTGGCTCTTGAAAAACAGCTGACCCGGCGCACCGGGCGCAGCCGCAAGGCGCTGGCGGCTGTGGCCATCCTGCTGCTGGGCTGCGGCTACTGGGAGCAGCAGGGCTTCTTCCGGCCTGAGTACCAGGAGATTCAGGACAAGTGGTATCAGGACGCGGCCTTCATGAACGAGGTCGAGGCTGCGGCAGGGGACGGCGCGATGCTTTTCACGCTGCCGTACATGAAGAACTTTGAGAACGGCTCGCTGAACAACATGTGGGATTACACGCTGCTGCGCGGCCCGCTGCACAGCAAGACGCTGAAATTCACCTACGGCGCGGGCTACGGCACGAAGAATGACCTCTGGTACCGCGAGACGAGCGAGCTGGAGCCGGACGCCATGGTGGCCGAGCTGCGCACACAGGGTATGACCGGCATCTATCTGGATCTGGACGGCTACCCCGAGGACGAGCAGCAATCGACGCTGGCCGCCCTGACCGAGGCCGCCGGCTGCGGCCCGGAGGATGTCATCCACAGCGGAAGCGGGCTGCTCTGCTACATCCCGCTGGGGCAGGAGTAACGCATGAAACTGCAAAAAATAACGCAAAAACGATGGTTCTGGCCGCTGGTCTGCGCGGTGTCCGTCGTGTTCGGCTGGTGGTATTTAAGCATTGTGACCTGCGCGCCGCTGGGCGGCGACGACGAGCTTATCAACCTGCAGAACTACTATTATATTACGCACACCTCGTTTGGCCAGAGCGTGCTGGACTACCTTGGCGATTTGTGGGAGCAGTTCAGCCTGCAGAACGGGCGGTTCAGGCCCTTCTCGTCGCCGCCGGTGCGCGGCCTGACAAGCTGGTTCCTGGGGGATCTGGTCGGCTACCGGCTCTACATTCTGGCGTGGACCTACGCGGACATTGTGCTGACGGCGTGGCTCGTCGGCAAGGCGTCCCGCAACAAAAAGCTGGGCATTGCCTGCCTCTGCCTGCTGCCGATGATGTTCAGCGTCTGGCAGGACTCCACGGGCAACAGCCTCTACTCCTACGGCGCACTGGTGCAAAGCACGCTGCTGCCCGCGCTCGTCGCCGGGCTGGCCGTGCTGCGCTGGCAGGACACCGGCCACAAGCGGTGGGCCGTGCTGGCGGGCTACTGTATGTTCCAGTGCTGCGCCACGTTTGAAATCGGCTTTACCTATATCGTCCCGATTTTTGGTCTGGCGTGGCTCTACACCGACAAGACCCGCGACGCACTGCGGTTAAGCATCCCGGCGCTGCTGGGCGAGTGCGTGACGCTGGCCTTCAATATGGGCGCACGGCTCATGAACACGCTGCGGGCCGCGGGCATTCTCGCGGGCAGCGTCTCCCAGATCGAGGGCATCTCCCCGAACTTTGACCTGCCTGCCATCCTGCGCACCTGGGCCATGCAGATGTCGGCGGGCTTCCCGCTGAACGCGATGCTGTTCGGCAAGATGCGCCCCGGGAAAATATACCCCGTGGACGTGCTGTGCGGCGTCATGGTGGCCGGTGCGGCAGTGGCCGCGCTGGCGGCGCTGGATAAGCTGCCGAACAAAAAGCAAAATCTGCTGCTGTTTTTAAGCGGCCTTGCCATGCTGTCCGCCCCGGCACTGCTGATCGGGCTTTCGCCCAAGTACCAGCAGCCCGGTCAGGTGGACTGGCGGCATGGCTACATTCCCCAGACTGTGGAGAGCTTCGGCGTCGGTTTAATGGCGCTGGCCGTGCTGGTGATGCTGCTGCGTTGGGCGCGCGGCAAGAGCTGGTGGCCCGGGGGCCGCGCGGTGCTCTACGGTCTGCTGGCCGTCTGCATGGCCGGGTCGGTGGTCTGGCAGCGCGCCGCGACACGCTCGGCCTACGACCAGGGCGGGCGCGCCTACACGGTCTTTGGCGACGGCGTCGCCGCGGGCCTGGCCGCCGACTGCGGCGACACGCCGGTGGTGACCGATTACATGATCTGGGGCGGCCATGAGGTCGCGGAGAACGCCTTCTTCCTGCGCTACGGCGATCTGGACGCCGATGCCCACGCCCTGCAGGTCTGGCGTACCGAGGACCACGCCGACGACGAGGCAGTATACCGCGTCGGGTTCACGCTGGGGCAGGACAGGCACTACGACATTGCCTGGTGCGGCCTTGGCCACGGGGCAGACCCGGATGTGCTGACAGATGTCGAGGTCTGGCTGCCCGCGGGCACCTTCCTCTATGATGTGCTCTATTACACAACCGCTGACGGCGAGGAAGTGCGCAGAGAGGTCTACCCCGACAAGAACGGCTCCATGATCACGCTGGACGGCGAAATTCTCGCAGACAGCATCCGGCTGGCCGCTCATTAGGGGGAACCCCGCCTTACGCATAACGCAAATCGTGGCCTGTAGGGCGGCCTGCCCACAGGCCGCCGTGCCTGCTTGCGGAAGTGCAAAGCCTGTTGGACTGCCACCCCGTAGGGGCCGGGCATGCCCGGCCCGCTGCCATCCCGCAAAAGCCAGTCCATCTTCCCGCCGCGGGCCGCAGCTATGCGGCCCCTGCGTACTCTATCAATTCAAGGAGGTGCCGCCCTTGGCACAAAATAAATCCCGCCGCCTGCTGTGGGCGGTCTGCCTTGCGGCGCTGGCGGCATTTGCTGCGGCCATGGCCTGGCTGCACTACCAGCAGCTTTGCTCCCCCGGCGGCGGCAGCGACCCCTATACCTCCGACCTTGGTATGCACCTGGCCTTCGCGCAGCGCGGCATGATCTACTCCACCGTGTCGCTGCTCATCGGCCCGGCGTATGCACTGGCCGGGCGCGTCGGCATTGCCGTGCTGCTGGCGGCGTTCCATTTGGCCGCCGTCGCCGTGTTCGCCTACGGCCTGCGCGCTGCCCTGCCCGATGCCCCGCGCCCGGCGCGGCTGCTGGTCAGTCTGGCGGTCAACCTTGCCACGGCGGTCTGGATGCCCCGCGGCGGCTACTGGTACCAGGGCACTGTCGGCGGCACGATTTATCACAACACAACGTATATTATGCTCGCGCCCTTTGCACTGCTGGCGATGCTGGCCTTTTACCGTGCCTGGCCGACGATGCGCGATGACCTGGATCTGCGTGCCTACGCGGTCTACACGGTGCTGCTGACCGTGGCGACCAGTTTCAAGGCCAGCCTGATCTTTGCATTCGCCCCGGCGCTGCTCGTGCTGCTGATTGCTGATTTTGTGCGCACCCGCGCCAAAAATCTGAAAAATGAGATCATCATGGGGTGCAGCGTTTTCCCCGGTGTAGCGCTCTGCTTTATCCAGGCCAACGTCCTGTTTGCCGAGGAAGGCTCCGGCATACGCCTGATTTTCACCGTCCCGTTTGACCACCACCGTATGCTGTGGGGGCCGTTCAACGAGGCCGGTGTGCTGGGGCTGGCGCGGTCCTTCGTCTTTGTGGCGGCAGTGGGGCTGCTGCTGGGCCGCGCGGCGTGGCAGCGCTTCCGCTACCGGTTCAGCCTTTTCACCTTCGCCTTCTCGCTGGCCGAGGCGCTGCTGCTGGTCGAAAGCGGTGAGCGGCTCTATCACGCCAACCTCTGGTGGGGGCCGTTCATCTGCTTCTGGGTGTTCTGGCTCGAGTCCGTCAGCGTCTTTTTGCAGCAGACGCGCACCGGGGCCGTGCCCCGCTGGCGGCTGGCTGTCTGCGCCGCCGCGCTGGCGTGGCACATCGTCAGCGGCGTCTGCTTCTTAGTCATGCTTTTGCAGGGCGTAAGCTATAACGTGCCGATCCTGACGTATAATTTGTGGTAAAAGAATAAGCCGCAGGTGCAAAAACGCATCTGCGGCTTTTGTATGTTGTCAGCTTCAAGCCGTAGGGGCGCATTCTATATGCGCCCGTGGCTGTGTGCGGCAATGAGTAACGCTCGCGGGCGGATATGGAATCCGCCCCTACGATGGAGGGGGCGATGCTCGTCATCGACCCGGCCAGGCAACGGCAGCGGCAGGCTGCCTGCGGGCGAGCACTGCTCGCCCCTACGATTTGCGCTTTCCCTCATGCCCGCCCGGCAGCGGCAGACTGCACACCAGCGCAATGCCAAGCGCCAGGGCCAGCGCGACCTTGAAGGTCTCGCCGCCTTTGCTGGCGAAAAGCTCCTGCTCGCCCTGCAAAAAGTAGTAGGCCGTGTAGTAGATGCCCGCGCCCGGCACAAGCGGAAAGATGCCCGGCAGCAGAAAAATCGTTACCGGGGCCTTGTGGCGGATGGCAAAGAACCGCGCGCAGCCGGTCAGCGGCAGCGTGGCGACCAGCGTCGCAATCGCCGGGCTTAACGCGAACAGCTCCACGCCGAAGATGTAGACCATCCAGCCCACCGCGCCGGTCAGGCCGCAGGCCAGGTAGTGCCGCCGCGGCATCTGGAATGTGATGCCAAAGCTGATCGTTGCAATGACGGCCACCACAAAATGGGCAAAATAATGTGTCCAGACCGGCATCACGCCACCCCCAATCCACGGGCCATGATCCAGCCCAGCACCACGCCGCCCGCAATGCTGCCCGCAATCAGCAGGGCATCCAGCAGGCGGATGGAGCCGGACAGGTAGTCGCCGTTCAGAATATCCCGCACGCCCATCGTCAGGGCAACGCCGGGGGTCAGCACCATCAGCGCGCCGATGATCGCCGCGTTGGCGTTGACGGCGGGCACGACGGTCTGCACCGCAATGGCCCAGATCGTGCCGCAAAACGCCGCCACAATGTCGGTGAATATCCGGTTGATGCCGTGCCTCGCAAACTGCTGGCAGACGAGCGCCTCCAGCAGGCCCGCCACCGCGGCCACCGGCATGTCTGCCAGCGTGCCGCCGAACAGGTACGCGAACCCCGCTGACCCGACAACGCAGGCCAGAATTTCCAGCTGCGGTGTGCTGCGCGGCAGCGTGCGGGCCGTGTTCAGCCGGGCTTCGGCCTCGACGACGCCCAGCCTGCCGGCGGCCAGCTCACGGGAAAGCTCGTTCACGGCCTCGACGCGGCCCAGATGGACCGACACGGTGGGCACGTGCCGCACCAGCGAGACGGCATCCCGCCCCGGCAGGTGCGCCGACGCAAAGATGCCGTTGGTCAGAACATAGACATGGAAGTCCCGCACGCCGAGGCTGGCGGCCATGATCTCCATGGTCTGCTGCGCGCGGAACACCTCGCCGCCGTTTTCCAGCAGCGTCTGGCCCGCGTCCATGACCAGCTCCAGCGCACGGTCAAACAGTGCATCAGCCACGGATATTCTCCCGCACAGCGTTGAATTCCGGGTAATGGGCGTACAGATGCTGCGCGATGGCCTCCATGAGCAGGTAGTCATGCTCGGAGTCGATGTCGATGATGCCGGTGTCCATCATAACGCTGACGCCGAACTTGGAGTGCCACAAAATCGGGTCGGGGTTGTCCACAAGGAACGCGCGGCGGATGACGTAAATCGACGCATTGACGTCGTATACCTCGGGCGCCTGCTGACGGCCCGTGAACTGGCTCTCGATGACCATCTCGGCGTGGTCGCCCACGATCTTGAACATATTGAACCACGGATTGCGGCGGGCCTCGCAGACGCTGAAAATGATTTGCAGGTCCTCGCGCTCCTGCGCTTTGGCAAAGGCGTTCTCAATGTCTTGCTCGGTGCGCAGGGGGCTGGTGATGTCCAGATCGATCATAGCATCGTACTGTTTGCTTGCGAGCGCCTCCATGCGGGCAAAGCTGTCCTTGTAGACCTCGACCTTCGGCACGCGGTCTCCGCCCAGCTCGGCCCCGCGGGGCAGGTAGATGACCTCCGGGTACTCGGCGGCCACCAGTCTGGCCAGGTCCTCGCTGTCGGTGTTCAGCGCAACGTCGATTTCCAGCTCCGGGTGCTTTTTAATGAACAGCTCCGCGGCGCTCAGCGAGTAATACACCAGCGGTTTGCCGCAGAAATTTTTCAGGTTCTTGTTTTTAAAGCCCTTGCTGCCGGCACGGCCGCAAATTGTAATGAGCAGTCTTTTCATTGTACGTTCTCCCCCAAGGTAAGTTTCAGCACGTTCAGTGCCAGCGCGGGCGGGTTGCAGCTCTCGCCGCTGCCCGTCAGCGCGTAGTCCACAAAATATTCCATCTCCCGCTCATAGCGGCGGTTGACGTCCTCCTCATAGTGCTGCACGGTGCCGTCCGGCAGGGTCAGCGTGCCCGCGCCAAAGTCGGCCAGATAGCTGCCGTCATGGCAGAAAAGCTCGATGCTGCGCCGGTATCCGCGGCCAAAGTAATCGAGATGCACCTCGGCCAGCAATGTGGGGTATCTGGCGATATACACCGACAAATCGTCGGAGTCGATTTCGAGGTCGGAGTAGGTGCCCTTGAAATTGTACAGCTTTTCAGGCACGCCGAACAGCTCGACGAGGTAGTCCCATTCGTGGATGAGGTCAATCGTCACGCCGCCGCCCATCGCCTTGTGGGCGCTGTAGACAGTGCGGTAGTCCACGCCGGGCCGCCAGTCGGGCAGATAGCTTGAGCAGATGACCCGCGCGCAGTAGGGGTGCAGACCGGGCAGCCGGTCCTTGAGCGCCAGCATGACGCCGCACCACCGCATGGGCGCGGCCACATAGGCCTTTTGCCCCGCGGGCAGGCAGTCGGCCAAATCCAGTCCGGTCTGCTCGGCAGAAAAAATCGGTTTTTCGATGAAAAGTGCCCCGCCGTGGCCCCTGACCCGGGTCAGGGCGTCGGCGTGCAGGCTTGTGGGGTTCGTGATGAACACCATGTCATAGTGTGCGGGCGCGTCGGCCAAATCGGTGTACTGGGCGTGCAGCAGCGCGGCCACGCCGTCCCGCAGCGGGCGGGACAGGTCGCTGCGCAGCGCGTCGGCCTGTAAAGTCCAGCCCCGGTCCGCACAGAGGTTGGTCAGATTTTTTAAATGGCGCGTCCCGATGGAGCCCAGCCCCACGAACAGCGCGGTGATGGTACGCATAGGAGATCCCCTTTTTATAACAAGTTTACGGCAGGTTTGTGGGGGAGGCATTTATGCATCCCGCGGGGCTTGCGGCAACCGCAAGGTGCCCGGGCGGATATGGAATCCGCCCCTACGCTGTAGGGGTCGATGCCTGCATCGACTCGGAACCCCGGAGGCTGCCGCACGTAGCTTTTCTTGGCCCCCTCTGCGAGGGGGCTCCGCCCGCAGGCGGTGGGGGAGAGAACCCTGCGGCTATCCGAAATTTTACGGGCTATGGCAAGGTTCTCTCCCTCCGGCCCTGCGGGCCACCTCCCCCGCAAGCGGAGGAGGCTTTAGTGACTTTCAATAAAGTCCATCAGCTCAATTGCCTTCAGGTCCTTTTCAAAGCTCCACTTCGGCTGCTCGTCGCCCTTCAGCACGCCAAAAAAGTTCGTCAGCTCGTCCACATAGGCGTTTTCTACAACGTTGTCGCTGTAGCGGCTGTCGTGCTCAAAGCTGGCGTAGGTGTTGACAAACCGCTTGTCGCCGTCCTTGAACTCGTACAGCGCTTTGGGGTTGCCCTCCCAGAACAGGTGGATGCCGTCCCCGAAGCACTCAAAGCTGCGCACGGCCTTGCGGCTGACGACGTCGGCGGCCAGCACACCCTGCACGCCGCCCTTGTGGCGCAGCAGCAGCGTCACGCAGTCGGGGTAGGGGAGCCCTAAGTCGCTGATCGTGTCCTTCTGCACGGTCACGCTCTCCACGTCGCCGAAGGCGTCCAGCAGCCACGGCAGGTCGATGCCGAAGATCTCGCGCACGCCGCCGGTGCGGGCGTTGCCGACGAAAAAGTTTTTATAATTCTCCCACGGGTGCCAGTCGGGCAGATACTGCCCGATGTGGTAGATGTAGTGTACGGGCTTGCCAAATTCCGCGACCTGCTGTTTAATATACTGTGTCTCGCGGCGGTACAGCATCGTGGAGGACAAAAACAGCGGCAGTTTTTTGGCCGCAGCCTTGGCCATATTCTCCCGGTAGCCGTCACTGACCAGATTCAGCTCGGTAAAGACGGGCAGGTCGTGGTCCAGCAGCTCGCCGATGACCGCCGCGTGGGCCAGCGGCGCGGTGCAGACCAGCGCGGCGTCGGGGTGCTCGGCGGCGACGGCCTCGCCGATGGTGGCATAGGCTGCGTCCGCCAGACCCAGCCGGAGGGCCTCGTCGCGGCGGCTCTCGGCGGTGTCCACGCCGACGATCTGAATAGCCGCGTCAATGCCTTTGGTCAGCCGGGCGCGGCGTTTGCCCATGCTGCCTAAACCGACGATGAGAAGTTTCATACCAAAACGCTCCTTTGCGGGTCAAATTCCGGCACAGGGCCGTCATAAAAGATTTTAGGTCTTGCAAAATCAAATTTTGCCAGCACAGCGCAGATTTTTTCGCTGGTCTCGCCGCCGTTATACGGGCTGACGGCGCCGGCTGCCACGGGGGCAAACGCCGGGGACAGCGCCCTGCGCAGCGCGGCCTCGATGGCCGGCTCGTCGGCGTCGCAGCAGAGCACGTTCGCGCAGATGGCGCGCCCGGCCTGCCGTCTGCCGATGTTGACCGTCGGCACCTTAAAGGTGGGTGTCTCGACGACACCGGACGACGAGTTGCCCGCCACGAGCGCCGCGCAGTCCATGGCGGAGAGGTAGCGCCGCAGACCGAGGCTCTGCACAAATCCGGCGCGGTCCGGGTGGGCGGCGGCGAACGTCTGCATCATGGCGGTGCAGACCTGCCCGCCCGCGTCGGCGTTCGACCCGGTGATGAGCCAGAACACGCCGTCCACGGCGGCCATAGCGTCACACAGCGCCTGCACCTGCATGGCGGGGGAGCCTGCGTCGGGGGCGGTCTCGGGGTGGTAGGTCACGAGCGCGAAGGGCTGCATGAGGTCAAACCCAGTCGATTTGCACAATTCCTCACGGCTCATTTTGGGCAGAGTGCGGATGTTTTCATCCCCCAGCCCGCCGACGCAGAACACGGTGTCGGGCGCTTCGCCCATCCGCACAAGCCGCGCGGCGCTGTCGGCGCAGGACGGAAAGTGTACCGCCGCCATTTTGCTGATGCAGTGGCGGTAGTATTCGTCCGCCGCGCCTAAGGTCACGTCGCCGCCCGAGATATGGGCAATCGGGATATGCCGCGCCGCTGCCGCAGCGGCCACGGCGAAGATCTCAAACCGGTCCCCCAGCAGCAGCACGGCGTCCGGGCGGTGGGCGGCAAAGTGGTTGTCGAAAATTTCCATCGTGCGTGCGATGGTTTTGGCGACAGGTTCATCGGCGTTGTCGGTGAAGATCGGCAGCCTTGCCGCGATGGGCAGGCCGTCGGCTTCGATTTCATGCACGGTCTCGCCCAGACGCGGGCAGAGGTGCGCCCCGGTCACGACGAGCTGCAAGTCCAGCACATCGGACGCCGCGATTTTCTGCACCACCGGGCGCAGCAGGCCATATTCCGCCCGCGTGGCGGTGACGACGGTGATGGTACGCATGGTGTACTCCTTTGCCAAGCCGGGAACGGCAGTCTCCCGGGAACTCCTACTTTCTTTTGTGACCAAAAGAAAGTAGCAAAGAAAAGTC
>ERZ824488.3837-NODE-3837-length-10774-cov-2.888049_pt1 | contig 10774 bp, 8 predicted proteins | sample MGYA00519936_ERZ824488 | MGnify/ENA primary metagenome ERZ824488 (study PRJEB31778, sample SAMEA3449153) | human gut metagenome | biome: human gut; feature: human-associated habitat; material: faeces | place: United Kingdom | collected 2010/2012 ...
AGAGCTGGTCCAGCGCGGATTTGCGCGTGTTAGGGCAACACCGCACAGAAAACTGTGTGCAGAAAATGTCACTGCGTGGTAAAATAAAGACATGAATAAACAAATGAGTCTGTCGGGCCTGAGGGATGAACTGGCGCAGGTGCGGACAAAGAAAAAAGAGTTTCTTGAGCAGATCGAGCGTATTGTTCCCTGGGGCAGATGGATTGCCATGATTAAGCCGTGCTACTACAAGGGGGAGCGCGGAAATAAGCCCTATGATCTGGAACTGATGCTGCGGTTATATCTGCTGCAAAACCTTTATAATCTGTCTGATGAGGCGACAGTTGCCGAGGCAATGGACAGTCGTGCATTCTCAGAATTCTGCGGCGTAGAGTCCAGCAATCAGGTGCCTGACGGGGATACACTGGGTCGCTTTCGAAATATCCTCGTACACAATGGTTTACAGGAGCAGCTGTTTGCACAGGTAACCAACCCGCCAATCGATTCCATCCGTGAGGAGGTTGTTACTTCTACGACGGTATATATCGGATCTGCCGGAAACCTCTTAGAGGAAAAGCCGGAGAACTGTAAAGTACTTCGGATCAACAATCCGATTCTGACCAACACAGACCTGATGAAAATCCGCAATATGAAAGTAGACGGATTTAAGGTAGAAACCATTCCGATTATTTATTATAAGAATACCAGTCTTGAGAAAGCCGTAGATCGTCTCTTTATTGAGGCGGATCGTGCATACAGAGACGGAGCCAATATCCTGATCCTTTCCGACAGAGGCGTGGATGATAACCATGTGGCAATTCCTTCCCTGCTTGCCGTATCTGCATTGCAGCAGTATCTGGTAAAGACAAAGAAACGTACTTCCCTTTCCCTGATTCTCGAATCCGGAGAGCCGCGTGAGGTACATCATTTTGCAACACTGCTTGGTTTTGGTGCGAGTGCAATTAACCCATACCTGGCACTGGATACCGTAAAACAGCTGATCGACGAGCACATGTTAGACAAAGATTATTATGCCGCAGTTGATGATTATAACCACGCAATTATCACCGGTATTGTAAAGATTGCAGCAAAGATGGGTATTTCTACGATCCAGTCGTATCAGGGTTCCAAGATTTTTGAGGCACTTGGTATTGATAAAGATGTCATTGACAAGTATTTCACCAATACGGTCAGCCGCATCGGCGGAATTTCCATCAAGGATATCGAGAATGATGTCAATACGCTTCATTCCGCAGCCTATGATCCGCTGGGACTTGAAACCGATGTAACCCTTGACAGCAAGGGACGCCACAAGATGAGAAGTGGAGCTGATGCGCATCTGTACAATCCGGCTACCATCCATCTGCTGCAGCAGTCTACCCAGCGTGGGGACTATGAGATGTTCAAGCAGTATACGAGTCTGGTAGATGAAGAAGAAAAGCATACGAACCTGCGTGGACTGATGGATTTTGAGTACCCGAAGAAGGGTGTGAAGCTTGAGGAAGTGGAAAGCGTAGATTCTATTGTGACACGTTTTAAGACCGGAGCGATGTCTTATGGTTCTATTTCGAAGGAAGCACATGAGACACTTGCCATTGCCATGAATCACTTACACGGTAAGTCAAACACCGGTGAAGGTGGTGAGGACAAGGATCGTCTGACCGTCGGACCGGACGGAAAGAACCGTTGTTCCGCAATCAAACAGGTTGCATCCGGACGTTTCGGTGTTACCAGCCGTTATCTGACCAGTGCGCAGGAGATCCAGATCAAAATGGCACAGGGAGCAAAGCCTGGTGAAGGTGGACATCTTCCGGGTAAGAAAGTATATCCATGGATTGCCAAGACAAGACTTTCCACACCGGGTGTATCTTTGATCTCCCCGCCACCACACCACGATATTTATTCCATCGAGGATCTTGAACAGCTGATCTTTGACTTAAAGAATGCAAACCGCGATGCAAGAATTTCCGTAAAACTGGTTTCCGAGGCAGGTGTTGGTACCGTAGCAGCCGGTGTTGCAAAAGCCGGTGCACAGGTTGTCCTGATCTCCGGATATGACGGTGGTACAGGTGCTGCGCCAAGCAGTTCCATCCACAACGCAGGTCTTCCGTGGGAACTTGGTCTGGCAGAGACACATCAGACACTGATTATGAACGGACTGCGTAATAAAGTAAGAATTGAGACAGACGGAAAGCTGATGAGTGGTAAAGACGTGGCCATTGCTGCATGTCTTGGCGCGGAAGAGTTTGGTTTTGCAACCGCTCCGCTGGTAACCATGGGCTGTGTCATGATGCGTGTATGTAATCTGGATACCTGTCCGGCAGGTATTGCAACCCAGAATCCGGAGCTTCGTAAGCGTTTCGCAGGAAAACCGGAGTATGTTGAGAACTTCATGCGCTTTATCGCAGAAGAACTTCGGGAGTACATGGCAAAACTTGGTGTCCGCACAGTGGATGAACTCGTCGGACGAAGCGATTTCTTAAAGGTTCGCGGAGATCTGTCCGAGCGTGAAGCAAAGCTTGACCTGAGCAATATCTTAAATAATCCGTTTGCAGGAACAAAGCAGAAGGTTATTTTTGATCCGAAGCAGGTATATGATTTCGAACTGGATAAGACCAAAGATATCACGGAGTTCTTAAAACAGTTAAAGCCGGCACTTGATAAGAAGCAGAAGCGTATGATCGATACCGAAGTAACAAACGTAAACCGTTCGCTTGGAACAATCTTCGGATCAGAGATTACAAAGAAGTACGACGATACACTCGATGAGGATACTTTCATTATTAAATGCAGCGGAGCCGGCGGACAGAGTTTTGGTGCCTTTATTCCAAAGGGACTGACACTCGAACTGGTGGGAGATTCCAACGATTATTTCGGAAAGGGACTTTCCGGCGGAAAGCTGATCGTTTATCCACCGGCAGGAGTAAACTTCAAAAAGGATGAGAACATCATTATCGGTAACGTAGCACTGTACGGTGCGACAAGCGGTAAGGCATTCATCAATGGTGTGGCAGGAGAACGTTTCTGTGTCAGAAATTCCGGAGCTACTGCTGTTGTTGAGGGTGTCGGCGATCATGGATGTGAGTATATGACGGGCGGTCGTGTTGTTATCCTTGGTAAAACCGGAAAGAACTTTGCCGCAGGTATGAGCGGTGGTATCGCTTATGTACTGGATGAGGACAACGATCTGTACATGCGTACCAACAAGTCTATGGTATTCAGTGAGGAAGTCACCAATAAATATGACGTATTAGAGCTCAAAGAAATGATCAAAGAACATGTTACACTGACCAATTCGGAAAAAGGTAAGGAAATTCTCGATCACTTCAGTGAGTATCTGCCGAAGTTTAAGAAAGTCATCCCATATGATTATAACCGTATGCAGATGGCAATCGTTCAGATGGAAGAAAAAGGTCTGAATGCAGAGCAGGCACAGATTGAGGCATTTTATGCCAGCACGAGAGCATAAGGAGGGAAGAAACAATGGGAAAGCCAACAGGATTTATGGAATACGACAGATGTGAGGCGCGTTCGGTGGAACCAAAGGAACGAATCAAAAATTTTGATGAATTCCACATCTTCCTTTCCAAAGAAAAACAAAGAGAGCAGGCAGCGCGCTGTATGGATTGCGGTGTCCCGTTCTGTCAGTCGGGTATGACAGTTGCCGGAATGACTTCCGGCTGCCCGCTGCACAATCTGGTACCGGAGTGGAACGATCTGCTTTATACCGGAAACTATCAGCAGGCATATAACCGTCTGCACAAGACCAATAATTTCCCGGAGTTTACCTCCCGTGTATGTCCGGCTTTGTGTGAGAAGGCATGTACCTGTGGACACTGGGGAGATCCGGTATCTGTCCGGGACAATGAGCATGGAATCATTGAGACGGCATACAAAGAAGGTTATGCCGGACCACATATTCCAAAGGTTCGTACCGGAAAGAAAGTTGCCATCATCGGTTCCGGTCCTTCCGGACTGGCAGCAGCAGATCAGCTGAACCAGAGAGGACATGATGTTACGGTATATGAGAGAGATGACCGTGTCGGCGGACTTCTGATGTATGGTATTCCGAATATGAAGCTCGAAAAGCAGATCATTGACCGTAAGATCAATGTTATGAAAGAAGAGGGTGTGAAGTTTATCACAGGCTGTAATGTCGGTGTGGATGTCAAGAGTGCAGAGCTGTTAAAAGAGTATGACAGAGTCATCCTCTGCTGTGGAGCAAAGCATGCGCGTGATATCAAGGCAGCAGGTCGTGATGCAGAAGGAATCTATTTTGCAGTCGATTATCTGTCACGCAACACAAAGAGCCTTTTGGATTCCAATTTTAAGGACAACAAATTTATTTCCGCAAAGGGAAAAAATGTTGTGATCATCGGTGGCGGTGATACCGGAAATGACTGTGTGGGAACGGCTATCCGTCAGGGTGCAAAGTCTGTAACCCAGCTGGAGATGATGCCATGTCCACCGGCAGAGCGGGCAGCAAATAACCCATGGCCGGAGTGGCCGAAGGTGTTAAAGACCGACTATGGCCAGGAAGAAGCGATTGCATGTTTCGGTACAGATCCACGAATCTATCAGACAACCGTAAAGGAATTCCATAAGGATAAGAACGGCAAGTTGAATGGTCTGACAATCGTCAGACTTGAGAGCAAGGTGGATGAGAAGACCGGACGCAGAAATATGGTGGAAGTTGCAGGTTCCGAGAAGAAGATTCCGGCAGAACTTGTACTGATCGCTGCAGGATTCCTTGGAACAGAGGAATACATTGCAAAGGCATTCGGTGTAGAGCTGAACCAGAGAACAAATGTAGCTACAGAGCCTGGAACATATGCAACAAATGTAAAGAACGTATTTGTTGCGGGAGATATGCACAGAGGACAGTCACTGGTTGTCTGGGCAATTCGTGAGGGCCGTGAGGTGGCACATGACGTGGATACAAGTCTGATGGGATATTCTTATCTGTCCGTACAGTAAAATAGAGACTTATGGCTGGTGCATAGCCATATGATTTTTGGGAGTCATCTGAAACAGATGGCTCCTTTTTTACCTCTTGTGGGCTTCACGCAGTTATTCTTATTTTTATCGCAGTATATCTGGTGGCAAGCAAAATGCACATGATACTTTGAACACAGCAATGCAGGCGGACATGTGGAATGTAAAGGTCAGGGCAGCAGTGATCCGGATGCTCCGTGTGTGGAACTGCAGATCTCAAGCAGTTTTGGACAGACTTGTATAATTTTTGGATAATTCTGCTTGATATTATGTACATTTCGATGTAGAATTATAGATAAATAGTATACGATACATAGGAGGAAACGTATGCGTAAGAATTACTTTCAAAATGTGAAAATTGCGGATAAGCTGAAAATGGTTATGAAAGCAATTTTTGCAATTTTACTGGTGAACAATATTCTGTTTGCAATTTTAATGCTTGTATTTGGACATCCGGTATGGATTATCATTCCTGTCATTGCAGTAGTTGGTATGCCATTGCTTTCCAAAATGATCATTCAGGAACTGACAGAAAATATTCTTGAACCGTTAGACCAGATAGAAAAGGCCGCAGATGACATGGCACACGGAAATCTCGAAATTGATATTTCTTATCAGGGGGAAGATGAACTGGGAAAGCTTGCAGAAAGTTTCCGCAATACATCTTTTTATTTAAGGGGTGTTGTGGACGATATCAATCAGCTCCTTACAGAGTTTGCAAAAGGAAACTTTGATGCGAGATCCCATGATATTGAAGCCTATCAGGGAAATTTCGGTGAAATTTTAAAGAAACTGGAAGCGACAGAAAATAATCTGAGCCAGACGATCAAAAATGTACAGGAATCTTCCAATCAGGTATCCGCAGGAGCTGACCAGCTGGCACAGAGTGCGCAGGGACTGGCAGAGGGAGCTACCGATCAGGCAGCGGCAGTACAGCAGCTGACATCTTCGGTTGCCGAGGTTGCTACACATATCGAAGAAAATACAAAGTCTACAGACAGTGTACATGACCAGGCAAAGCGGGTTGCAATCAAGGCAGACAGCGGAAGTGCAAAGATGAAAGAACTGGTCGAAGCCATGCAGCATATTTCAGAGACCACCAATGATATCCAGGTTGTCATCGGAAAGATTGAAAGCATTGCCAGCCAGACAAACCTGTTGTCTTTAAATGCATCCATTGAGGCTGCGCGTGCCGGTGAAGCAGGAAAAGGATTTGCGGTTGTTGCAGAACAGATTAAAAACCTTGCGGAAGAGAGTGCTTCTTCGGCAGAAGAAACCCGTGTCATGCTGACAAACAGTCTGAATCAGGTGGGTGTCGGAAGCTCTGTTGCAGATGAGACTTCCCAGTTTATGTCGGAAATGATCGAACAGCTGGATGCGGTTGTTATGGAGGTGGCTAAGATCCGTCAGATTTCTGATCAGCAGGCAGAATCGGTAAAGCAGATTTCCGCTGCTGTTGAGCAGGTAAACGGGGTTGTGCAGTCTGATTCTGCTACTTCTGAAGAAGTATCTGCAACCAGTGAAGAACTTTCTGCATCTGCTGAAAGTCTGGATGAGATGGTATCTGATTTTGTTCTTCGCAAATAAGATACGAACAGATGACTGGCACATTGTACAGATGAGGTGATTTTATGCCGTCGATCATGGTGTATACGGAAGAAACATTTTATTATACAGACGGAATCCGTGTTGTTGCGCGGGAAGAATATATGCGGCCGGATGTTACGGAACTGAGTTTCTACCGGAAAGAAGGTTTCTGGTTTGGATTTGAAGCTCCGTATTCTATTTATACCATGCAGGGAATCCGGGCATTGATTGAGTTGAAACTCAGACAATACGATTGTACACCGGAATTTCGCTATACGCGTAAGAAAATTGAATATAGTTACAGTGAAAAAAAGATTCTCGATTCCGTGATTTTTTATATCACGAAATCCGATCAGCCGGGAGTTTTGTCTGTGATGGAGGAAATTAATCATTCCACTCATCTGTGTTTCTGGAACATGAAAGTGCCATACCATGATTTTGGGGAAATCCGTAAACATACCGATGCGGTATTTTACGGAATGTTTCAACAAAAAGCGTAATAGTTCTTGACTTTTTCGGCAAAAGTTCTATAATACATTCTCGGTAATAGAGGATGTGTCGAATGAATAAAGAGAGAGATTATTTTTTTGATAATTTGAAAGCGGTATTGATATTCTTAGTCGTGCTGGGACATTTTTTGCTCCCTATCCACGGAGAAAGTGTTCTTGTGGTGGTAAAGCGCCTGATCTATGTATTTCATATGCCGCTTTTTGTATTTGTGTCAGGTTATTTTGCAAAGAAAATATATAAAAACGGGCAGTATAATTTTAAAAAAATATTGTATCTGATTAAGGCGTACATCATATTTGTTATTGCAATTCAGATAGTATATGCACTGTGTGGATTCCGGGATTTCTCAGAGATTAATTTTTTCTCGCAGAGTGGGGCACCGTGGTATCTGTTTGCCATGATTGTGTGGTATCTTACCATTCCTGTCATCCGGAAGTACAAAGAGATACCGGTATTAATCGTGACGGTTGCGCTGGCCCTGATCGCCGGATATTTCAAAAATATCGGCGATTTTTTGTGCATGTCCCGTATTCTGGTATTTGGTCCGTTCTTTTATCTGGGATATTATATGGAACAACCGGTGCTTGAACGGGCATTGCGACCGGTTTACCGGAGAGTTGTTGTACCGGCTGCTGTGGCAATCTGTGCGGGAATTCTGGCGTTTGGCTCAAAGTTAAAAGATGAGCTTGGCATGGTCTATGAAAACATTTCCTATTATGAACTGGATGATGTGTGGGAAGGGCCGTTTGTCCGTCTGGCACTGATGATTGCCGCGTTTCTGATTTCGTGGGCGATTATGTTTTTTGTGCCGCGTGGGAAAACCTGTCTGTCAGTGATTGGACAGAATACGATGCCGGTATATATGCTGCACCGGATCCTGCGGGATATCCTGATGTTTGCGGGAATCTATGACTATCTCGGAGACTGGGGATGGTTTGCGCTGTTTGTTCTGATTTGTCTGAGTATCTGCGTGATTTACCTGCTTGTTAATCCAAAGGTAGTAAATCAGGTAAATAAGATTCTGACACTGTATACCCCGCGGCTGTGGGGCAGAATACGCCGGAATCAGGCGATATAAAGGAATCGTAGATTGACTTTTCCTCCTATATTTTCTAAGCTTAGAACCAGAAAGATATAGGAGGAATTTTTTTATGGATGCAAAAAAGTTTGGAGTACTCTGGTATTATGGAGAAATGTCTGCACGGATACTTAATGGTGTAACGGCACAGCGTATGATAGAAGTAATTCGTATTTGACAATTCCAAAAAATGATTATATAGTGGCAGAAAAGAACTTTTGTTTTCACAGAGAAAATACACTGAGGGAGGAACGTAATAATGTACGAATTTACGCAGGATTGTCTGACGGGCATCGACCAGATCGATGAAGAGCACCGAAAACTGTTTTCGCTGATCAATGAAGCGGTTGAACTGCCGAAAGAAGCACGCACACCACAGACGGTAAAAAATATACTGGAACATTTAAGTGATTATGCCGTAAACCATTTTGCACACGAAGAAGCCTATATGGAGGCACAGAACGATCCGGAACTGCCGTTGCAGAAAAAAGAGCATCAGGCATTTGCCGATCACGTAAAACTTCTGGAAAAACAGCCACTCACCGGGGAGAATGCATCGGCGATGCTCGATGAGATTCTGACCTATCTGGTACGCTGGCTGTACCGGCATATTTTAAGCAGTGACATGATGATCGGGAAAATGCAGAAAGAAGATCCGTTTGTGTTTACCGCGAAATATTATACGGGAATTGAACTGGTAGACAGGGAACACCGGAAGCTGTTTGAGATTATCGGAGAGGTAAATGCACTGATCCATAACGACCTGCTTCATGACAAATACGATGAAATTGTACGTCTGCTGGATGAACTCCGGGAATATACCAAGTTTCATTTTGAAGATGAAGAGGCCTATATGCAGAAAATCAACAGCCCGATGCTTGAAGCGCAAAAGAGGGCGCATCAGGCATTTGTGGACAAGCTGATGAGTATCGATCTGGATAAGCTGGAAGAAATTGATGACAACCAGCAGGAATATCTGCATGAGCTGATCGAGTTCCTCGGCGGATGGCTGATCAATCATATTTTAAAGATGGATACGCAGATTGAAAAGACAGAGCAGTAAGTATTATGTGCGGTGAAAGGATTATTTTCACCGCATTTTAATATGTCAATTTAATATGAAACTTATATAGAAAATACGTTATCCTTTTTAAAAATATTCTTTATAATAAAAGATAGCGAGATTGAGAAAAGGAAGTGTATTTTTATGGCAACAATTTTTCCAAGGGAACAGAAGGCAAAAATGCTTTTTGAAAAGATTAAAGAGAATCCGCAGGCATGTGAGCGCCTGATGGAAACGTTTTATGATGCGCTCGGAGTGGGCGATGATTATGAGGGCAACGGTCTTTCTGCGGAGCAGTTCGCAACCGCACTGTTTCGTTCTTATGAGGAAAAGGATCTGACGGCGTTTCTGATGGCAATCTGCCAGAACAGTATGTTTGATCTGCTGCGGAATTCGTTTCTGGCTCCGTTTCGTTTTAATGCCAATGGTCAGACAAATCCCTATATCCTGACGGATGAGGATGGAAAATTAATTCCGGATATCAAATTTCATGTCAGTGACAAAAATTATGAGCAGTTTTTTAAGGTATTTCAAAAGAGTGAACAGGTGAAGATGTATCTGGCATACGGATTCCGTAAACGGCATTGTTATGACAGAGATACCATGGAAGCACAGGAAATCCGTATGGGAGAGCATATCGGAGTGCTGCTTGTCTATGAAATGCCGGATACGGTAAAAATACAGGAGACAGAAGCGCAGGCATATGCGGCCATCTGGGATATCCTGATGGATCTGCAGAAATCCCTGCCACGTTCGGTCGTTTATTACGGACAGGATTCCATGGAAAATAAGGGAAACCGTTACGATGCACTTGGGGTGTTTTTGCCGATGTACCATTTTCGGAAGGCATTGGAGAAAAACATTGATATTGCAAACAAAATTGTATTGATGCATTAAGAAAGAGGATGATGATTCATGCAAACCACTGCAATACCTAAAAATCACATGGATATCCCATGGCATGAGTACAGCGGGCACGGAAATTGTCCGATTACAGAGGCAGACCTGACCGAAAAAGCTTCAATCGTCGGCCGTGTCGGCCTGATGCTGTTATCCTGTGGAACGGGAGCCTGGCGTGTCCGCAGTTCCATGAATACGATTTCACAAAATCTCGGAATTACATGTTCGACAGATATCGGTCTGATGTCGATTGAATATACCTGTTTTGATGGAACAAGTGGATTTTCCCAGTCTCTTTGCCTGACCAATACCGGAGTCAACACATCAAAACTGAACCGGCTGGAGCGTTTTATCGGTGAATTTTCAACCGTAGGGAAAACCATGACGGGCGAACAGCTCCATGATCATCTGGATGAGATCGACCGGATTCATGGACTCTATTCCCCGGTGGCTTTGGGATTTGCCGCGGCACTGGCATGCGGCGCATTCACATTTTTGCTTGGCGGAGGACCCGTGGAAATGCTGTTTGCTTTTTGCGGGGCAGGACTTGGAAACTTTGTCCGCTGCAAACTGACAAAGCATCATCTGACACTGTTTCTCGGGATTGTGGCATCCGTTGCCTCGGCGTGCGTTACCTATACCATTCTGCTTCGGATCGCAGA
>ERZ824488.3838-NODE-3838-length-10773-cov-2.715432_pt1 | contig 10773 bp, 9 predicted proteins | sample MGYA00519936_ERZ824488 | MGnify/ENA primary metagenome ERZ824488 (study PRJEB31778, sample SAMEA3449153) | human gut metagenome | biome: human gut; feature: human-associated habitat; material: faeces | place: United Kingdom | collected 2010/2012 ...
GAAAAATATTGACTTTACGGATACCTATACAAAGGCTTGTCAGGTAATCGTTGTAAGAAACAAATAATTTGTTTCGGAGGATAAACAGTGAGTGATTTTATTGCAAAATTTCAACAGGATTTTATAGAGAGCGACCGTTATCTGTATTTGCTGCGCGGGCTGGGGAATACATTGCTGATTGCAGCCCTTGCGGTTATTCTGGGAATTGTTCTTGGATTTCTGGTTGCAATCATCCGGTCTACACATGACAAGCATGGCGGACTGAATATCCTGAATTTTATCTGTAAAGTGTATCTGACCATATGGCGGGGAACCCCGACAATGGTGCAGCTGCTGATCATGTATTATATTATTCTCGTTGCACTGGATAATAAGATTCTGGTTGCAGTGATTGCGTTCGGATTGAATTCGGCGGCTTATGTGGCAGAGATTGTCCGTTCTGGAATTATGTCTGTGGATGAGGGACAGTTTGAGGCCGGACGAAGCCTTGGGTTGAATTACACCCAGACCATGCGGCTGATCATTCTTCCTCAGGCATTTAAAAATGTTCTTCCGGCGCTGGCAAATGAATTTATTACACTTTTGAAAGAGACATCCATCAGTGGATACATTGCAATTCCGGATCTGACAAAAGGCGGTGACATTATTCGAAGCCAGACATATGATGCGTTTCTTCCGTTATTCGGCGTTGCGGTCATTTATCTGGTACTGGTAATGATCCTTACGGCAGGAGTACACAAACTGGAAACGAGGTTGCGGACAAATGAGCGATAACAAAAATGTATTGATCGAAGTGAGAGATCTTTGTAAATCTTTTGATCATGTTAATGTATTAAACGGAATATCAACAACGATTTCGCAGGGAGAGGTTGTTGCAATTATCGGACCGTCGGGATGCGGAAAATCTACGTTTCTGCGCTCCATGAATCTTCTGGAAAAACCAACCTCCGGTTCCATTCTTTTTGAGGGAACGGATATTACGGATTCTTCCGTTGACATCAATAAAATGCGTCAGAAAATCGGAATGGTGTTTCAGCAGTTTAATCTCTTTCCCAACCATACCGTAAAAGGGAATATCATGCTTGCCCCGGTACAGACCGGGCTCATGACAAAAGAAGAGGCTTCGAAACGTGCAGATGAACTGCTGGTACGCGTAGGGCTTTCGGATAAAGCGGATGTCTATCCTGCAATGCTTTCCGGAGGACAAAAGCAGCGTATTGCGATTGCGCGTGCACTTGCCATGAATCCGGATGTGATGCTGTTTGATGAGCCGACTTCTGCACTTGATCCGGAAATGGTAGGAGAAGTACTTGAGATTATGAAAGAACTTGCCAGAGATGGAATGACGATGGTGGTTGTCACACATGAGATGGGATTTGCCAGGGAAGTGGCAAGCCGTGTAATGTTCATCAATGAAGGACAGATTCAGGAGGAGAATACACCGAAGGAATTTTTCTCCCACCCGGAAAATCCACGTTTGTGCGAGTTCCTTTCTAAAGTATTATAGTGGAAACATAAAAAAACGTCTGCCTTGTGGCAGACGTTTTTTATGGCATTTTACTTTAAGGAAAATCCTATTTTATTCTTTAATGGAAACACGTTCCATATAAAAATCAATCGTTCCAAACGTATACAGAACCGGGATATGCAAGGTGCGTCCTGAAAACTGAATCGGGGAAACGGTAATATGCTCCGGAGCACCGAGTGTTAACTCTGTGTTAGAGGTGTTTGATACATTTACAATGAATAATCCGTTCTGCAGATTCAAAAAATCCTCCAGAGAAGCCTGAACGTATTCATCGTAAGAATGGAACTGCTCATGGACATAGCGGGTAGCAAAGGCAATCGCCGTGTCCAGATCCATGGAAATATAGGTGTTAATCGCATAGTCACCATGAATTTCCTGCTTTACACAACAGGCAATGGAAGCCTCAGTGACTTCTTCCACGGAAAGCGGTGTGTAATCGGAACCGATAAAACGGATAAAATCGTTAAATAAAAGCTCGATAAACATATGTCCTTTTTCCGAAAGAGCAGCGTCGGTTGATGAAAAAAAGTTTTCAAACAACTGCTGGATATTTTTCCGGCGCTCGATAAGGCTTTCTTCATCTTCCATGCCGTTTTTGGAACGGTAATCCTGTATGATCTGTTCGAAATCGGTGTTTGTCAGAACTCCTTCATCCAAAAGAACCTGTCCAAGAGAAAGGAAGGCAGGGGTCTGCTGTTTTAACAGTTCTTCCACCTGGGCTTCGGTCAGGTATCCGAGCTGAATCGCCAGCTCACCGAAACGATTGTCCTGGTGGGTCTGGTGAATGACAACATCATCTACCTGGGCTGCATTCATGTATCCGGCATGAATGGCAAGGGTACCGAGTTTCATATGCTGGTCTGCTTCCTGACGCATCGCTGAAAACAGCTGATCACGGGTCACATATCCGTTGGCAAGCAGATAATTTCCAAAAAATTGTGTATACATAACGATTATCTCCCTTCCAGGAAGCGCTTAACGACAGCAAGCACCTGTTCCTTGTCCAGTGGCTTTTGAATGAAATCTTTTGCGCCCGCTTCCAGTGCATTTTTCAGCTGGGACTGTGTTCCGACAGAAGAAGCGATGATGATTGTAGCTTCCGGATCAAATTCCATAATATCACGGATGGCATCATTGCCGTCTTTTTTTGGCATAACAATGTCAAGAAATACCAGATCCGGATGTACTTCTTTATATTTGTCAATCGCACTCTGTCCATCGGTGGCTTCCACGAATACCGGAGTGCCGAGAGTGGAAATGATGTCCTTTAACTGTTTACGTGCAAGAATCGAATCGTCAGTAATTAAAATTGTAGTGTCCTCAATGCGCATATACATTCTCCTTTTTGTTACATATTAAGTATATTTTACTATAAATGTATAAAATAATCAATGAAATTTGACTATTTTTGCCGATGGTAAAAAGTTTTTTCGTGTGTGATACTATAAAACAGGAGGAAAAATCATGAAAACAATTTTACTTATGGATATTGTGATCGTTTTTGTAGGCATTTATCTGGCTGTTTCTGCTGCAAAAATGAAAAAAAGCGGACAGATCAGTGACCTGGTTGTCCCGAAAGAAGAAATTAAGAAGTGTAAAGATCCCGAGGCGTATATCCGGGGAATAACACCGTGGCTGTATGGATTTGCGGCGGTAGCAGTTGTTGTGGGAGCAATCGGAATTTTATGTGATACTAAGGTGATTACGCTCGGACGCATTTGGACATATGTGGAACTTGGTGCATTTTTGGCAGCATTGTTTGCATTTGTAAGCGGAATGCGTAAAATGAAAGACAAATTTTTCCCTTAAAGCAGTATGCGGAAATGGAAAAAAGTACATAGAATCAGACCTTGAAATTCAGGTAAAAATAAAGTATAATAAATGCAGTACAAAAGAGAAAGTTGCCGGATGCGGTATCGCATAAAAGACGGCAGAAAGAGATGCCTGAAATGTACGACAACTCTTGCTATTTAGAACCTACATTTACTTTAAACGGGATTCCTATATGATTTTTCTGGATGTCAGGCCGCCACAGTCAGCGGAAGACAGAAGGGAAACTGCGGTCGCCCACCTAGCATTGGCTAGGAGTCTAAATTGCAGGAACCGGCATTTTGGGTAACATACCAAAGAAAAAGTATTTAATATTAAGATACCAAAGAATTTATTATATACCAAAGAATGTTACAGCGTACAAAAGAGAAGGGGAGCTGCCGGAGAACGGTGGCTCCTTATTTTGTGTCAATGACAGATGAATTAATAAAAACGGAGAGTGCTTCATGAAAAAAAGAGACAAAATGAAGATGATGGGGATTCTGATTCTGCTGCTTGCGGTAATTACCGTTGCGATAACTTTAATTCTGGTATCCCGTCTTTCCAAAACAGCAGGGAAAGATCAAAAAGAAGAAACATTTGACCGTTCCGTTTCCGGGATGCTCAGCAATGCATATATCTTAAAGAGTGAAGAAAAGGATATCATTGTATTATATCGTGGAGAAACCTATTTTGCGGAGGGAAAGCCGGAGAAAAAATATACGGGGGTTGCGGATATTGAACTGACGAAGGGAAAGGTTACTAAAATTTATGCGAAACCTTCAACGATCAAGGGGGTTCTGACAAGTTACTCCTCAAAAAGTGTTCAGATAGAGGGATATGAACCGCTTTCGGCAGAAAAAGATCTGCCGGTGTATCTTGTGGCAAGTTCCGGACATGCAAAAATTCCTGTCCGTCAGGGAAAGATTTCAGATCTTGTTGTAGGAAATTCCAAAGTGGAACTGGTTGTTGCAGAGCAGAAAGCCTGTGCACTTGTAAGCTATCAGGAGGACATGGCAGAAAAGGTCCGTGTGCTGCTCAAAAACGGAAAAGAAAATACGTATGCCAGTCTTTTTGTTTGCAGCGGGGATGCCTATACCGTGGATGGAAATAAAAGGAAGAAGGACACCGTAACAGATGCAGAAAAACTTCTGAAGGGGGAAAAAACGGGAAAAGAGATAAAAATTTCTCCGGATACCGGTGGCCTTTTGTATCGATGTGATAAAAACGGAAACCCGTATGGTTCCGGGTACGAGGGAGATCTGATTCTCCGGAAGGAAAAAAAGGGATATGTCCTGATCAATGAAATTCCGATGGAAGATTATATTCGTTATGTTCTGCCTTCTGAAATGCCATTATCTTTTTCCTATGAAGCCTTAAAAGCACAGGCGGTATGTGCGCGCACATTTACATACGGGCAGATGAAAAACGATACGTATGCCCGGTACGGAGCAAATCTGGATGATTCCATTGCCTATCAGGCCTATCATGCAACAACTTCCTATGAAGTGACGGATCAGGCTGTGGCGGATACCGCAGGTATGGTGATGACGTACAAAGGAAAACTTGCGGACTGTTATTATTATTCCACTTCCCCGGGATATTCTGAAAATCTGGAAGTATGGAATGCCGCATCTCCGGGATATCTGCTGGCGGAAAACCATACCAGGGAAAAGACAAAAGATCTGTCTTCGGATAAAGCCTTTCATAAATTTATTACAGCAAAAGCGGATGCCTATGATGAAAATTCCCCGTATTTCCGATGGACGGCTACCCTGTCGGCAAAGCTGGGCATGGATGAAACATATGGAAAACTGAAAAAACTGAAAGTCAATAAACGAAGCACTTCCGGATATGTACTGTCTCTTACCATGGTTTTTGAAAAAGGAGAGCGGACGATCGAAAAAGAAAATGAAATCCGGTATGCACTCGGAAAGTATCTGCTGGATCTTGATCTTGCAGACGGAACCAATAAACATCGTGCCTCTTCCGTCCCGAGTGCGTGCTTTGAAATAAAAAGTCAGAAAAAAGGAACCATCGTGCTGACCGGAGGCGGATTCGGGCATGGAATCGGAATGAGTCAGTACGGTGCGGACACCATGGGAAAAGAAGGAAAGAAATGGAAGGAAATTCTCGGATTTTATTTTAAGGATGTTACATTTACCAATGTCTTTGATCTTGACACATAAAAGGAGACTGTGGTAGAATGACAAATGTGTAAAAAGCAATGAATGTGTCAGTAGCATCTGAACGACATACAGAGAGAGGAAGTCATCGGCTGTAAGCTTCCTTATGATACGCCAGCATGTGAATTTTCCCACAGGAGCTGCGCAGGTGAACACAAGGATTTTTAGCCTGCGACGGTCACTGCACGTTAAGCAGAATGAGAGCCCATATAGATACAGGATATGGGAATCTGGGTGGTAACGCGGAATTTTTCGTCCCTGATATGCAATTATGCATAGCAGGGATTTTTTTATGCCAGAAAACACTTCCGGTTCCACAGTAGAAAATTGCGTAAAAACAATTATTATGAAAGAAAATATGTAAAAGGAGAGTACCATGAAAGAAAAATTGCAGAAAATCAGAGAAAATGCAATAGCACAGATTGAAAATTCTGACGGACTTGCAAAACTCAACGATGTGCGTGTCGCCGTTCTTGGAAAGAAAGGGGAACTCACCGCCGTATTAAAGAGTATGAAAGAGGTTGCACCGGAGGATCGCCCGAAGGTGGGACAGTGGGTAAATGAAACCCGTCAGGAAATTGAAAATAAACTCGATGAGATGAAGAAAAAACTCGAGGCTGCGGAGCTTGAACATCGTCTGGAAAATGAAGTGATCGACGTTACCCTTCCGGCAAAGAAAAACCGTGTGGGACACAGCCATCCGAATACCATGGTACTTGAAGAGGTAGAGCGTATTTTTACCGGTATGGGATATGAAGTTGTGGAAGGACCGGAAGTGGAATACGATTATTACAACTTTGAAGCATTAAACATTCCGGCAAACCATCCGGCAAAAGATGAGCAGGATACCTTCTACATCAATGATAAAATCCTGCTGCGTACACAGACTTCACCGGTTCAGGTGCGTGTGATGGAGCAGAAGAAACCTCCGATCCGTATGATTGCACCGGGACGTGTGTTCCGTGCGGATGAAGTGGATGCGACCCATTCGCCTTCTTTCCATCAGATTGAGGGGATGGTCATTGACAAGGGAATCACGTTTTCTAACTTAAAGGGAACACTGACCCAGTTTGTACAGAAGCTGTTTGGAAAAGAAACAAAAGTAAAATTCCGTCCGCATCATTTCCCATTTACGGAGCCATCGGCCGAGATGGATGTTTCCTGTTTTAAATGTGGCGGAAAAGGATGCCGTTTCTGCAAAGGTGAGGGATGGATCGAAATCCTTGGCTGTGGAATGGTACATCCAAGAGTGCTTCGTATGAGCGGTATTGATCCGGAAGAATATTCCGGCTTTGCATTTGGTATCGGTCTGGAGCGTATTACCCTGTTGAAATATGAGATTGACGATATGCGTCTGCTGTATGAGAATGACGATCGTTTCTTAAAACAGTTCTAGGAGGAGAAAAAGAATGAATACATCATTAAAATGGATCAAAGCTTTAGTTCCGGGACTTGACTGCGGCGTGCAGGAGTATGTCGATGCCATGACACTTTCCGGATCAAAAGTTGAGGGATATGAGCAGCTCGATGCAGATCTTGACAAGATCGTCGTCGGACAGGTTACAAAGATTGAAAAACACCCGGATGCCGACAAACTTGTCATCTGCCAGGTAAACGTTGGAAGCGAAACGCTGCAGATTGTGACTGGTGCACCAAACGTATTTGAAGGGGCAAAAGTTCCGGTTGTTTTAGATGGCGGACGTGTCGCAGGAGGACATGATGGAACAAAAACTCCTGGTGGAATCAAAATTAAAAAAGGAAAGCTTCGCGGGGTTGAGTCTTCTGGCATGATGTGCTCGATTGAGGAACTCGGTTCGAACCGTGAAATGTTCCCAGACGCACCGGAGAACGGACTGTATATCTTTGACGAGGATGCACCTGTCGGAGAAAATGCGGTTGCTTATTTAGGACTGGATGACAGCGTTGTTGAATATGAGATTACATCCAACCGTGTAGACTGTTTTTCCGTACTCGGCATTGCACGTGAGGCAGCAGCCACGTTCCATAAGGAATTTGTACCTCCTGTCGTAACAGAAACCGGAAATAACGAAGATGTCAATGATTACATCAAAGTATCGGTAAAGGATCAGGATCTTTGCAGCCGTTACACAGCAAGAGTTGTAAAGAATATTAAGTTTGCCCCATCTCCGAAGTGGATGCAGGAACGTCTTCGTGCACATGGAATCCGTCCGATCAATAATCTTGTAGATATTACGAATTATGTGATGGAAGAATACGGACAGCCGATGCACGCCTATGATCTGGATACGATTGAAGGAAAAGAGATTATTGTCCGCCGTGCAGCTGCAGGTGAAAAATTTGTGACGCTGGACGGACAGGAACGTCAGCTGGATGAAAATGTACTGATGATCTGTGATGCAAAAAAAGCAGTAGGCATTGCCGGTATCATGGGTGGAGAAAATTCCATGATTACCGATCATGTAACAACCATGTTATTTGAGGCAGCATGCTTTGATGGAACCAATATCCGCAAATCCGGAAAGCGCATCGGACTTCGTACCGATGCTTCGGCTAAGTTTGAAAAAGGCTTAGATCCAAATCTTGCCATGGAAGCGATGAACCGTGCCTGCCAGCTGGTAGAAGAGTTAGGCGCCGGCGAGGTTGTAGGTGGAGCCGTTGACATTTATCCTGTGAAGCGTGAGGGCGTAAAGATTCCGTTCGAACCGGACAAGTACAATAAGCTTTTGGGAACGGATATTCCGGCCGGGGATATGATCGGATATTTCAAAAAAATTGATCTGGGATATGACGAAGCAACGAAGGAGATTCTTGTTCCGTCCTGGAGACAGGATCTGCTTTGTGACGCAGATATGGCAGAGGAAGTAGCACGTTTCTACGGCTATGACAAGATCGGAACGTCTCTTCCGAGCGGAGAGTCTACGGCCGGAGGAAAGAGCTTTAAGCTGCGTATGGAAGAAAAGGCACGTGAGATTGCAGAGTTCTGTGGTTTTTCACAGGCAATGACTTATTCTTTCGAGAGTCCGAAAGTATTTGACAAATTACTGATTCCGGAGGATTCTAAGTGGCGTAAAACGGTTGTGATTTCCAATCCGCTTGGGGAAGATTATTCCATTATGCGTACGCTGCCACTGAACGGAATGCTGACTTCCCTGTCTACGAACTTTGGACGCAGAAACAAAGATGTACGCCTGTACGAGATGGGAAATATCTATCTGCCGAAGCAGCTTCCGCTGACAGAACTTCCGGAAGAACGTATGCAGCTGACGTTTGGTATGTACGGAGACGGTGATTTCTTTACCATGAAGGGTGTGATCGAGGAACTCTTATACCAGACAGGTCTTCGCAAGAAGGCGCAGTATGATCCACATGCCGAGCTTCCGTTCCTGCACCCGGGACGCAAGGCGGCTATCGTATATGATGGTGCCGTGATTGGATATCTCGGAGAGGTTCATCCAACGGTTGCTGCAAATTATGCCATCAAAGAGCGCGTATATATTGCAGTGATTGATATGCCGGAGATGGTATCCCGTGCATCCTTTGATTACAAATATGAGGGAATTACCAACTTCCCGGTTTCTTCCCGTGACTTGTCCATGGTTGTCCCAAAGAATATTCTGGTAGGTGATATCGAGAAAGTATTCGAGGAAAACGGTGGGAAATATCTGGAAAATTATGAGTTATTTGATGTATACGAAGGAGAGTAGATTGAAAAAGGCTTTAAGTCTGTCGCATACTCTCTGAAGTTCCGCGGAAAAGATAAGAATCTGGAAGAGAGCGATATTACGGGTGCTATGGATAAAATCTTAAGCGGACTGAAAAATATCGGAATCCAGTTGAGGGGCTAATCATGACAGAAGGAATGAATGTAAAAGATTATGACTATGATCTGCCGGAGGAACTGATCGCTCAGGACCCTCTGGAGGATCGTTCCAGCTCCCGGCTGATGGTGCTTGACCAGTCGAGCGGTCAGAGTCATCGGCGTGAGCGCCATCGAGATGCAGTTGGCCTGATCCGGGAACAGCTTCTTTGCCATCATCGACCACGCCGGACAGCAGGAAGTCGCCATGAACGGCAGCTTCTCCGGTACTTCCGCTACAAAGTCCTCGGCCTCCTGTGCCGCACACAGGTCAGCGCCGATGGCAACCTCGATAATATCGGCAAAGCCGAGGCGCTTCATCGCGGCACGCAGCTTGCCCGGTGTCATCTTCGGGCCGAACTGGCCGACAAACGCCGGTGCGACAGCGGCGTAGACACGCTCGCCCGCCTGAATGGCGCGGATCATCTGGAAGATCTGCGACTTGTCTGCGATCGCGCCGAACGGGCAGTTTACAAGGCACTGGCCACAGGAAACGCACTTCTCGTAATCAATATCGGCTCTGCCATTGCAGTCGCTGTGGATGGCATCCATGCCGCAGGCTGCCGCGCACGGGCGCTCCTGACGGATGATGGCGTGATACTGACAGACATCCATGCAACGGCCGCACTTGATGCACTTCTCCTGATCGATAACAGAACGGCCGTTGAAGCGGTCGAGCGATACTGCGCCCTTGGGACATACCTCAACGCACGGATGCGCCATGCAGCCCTGACAGCCGTCCGTGACCATGACCTCGTTCTCCTTGCAGGCGTGGCACGCGAACTTGATCACGTTGATGAGCGGCGGCGTGTAGTAGGTCTCCTCGCGGGTGGCAGCCTCGATGTTGTCGGACAGCGGCGCGTGCTCGGCGGCGCTGCGGCACGGCAGACCCATCGCCAGACGCAGACGTTCGCCGACGATAGCGCGCTCGAGGAAAATATCGTTGCGGATATTGCCCACTTCGCCCGGCATGATGTCGAACGGCAGTGCTTCGATACGGCGGTCGGCCACTCAGTATGGTACGCCATACGGGCAACCTCGGTGAAAATGCGGTGGCGGATCTCCTGAATACGGGTTTCTACACCTCTCATAGCCATAGTTTGTTTTATCCTCCTGAATTCCTTTGCGACCCGTTGAGCGGGTCGTCCCTTTGTCCTATCTTGTGAGCGCTCCCGGCAGAGCGCATGTGCTCTTTTAACAGGATACCATAAACAGGGCTTTCTGCAAAGGGTATTTGTAGATTTTTTAACAATTACTTTGTTACAATTTTACCTGTGTTTTTTGGGCATTCTGTTGAAAAACAACGCGCAGACGGACAGGTGTCTTTCTATCCCTTGCAAAATCGAAGGTTTTACGCTTGACGAAAAGTGAGAGGTACGCTCTGCGGCGCGCGGGAACGGTGCCCGCCAACG
>ERZ824488.3840-NODE-3840-length-10770-cov-5.453103_pt1 | contig 10770 bp, 9 predicted proteins | sample MGYA00519936_ERZ824488 | MGnify/ENA primary metagenome ERZ824488 (study PRJEB31778, sample SAMEA3449153) | human gut metagenome | biome: human gut; feature: human-associated habitat; material: faeces | place: United Kingdom | collected 2010/2012 ...
GACTGGTCTTATTTCATCTGTCGGCTTTGCCTATAGAACGATTGAAGATTAGTATTAGTATAAAAAATCAAGCCGATGAAATTCGTTTTCATCGGCTTTGTGTTTTATTGGTATCAGTTCATTTCTTTGAGCATCTGCCTGTATGGCAGGATCTCAAATCCCTTGCGCTCATAAAGTCTCTTTGCGTCAACATTTGACTCGGTGATCTCAAGGCGATATCTGGCAGCATCCGGAAAATCTTCCTTTATGCGGTCAAAAAGCTCGCTGCCCAGTCCCTTTCCTCTGAAATGGGGGCGGATATAAAAGTCCTCTATCCAGATGACCTGTCCGCCTGCTTCCTGAGAATAGCTTACAGCCACGGCACAGAAGCCGCAGGTCTCGCAGTTGTCCTCGAAGATATATCCGTCAAAATATGTGCCGTCGTTTACCATGTGGTCAAACGCCTTTTCAAAGTTCTCTCTGGGAACGGGGTGGGTAACGGCGGAGGAATGATAGAACTCATCTGCCATTTCTATGTAAATTTCTTTGTCGCAGTTATCTATTTTTCTTATCATCAGTCAAGGTCATCCTTTACAAGTACATCAAGATCTGCAGCATATTCCGTTTCGGAAGCAAGCTGCTTGTCCGCCTGCTTTTTGTAGCGGTCAATGGCAATGGTAGCCTTGTTTACAGCGCACATGGTTCCTGCGCCCGCAACACAGCCGCCGGGGCAGCCCATACCCTCAAGAAGATAGCCGTTGTATTTGCCTGCACGGGCAAGCTGGAGCAGCTTTTTGCACTCGTGCAGTCCCTGAGCGGAGGCGATCTTTACATCACGGTCAGGCTCAAGGCGTTTTATCTCGGCAGCAACGGCATTTGCAACTCCGCCGCTTACCGCAAATCCTCTTCCTGCGCCTGTGCCCTTGTCAAGGGGAACAGCCTCGGAATCGGGGATATTTTCGATATCCACTTCCTTTGCGTCAAACATTCCCATAAGCTCCTCAAAGGTGAGAACAAAGTCAACATGGCTTCTGATAGTTCTTCGGCTGGCTTCCAGCTTCTTTGCGGAGCAGGGGCCGATGAATGCTATGCGGCAGTCGGGATCCTTTTTCTTTTCAAGGCGTGCTGTGAGCACCATAGGTGTCAGCGCCATGGAGATGTTCTTTGCAAGCTCGGGGAAAAGCTTCTTTGCCATTACCGACCAGGCAGGGCAGCATGATGTGGCAAGGAAATCCAGCTTGTCGGGCACATTGTCGATAAAGTCCTTGGCTTCCTCAACGGTGCAGAGGTCAGCGCCAACGGCTACCTCGACCACATCGGAAAAGCCCAGCTGCCTCATGGCATAGGTGAGCTTTTCGGGAGTGAGCTTTGCGCCGAACTGACCGTAGAATGCGGGAGCTACTATGGCAACGACCCTCTTGCCTGTCTTTATTGCGTGAATGAGCTGGAATATCTGACCCTTGTCGGCGATAGCACCGAAAGGACAGTTAACAAGGCACATTCCGCAGGAAACGCATTTATCGTAATCTATCTTTGCTCTGCCGTGTTCATCGCTGCCGATAGCGTCCATACCGCAGGCTCTTGCGCAGGGGCGCTCTACTTTAAGGATAGCGTGATAGGGGCATACGTCCTTGCAGCGGCCGCACTTGATACATTTTTCGTTATCTATCTGCGACTTTCCGTGGCGGATAGAAATAGCCCCCTTGGGACAAACCTCCTTGCAGGGGTTTTCAAAGCAGCCCTGACAAACGTCCGTTACGTGGTAATGGAGGGTAGGGCAGGCGTTGCAGGCAAAGCTGATTATATTTATAAGAGGGGGATCATAATATTTTTCCGCAATGGCGCTTTCGTTAACGCCCTTGGATACGGGAGCATGCTCGCTGACACTTCTCAGAGGCAGACCCATAGCCAGTCTAAGACGTTCCTCGACGATCGCTCTTTCAAGAAAAATGGATTCACGGTGAGCCGCCACATCACCGGGGCAGATCTTATAGGGCAGATCTTCCATGCGTGAATAGTCTCCGCCCTCATAGGCAAGGCGTGCGACCTCGGTAAATACCTTGCGGCGCATATCGGTAACTGACGAGTAAATTCCTCTCATAAAAAACGACCCATCTTTCTCAGAATTTCATTTGTACTCTTATTTTACACTATATCGCAGGTGCTGTCAAGAAAGTAAGCATATGCTTACACTTACTCTTCATTTGCGAATCTGGCGATAAGGAACTTTATCTTCTTGCCCTCTTCGGAGAACATTCTTTCATGCTCGGTAACAAGATTATCGGGGAAGTTTTCAGCGTGCAGGTCACGGGTGAGATAGGTTATCTTGCAGCCCGCTTCGTTGAAATATTCCAGCGACTCCTCAAAAAGCTGGTCGTCATCGGTCTTGAAGCGTATCTCGCCCTCGGGCTTCAGAATAGTCTTATACTGCACCAGCTGGCGGGTGTGGGTAAGTCTGCGCTTGTTGTGCTTGCCCCTGTTCCAAGGGTTGCAGAAGTTTATGTATATCCTGTCCACGCTGTCCTCGGGAGCAAAGAACTTTGAGATATCGGCAATGTTCATTCTCAGCAGGATAACATTGTCGTGGGTGCGGTCCACAGCGCCGAACATACTTTCAATGGTGCGCCTGCCCACAGCCAGCATATCCGCCTTGATATCCGCAGCGATTATGTTGATGTCGGGATATTTCAGTGCGTGCTGAGCCGCAAAAACGCCCTTTCCGCAGCCAAGCTCAAGATAGAGGGGACGGCTGTTATCCGCAAAGGCTTCGTGCCATTTTCCTCTCATTTCCTCGGCGTTGTCTATGTAATAGTTACAGGCATCAAGCTCAGGGCGTGCCCACTTTTTTCTTCTTATTCTCATTTAAATATTTTTCCCCTTATTATTTTATCATCAGAAACGTGCCTGCGGTGATGAGGGCAGCTCCTGTAATGGTTTTTGCGTCAAATTTTTCATGCAGGAAGGCAAAAGCCAGTATCAGTGTTATTACCACGCTGAGCTTATCCACAGGCACTACCTTTGAAACGTCGCCTATCTGGATAGCCTTGTAGTAGCAAAGCCATGATGCGCCTGTTGCCAGACCCGAAAGTATAAGGAATATCCAGCTCTTTTTGTCAATGTCGGTTATGCCGTGCTGAGCGTTGGTGATGAAGACCATGCCCCATGCCATTATCAGCACCACAGCCGTCCTTATGGCAGTTGCGAGATTCGAGTTGACTCCGTCAATGCCCACCTTGGCAAGAATGGATGTCAGCGCTGCAAAAACAGCCGACAGCAACGCAAGAACGAACCACATAAAAAGCCATCTCCTATATTACAGGCAGCTGCGTACAATGCTCTGGAGCTTTCTTGTAAAGTCGGTGCAGCCTGTATTTGTCTGCTGGATGAAGAAAAGGAATGCAAGATCTTCGTCAGGATCAACGGAAAAATAGCAGCCCATCCAGCCGTCCCAGCCGTATTCTCCCGCACCTGCGTTGAAGCCCGCTTCCGCAGGGCTTGTGAGTACACGCATGAAGTTGCCGTAGCCATGGCCTTTCATGCTGTCCCAGTCAAGGGTCTTCATCTGCTCGGGTGTAAGGCAGTTGGTGCGCATAAATTCTACGGTTTTTCTGCCCAGAATATTTATGCCGTTGTATGTACCGCTGCCCATGAGCATCTTCACAAATCTGGAGTAGTCGCCGATAGTGGAGACAAGACCTGCTCCGCCCGATTCAAATGCAGGCGGCTCCTTCTGGTCAAAAATGCAGAGGTTGTGACCTGTGTAAGGGAGATTTCCCTTTTCCGTGCGGTCATATACCTGAGCAAATCTGCCCTGCTTTTCGGCAGGAACATAGAAGCCCGTGTCCTCCATGCCCAGCGGTTCAAATATTTCCTGTTTCAGAAATTCGCTGAACTTCATTCCCGAAACAGCCTCGATAACAGCGCCCATAACATCGGCAGAAGCGCCGTACTGCCACCTTGCACCGGGAGTGAACGCCAACGGCTTTTTGCCCATTTCAAGAGCAAATTCACGGGTGTTCAGAAGCTTTCCGCCCTTTTCCCATGCGTCTGTCTGCTGACCCCACAGGCTGCCCATTTCCTGACCTGCCTTTGTGCCGTCGGGATAAAGAATGCCTGAGGTCATGTTCATAAGGTCGCCCAGAGTGATGTCACGCTTTGCGGGATATGTTCCGCTTTCGTCTGTTACCATAGGATTTTCAAAGGTGGGCAGGAACCACTTTACGGGATAGCGCAGCTCTATCTTTCCACGCTCCAGAAGCAGCATTGCGGCTGCACTGGTTATGGGCTTTGAGAGGGAGAACAGGCGGAAAATTTTATCCTCGTTCATGGGGATATTTTTCTCCTTGTCCGCCATGCCGAAGCTTTTGTTCCAGACAGTTTCGCCCTTGTAGATCACGGCTGCATTTGCGCCCGCAAAAACGTCGGCACCGATAAGCTCGCTTATGAGCGGCTCCATATATTTCAGCTTTTCAAACATAAAACAGCTTCCTTTACTGTGTATTTTCTTCCGTATCTTTTGCTTTGCAGAAAGCGGTGAAGGCAATGTCGGATTTCAAAATCTCCGCTGCGGAGATTGGGTCTGTCTCTCTGCCGTCAGCAGATGCGATAATTATACCGTCACAGCCACGGGCAATGTATTTCCATTCATCGTCCCTTGCAAGGGGAGCAGTCAGTATCATAACATCATACACCGTTGACATAAACTGTAAAAATTCGCTGTAAAATGGCGTGGAGAACACGGAGGCAGGCATGGGATTTGCCTTTGTCTCGGCGTAGATATCCACCCCACGGCGTGCGTTCAGCACAACCGATTCGGGGATAGTGCAGCTGCCTGCCGCAATATCCGAAAGACCGCCCTTGCCTGTTTTCTTGAAAAAGCTGCCAAGTGAGGGCTTTTTAGAGTTGCATTCGATGATCGCAGTCCTCTTGCCCAGCGACCCGAATGCGCAGGCAAGATATGATGCTGTTTTTACCGAGTAGGGTATCTTGTCCGTCTCAGTCCTTGCGGATGATACCGCAATTATAAGAGGGGACTTCTGCTCGGAAAGCGCACGGGCAATGCGGATATATCCTGCCGCTTCCAATCCCTGAGGAGCAGAGGGCGCAAGCACGCCCAGATCAACTGCATCGTCATAGAACCGCTGAACTGCTCCGATGATAGGCACGGTTTTCTGAGGTTCGGGGCTTTTAACGGGTGGGATCGGCTGCGGAGAAACGGATTTCTCCGATTCAGCAGTCGATTCGGTGCGAGCAGGCTCAGTCGGAGCGCTTTTATCAGTTTCCTGCTCAGGTATTTTTTCGTGAACGGGTTCCGATGTAATATCGGAGGCTGCGTCGGATTTTTTCTTTTTCAAAGCTTCCGCAATGCTCATGGCTGCATATACCGCCAACCCTCCCGCAATGCCTGCGGAAAAGCTTACGGGCAGCGACGGGAACTGAACGTTTTCTGCCATATCGCAGTAGGATATCACGTCAAATTCAGCTTTGCCCGATTTTACCGCATTGCCAAGGGCACTTGCCAGAATAACAGGTGCGTTGTCAGTCGATTTAAGTCCGCTGAGAACTATTTCCGCACCGCTTCCGAAAGGTTCAACGGACAGTGACCTTTCCAGCTCATCGGCAGTTATGCCCGACTGCTGTGCAGTCTTGTTCATATCAGCCGATATGGCATCTCTCAGCAGAGCTGTGCCGTCATTGCCGTCAGGAAAATAAACCAAAGAGCTTGCATTTTTCTGCGTCGGTGCCGAAGCGAAGCACACAGCAGCCGTAATAACGGAAACTCCTGCTGCTGCCAGCAATGAATATTTAATTTTCCGCATTTTTTCAGCCATCTGTGCTATGCTCCTTGATATCAGAACTTTCTTCTTTTCTTTACACGTCTGTACTTTTTGCGCTTTTTCTTGGACGCTGCCACAATGATTATGTACAGGATAACAAGCACCGCTGTGATGATGAGCGCTGCCTTGAACCATATTGATGATGTGAACTGCTTTGCCTTATCAAAATTATAAGCCAGAGCGGAAAGGGTAACATCGTCCTGCGCCACCAGGTCAACGGTGCATATCTCCTCGCCCGAAAGTGTAAGGGTGTATGTGCCGAATTTCTGACCCTTTGCAACGGGAGCAGTAACTGTTCCGTCATCATTAAGCAGGCTGGGGTCAACGTTTATGGCCTCCTTGAGGCGGTTCGTATCCACGGTGGAGAGCCACATACAGCTGTAGTTATCAGCAGTAACAAGGCGGACAAAATCGCTGCTCTCGCCGAATTTTACCTGAAGCTCGGTTATCTCAATGCCTGCCTGAAGCAGCTGCTTGTACTCAAAATTCTCGAAAGCCCATTCGTACAGATTTTTGTGATCCTCATAATGGAGGTAAACTGCGTTTCCGTCAGCGTCATACATAGGGGAGCCCATGGTAACGAGCAGGTAGTTGTTTCCGTCACGGGAGCCCATGGTGATAAGGTTTCTGCCCGATTCATCAAGTGTTCCTGTCTTTATGCCCTTTGCATACTGGTAATAATAGCTGCTGGAACGGTTGAGCATACTGTTGGTGTGGTAAATGTGCGCCCAGCCAGCCTCATGGTAATTGGTGGGCTGCATATCGTATTCGGTGGCAGTGGCGATCTCAACGAACTTGGGGTAATTTTCCACCGCATACTGTGCGATAAGCGCCATATCAGCGGCATTTGTGTACTGGTCGGGGTCATAAAGACCGTGGGGATTTACAAAGTGAGTGCCTGTGCAGCCTATCTCCTTAGCTTTTTCGTTCATCATGTCAACAAAGTTGGAGATGCTCTCGCCGCCAACGTGATATGCAAGGATACCTGCGGATTCACAGGCGGATTTCAGCAGCAGTGAATACATAAGGTCGGTAACGGTGACCTCCTCGCCACGCTCGATGCCAACGCTGGAAGCACCCTGTCCGTAAAGTTCATCAAAAACCACCAGCGGAGCCTCATAAACAGTATTGTCAAGATCCTCCACATTATCCAGCACGATAAGGGCTGTCATTATCTTTGTGAGGGAAGCGGGATACATCTTTTTGGTGGGATTTTTCTCATAAACGGTAACGTCTTTATCGAGATTTATCATGACCGCAGCTTCACTGGAAATGGTGAAGTTGGGCGTAAACGTGATGGCTTCCGCCTTTGTGGGAAAAGCGGCGGATATCACGGAAAAAATCATTGCAGCGGTAACAAAGCACCAAAATATTCTGCTGCCGAACCTCGTCATTTTTATATCAATCCTTTCAGAACCAATTTGCCGATACATATTTATATTATACCAAATATATTTGCGAAATGGAAGAGCTTTTTGATATTTTAATAAATTTGTTACTATAGGAAGATATAATATACGGTCATAAAAAAGCGGCAGCATCTTGTGTTCGATGCTGCCGCAGTTATCACTTTACCTGTTCGGTAATGTCGTCTTTCTTTTCGTCGCTGCTGTTGTCATAGACTACAACGTCGTCCTCATGCTCCTTGTGGTCAAGGTCTATGCCGAACTTGTCCTTTGCCTTTTTCTTCACCTTTGAGATAACAACGCCAATCACAGCACCCACAGCTACGACTATTCCCGCAACGATCTGTATGATGTAAGAGGTAGCGGAAACGTCGATATACGCATATGCGTTTATTGCCATCATCTGGGCAAACATTACCATTGCAACTATTGTGAATATGATCTTATAAGCTTTCATTTTTACAGAACCTTTCTATTATTTCTTTTGGCTTAATCTGGAGAGAATATATTTTCCGCCCACCTCGTCGCTCTTTCCCACATTGAAAAGGGAACAATCACGGGCTTCGGATATCTGCTCGGCAGAGAAGCATTTTGTTTTCAGCAACTTTTCGGCTGCTTCGGCCACTTCATCGGCAGATCTGCCTGTTACCTCAATGCCTATCTCGCTTCTGAGGGACAGGTCAATGGGAACTACGCCTATTTCCTTGTAGTCAGGGTTGATGACCTTCATGGGAGTGTTGACGAACATTACAGGCCGCAGTGTGGAAAAGCTGTATTCATATCCGATATTTGACCAGTCGGTAACAACGAGGACCGCCTGATAAATAGATGTGTTTGAGGAAAAGTCGCTTTCGGTAATGACCTGAGGGTCGGAGGAGTACTGAGCTGAGATGCGCTTCCATTTGTCGGGATATCTTCTTATGTATTGGGGGTGGGGACGGATGATAACTTTATATCCGGTCGATTTCAGACCCTCGATAACAGGTTCAAGACAGCTGTCAAGAATGTTGTCCTTCTGGTGTGAAGGGGCTAAAAGAATAAAATCTCCCGATGCGATAGTCGGATCGGTGGAGCAGGTCTTGATAAGTCCGTCCATAAATCCGTAGCCGTAGGCAATGAGATTTTTGTGCGGCAGTCCGTAATGCTCTTCGGTGGCCTTCATTTCGTCGATTATATGCTGACCTGCGCAGAATACCGTATCAAAATGATCGACAGCTCCCTTTCGTGCCAGCATATTTATACTTGAAAGTCCGTGATCCATGTAAATATATTCCACGTCGCTGCTTACATAGCTGCGCTTTATGTGAAAATTGTCAAGGTCGGGCATGGTCATTACGACTATCTTTGCGTCCATTTTCAAAAACAGCGAGATAAGCTTGTTTTCACCGATAAAGTAGGGCTTTATCTGCTTTTGTTCCTTTGCAATGTCGAAAATAACATCGTTCGGGTCACTGGTCACATAGTGTATGGTGATGTTTGAGTGGGATATCAGATATTCTATCAGACCCTTGAAATACTTGTAGAAGCCGCTTTGCTCGGAGTAAAAAACAACATGCTTGTTTGCAATGGAGAAGAAACGCTTGTAATCATCATGCTGACGCTTTTTCAGCTCACGGTCCATGCTCTTTTCGGAGCCTTCGATAGCTTCAAGCTTTTTCTTGCTCTCTTCCAGAGCGGCATAGTCGATGTATTTCTTGGGGCTTATCACTGCATTGAGAATATACATCTGAGCGATACTCATAAGATTGCTGAGTATCCAGTATGCTGCAACGCCTGCGCTTACAAAAAATCCCAGATACAGCGACAATGCAGTTGAGAGAGCCATCATGCCGTATTTGTTGAGCTTGCTCTGTTCCGCCTGCAGCGCCTGAGAGATATTCTGCGTGATACACATTATCATTGAGGAAACAGCTGCGATTATGGGGAACAGGTAATACAGCCCGCCTACGTCCTTAGAAACAAGGGAGAAGTCTATTCCGCAGGAAAGCATATCGCTGACCGTAAGTCCCGAGTACTCAGGCGTGCTTACGACCTCGATAACGCCCATAAGCAGGATAAGCTGAACTATAAGAGGGAAAACGCTTACAAGGGGATTATACTTTTCCTTTTTGTAAAGCTCCAGCGTTTTGGTGTTAATAAGGTCTTTGTCGCCGTAGCAGCTGTATTTTATGTTGTTTATCTCAGGGGTAAGCTTTACCAGCTTGATGCTGTTTTTATGTACTATTATGCTGAGGGGGAGGAGTATTATCTTTGTCAGCAGTGTAAACAATATCAGCGCCGCCAGATAATTGCCGTTGATGGAATAAACCAGACTGAACAGCCACCCCAGAAATTTTGAAAACCACTCCATTTAAATACATTCCTTTACAATTTTTGTTATCAGACTTTTGAGTGAATAATCAGAATATATTACCACCAGTAATCGGTTATGGGATATTTCGTCGGTTCAATGCCGCTAAAGTCCGTTTCCGAATATCTGCCTGTATATTTGTATTCATCATAGCTGTTATATTCAGCGGAGCCTACGCCTTCGCATTTGGGAGCGGCAGGGAAGTCAGATGAGTTTCCGAATATACGCAGTGTTCTTTCACGCTGCATATTTTCGTCAATTTCCATCAGTGAATATTCCAGCGGCTCGTGTTCAAGGCCTATGCTGTCAAGAATTGTGGGGAGCAGGTCGGTCTGCAAATTGCCCGGAGCAGAATTTATCGTCAGGCGGTCGTTTGTCCTGCCTTGGGGCTTTACAAGCATTATGGGTGAGGCGATGTCAATAGACGGCATACCATGATCTGCTGTAAGGATTATTGTGCTGTTGTCATATACGCCTATCTCTTTGAGCTGGGAGATGTAATTTGTGAATATCTCCATGCAGCCTTCCTGAGCAACATTCATATCAATGTCCGCACGAGGCTCAAGGGAATTGCTGTGGACTGATATGTAGGGTGTGTGCATTCCGTGGATATGCTGGAAAATGCAAAGCTTCTTGTCGGTAGTAGAAAGCCCCTTTGTAAGTGAGTTGTAATAGTCAAAATTATAGTAATCTATTCCTCTGCTTTTTGAAGACTGGGTTGACTGCTCCCAGTCACTGAGATCAATGTTCGCTGTGGCTGAATCGCTTGTGGTATATTGATTTACAAGGTACGAGTCGGAGACATAGAAAACATTTTTGAGGGAAAGGGGCAGGAACTTATATGCCGAGAGCCTTGCCAGAGAGAAATATGTGGGGATCTTTTTTGAAGTATATACTGCTGTGTACTCGCATACGTTGTCTATTTTTCCAAGCATATTTTCAGCGCCGCCTGAGTACTTGTCGCTGTCGGTATATAACCGCACAGCATATCCGTCGTCGTGCATACTGCTGTAGAAAAAGTTCGCTTCATCGCTTTCCCAGCAGTTTTTGCCTGATTCCACGAGACTTATCGTGTAGTCATGCTCGTGGGCGGTAAGAAGTGAGGGCATGGAAAAGGCTGTGTGAAGCACCTCGCTGTTTACGTCGTCAAAATAAATAAAGTCCGAAAGCGTATCATAATATTCGGGGTGATTTTCCA
>ERZ824488.3844-NODE-3844-length-10750-cov-4.097709_pt1 | contig 10750 bp, 9 predicted proteins | sample MGYA00519936_ERZ824488 | MGnify/ENA primary metagenome ERZ824488 (study PRJEB31778, sample SAMEA3449153) | human gut metagenome | biome: human gut; feature: human-associated habitat; material: faeces | place: United Kingdom | collected 2010/2012 ...
GTAAAACTTTTGTTCGGGTCGGTATGTTGGGTCCCCGCCGTTGTCCGGCGGGCCTGCTATCGTGCCCCTCTTCGCAAAAAGGCAGGAAAGCAGGCGTATTTTGTAAAGGATAGTACGTCTTTTGAAAAGGGCATCCGTTTTGCGGCATCCGGCAGGGACATCTAGAGAAGAGACCGGAAGGGGAAGGGCGGGCAGGATGCCGGCCATCCTGAGGCCTTCCGCCATCGTGAGGATGCCGGGCTCTTCCATCCATATTTTTCGGCATGTCACTGGGGGACCGGGGAAAGCAGAAGGGCCTGTGCGGCATGAGGGCCTGCCACAGATCTGCATGAAAGTTTTTGGGAGGATGGGGGGAGCGTGAGGGGGGAAGGGAGACCTTTTTCCAAAAAGGTCCCCTTTCCCCTTCACGTACTCCGGCGCATCAAAAAAGGCGGCCGGAAGACCGGCCGCCTTGGCGGGGAAAAGGGGGACATTCCCCGATGGGGGTATCCGTTGCCATGACCGGGGGCAGGCCCGGCCATGACACGGTTTGTCGTTATTACAGGGTGGCAGCTTCCTCGACGGTCTCGAAGGCTTCGATGCGCCCATCGTTGCGACGAAGGAAGCTACGAGGGGCGACGGTCCGGCAGGGGACGGGCCGCCCGGGCCACCGCGGCTTACAGGGTGGCAGCTTCCTCGACGGTCTCGAAGGCTTCGATGATGTCGCCGATCTTGACGTCGTTGAAGTTTTCCAGGCCCACGCCGCATTCGTTGCCCTTGACCACTTCGCGGGCGTCGTCCTTGAAGCGCTTGAGGGAGCTGATCTTGCCGGTGTAGACCACCACGCCGTCGCGGAGCAGGCGCACGCCGGCGTTACGGGCGATCTTGCCGTCGGCCACGTAGGAACCGGCGATGATGCCGACCTTGGGCACGCTGAAGGTGTTACGGACCTCGGCCTGGCCCAGGTAGACTTCGCGCTGCACGGGAGCCAGCAGACCGGCCATGGCGCTCTTGATGTCATCCACCAGCTTGTAGATGATATCGTAGAAGCGGATGTCCACGTTCTCGCGTTCGGCGATGTCCTTGATGCGCGAGGTGGGACGCACGTTGAAGCCGATGATGATGGCCTGCGAGGCGGAGGCCAGCATGATATCGGATTCGGAGATGGCACCGGTGCCGCCGTGCACCACGTTGATGCGCACCTTTTCCGTGCTCTGCTTGTTAAGGGCCTCGGTGATGGCTTCCAGGCTGCCCTGCACGTCGGCCTTGAGCACCAGGTTGAGGGTCAGGGTCTCCTGGTCGGAGGCGCGGCGCGACAGGAAGGTTTCCAGGGTGACCTTGGATTCGCTGGCCAGATCGCGTTCACGCTGCTTGGTGGCGCGCATTTCGGCGATGCGGCGGGCCAGCTTTTCGTCGGCCACGGCGAAGAATTCTTCACCGGCTTCGGGCACGCCTTCAAAGCCCTGCACTTCCACAGGGATGGAGGGGCCGGCTTCCTTGACCTTCTTGCCCTGGTCGTTCATCAGGGCGCGCACGCGGCCGGAGAACTGGCCGCACACGAAGTTGTCGCCCTGGTGCAGGGTGCCGTTCTGGACCAGCAGGGTGGCCACGGGGCCGCGGCCCTTGTCCAGCTTGGCTTCCACGATGCGGCCGTGGGCGGGCTTGTTGGGGTTGGCCTTGAGGTCCATGATCTCGGACTGCAGGGCCACCAGTTCCAGCAGGTCGTCCAGGCCCTGGCGGGTCTTGGCGGAGACCTTGGCCACGATGGTGTCGCCGCCCCAGTCTTCGGGCTGCAGGCCCATCTCGGACAGTTCACGCAGCACGCGGTCGGGATCGGCGCCGGGCTTGTCCATCTTGTTGACGGCCACCATGATGGGCACACCGGCGGCGCGCGAGTGGTTCACGGCTTCGCGGGTCTGCTCCATGACGCCGTCGTCGGCGGCCACCACCAGGATGACCAGGTCGGTGACCTGGGCGCCGCGGGCGCGCATGGCGGTGAAGGCCTCGTGGCCGGGGGTGTCGAGGAAGACGATCTCGCCGCGCTTGGTCTTCACATGGTAGGCACCGATGTGCTGGGTGATGCCGCCGGCTTCGCCGCTGGTGACGTTGGACTTGCGGATGGCGTCCAGCAGCGAGGTCTTGCCGTGGTCGACGTGGCCCATGATGGTGACGACCGGGGGACGGGGCTTGAGGTCTTCGGGTTTGTCCTCCTGCTGGGGCAACAGGTAATCTTCTTCGGAGAAGCCGGCCTTTTCCACTTCGTAGTCGAATTCGGCGGCCACCAGGGTGGCGGTGTCGATATCCAGCGACTGGTTGATGGTGGCCATGACGCCCAGACCGAAGAGCACCTTGATGATCTCGTTGGCCTTGAGGCCCATCTGGTGGGCCATGTCGGCCACGCGGATGGCTTCGGTCACGCGGATCTTGCGCTTGGCGGCCTTGAGGGGCTGGGTGGCCTGCACGGCGGCGGGCTTGCCGGGCTTGCGGCGGCCGCGGGTGCTGCGGTTCATGCGCGGCGCGTCATCATCGTCCTGATGGCGGCCGAAATCGCCCTGCTGGAAGTCGACGGTGCGGCGGCCCTTGTTGCGCTTTTTCTTGCTCTGGCCGTCGCGGCTGTCCAGAGGAGCGGCAGGCGCGGGAGCGCTGTAGCCGCCACCGGCGGGACGGGGCGCACCGCCGCGGGGGCGGTCACCGAAGCCGGAACGGTTGCCGCCGGGGCGGCCGGAACGGTTGTCACGACCGTCGCGGTCACGGCCATCACGGCCGCCGTCGCGATCGCGTCCGCCGTCACGGCTGTCACGGGCGGGCGCGGCACCGGGCTGGGGACGGGAGATGACGCGCACCTGGGGAGCCGGGGCCACCACGCGGGCGCGGGTGGGCGTGGCTTCGGCGGGACGGTCGTCACGGTTCTCGCGGGCCTCGCGCTGGGGCAGCGTGGGGGCGGAGGAGCCTTCGGGCATGGCCGAAGCGTCAGGACGGCCGGTGCGGGGCTTGGCGGCCTTTTCCGCGGCGCCGTTCTCGGCGGCTTCCTTGGCGTTGATGGCGGCCAGCACGGCGCTCTTGCGCACTTCAGGCTTGGCTTCGGGGGCCTTTTCGGGCTTGGGCTCGGCCTTGGCTTCCGTCTTGGTCACGGGAGCGGCGGCCTGGGCGGGCCGGATGATGCGGGCCGTGGGCGTGGTATCGGGGCGGCTGATGACGCGGGCGCCGGCCGGAGCCACCACGCGGGCGGTCTGGGGCGTCGCCTTTTCCACGCGGGCTTCGCGCTTGGCTTCGGTCCTGGGTTCGGCTTTGACTTCGTTCTTCACGGGTTCGGGCTTGGCTTCAGGAGCCTTTTCGGCCTCGGGGGCGGCCACCACGCGGGCAGCGGGCGTTTCCACCGGGGCGACGGGTTCGGGAGTCTTTTCGGCCTTGGGCTCGGCCTTCACGGGTTCGGGCTTGACCTCGGGAGCCTTTTCAGGCTCGGGGACGGAGATCACGCGGGCCGCGGGCGTCTCCACCGGAGCGGCGGGCTCGGGAGCCTTTTCGGGCGCGGCTTCGGCCTTGGTCTCGGCCACGGGCTGTTCTTCGGCCGGGGCTTCGTCCTTCACGCGGCGGCGGCGCACGATGACCGTGGGCTGATCGTCCTTGCGGTCGGCCTTGCGCTGGCGGTTCTCGGCCACACGGTCGCGAACCCCGCTCACTTCTTCCATGGGGATGGAGCCCTGGGCGCTCTTGACGTTGAAGCCCATGGACTGCAGCTCCTGCAGCAGTTCCTTGGCATCCATCTTGAGCTCAGCGGCAAGATCCTTGATTTTGATTTTACTGTCCGACATTACTTTTCCCCCTTGCGCCGTCTGGACGGTCTGAACTTGGCGAATCGTGCCGCGCAGGCCGGATCGTCACACAGGTACCAGCCCCTGCCCGGACTGGTCTGCGGCGCGTCGATAATCAAATTTCCGTGCGCGTCGCGCACGTGGCGCGTCAGTGCCGCCTTGGCGAACCGGCGGCGGCAGATGACGCACATTCTCACTGGCCCTTCGCAGCCCTCAACGGGCGCGTCGGGGCTAGTCTTCATCACCATCCTGGGCTTTTTCGCTGTTGCCGGCGTCGGTGTCTTCCTCAGCGGCCCGGGGTTCGGGCTCGGCCACGGGGGCCAGGAAGTTGATGGCCGAACGCAGGTCGGCGATGCGGCTGTCCGAGATGGCCAGCTTGTCGGACAGTTCCTCGTCGGTGGCCTGACGCAGCAGGTCCAGCGAGGTATAGCCCGCTTCCAGCAGCTGGTTCATGGAGACTTCGGCCACGCTGGCCACCTGCTCCAGACCGTGGCCGATGGCATTGGCCTCGTTGTAGCGGGTCTCGGTGAAGATATCGACCTTCCAGCCCAGCAGGCGGGCGGCCAGCTTGACGTTCTGGCCCTTGCGGCCGATGGCGTTGGTCAGCTGGTCATCGGGCACGATGACTTCCAGCAGGTTCTCTTCTTCGTCCACCACGATGCGGGAGACCATGGCCGGGGCCAGGGCGTTGCGGGCGTAGGTGGCGATATCGGGGCTCCAGACCACGATGTCGATGCGTTCGCCGCGCAGTTCCTGCACGATGTTCTGGATGCGCGAACCGCGCACGCCCACGCAGGCGCCCACGGGATCCACGTCGCGCTCACGGGAGAGCACGGCCACCTTGGCGCGGGAGCCGGGGTCGCGGGCCACGCCCATGATCTGCACCACGCCGTCGTCCACTTCGGGCACTTCGCGGCGGAACAGGGCGGCCATGTAGTCGCGGTGCGCGCGGGAGATGACCACCTGCGGGCCGCGGCCTTCCTTGCGCACGTCGATGATGATGGCCTGCACGCGGTCGTTGCGCTTGTAGTGTTCGCGGGGGATCTGTTCCTCGCGGGGCAGGATGGCTTCGGTGCGGCCCAGGTTGACCACCCAGCCGCCCTTGTCGCGGCGCTGCACGATACCGGAGACGATCTCGCCCATGCGGTCCTTGTACTCGTCGTAGATGATCTCCTGCTCGGCGTCGCGCATGCGCTGGATGATGACCTGCTTGGCGGACTGGGCGGCGATGCGGCCCAGGTCTTCCACCTTCACGCGGAAACCGACTTCGTCGTCGATCTGCACGGAGGGATCATGGGTACGGGCTTCGGTGATGCCGATGTGGGTGTCTTCGTTCTCGACCTCGCCGTCTTCCACCACGATCTTGAACTGGTAGACTTCGATGTCGCCGGTGTTGTCGTTGTACCGGACTTCCACATCCATATCTTCGCTGAAGCGGCGCTGCACCGAGGTGCGCACGGCATCTTCAAGCGTCTTGATGAGCATGTCGCGGTCAAGGCCCTTGTCTTTGCTGATCTGGTCAATGGCCTTTTTGAGTTCAAGGTTCATTGCTACCTCCGGCTGCCGCACAGGGCGGCATAAATTTCCTGGTGTACCGGCCGGGGCCGGAAACCGCCGTCACGGGCGGGTGATGACGAAGCGGCCTTGCGGCCGCGTGAGAGGACCGCAGGGCGTGCCCGTGCGGTTATATGTCTTCGGCCTCGTTGCGGCCGGGATGCTTGCTCTTGCCGCTCTTGCCCTTGCCCTTTTTGGGGGCGTCGCCCTGGGGCGCGGCCTTGGCGGCCTTGCGGGCGGGCTGCTTGCCGGGCTTCTGCGGCTGGCGGAAAATATGGATGCGGCTGGCGCGGCGCACCATGTCCCAGGGCACCAGGACCTCGTCCATGGCCTCGGGGCAGATGTCGCCCTCGGCCGAGACGCTGGCCGGGGCCACACGCACGGCGCTGTCGGTGACTTCGCGCAGGACGCCGCGCCAGGCGCGACGGGCCGCGGGGGCGTTCTCGGGAGCGTAGGCGGAGACCATGCGCAGTTCCACCATGTCGCCCACATAGGAACGCATCTGGTCGAGAGAGAAGAACAGACGGCTGAAGCCGGGCGTGGAGACTTCCAGCACATAGGCCTGTTCGATGAGGTCTTCCACTTCGAGGGCCAGACCGAGCTGGCGCGAGATCTCCTCGCACTGGTCGATGCTGGCGGAGCGGGCCGTCATGATGTCGGCGCTGTCCTCAAGGTTGTCGGCGGGATCGCTGTCGGCGGACAGCGCGGCCTGGGCCTGTTTGACCTCCAGCGGCAGGTCCACGAACACACGCACCGTGGTGCGGCCTGCCTGGGCGATCTCCACACCCCAGATTTCAAGACCCTGAGCCTGGACCAGGGGCGTGGCCAGACGGGTGACGGTTTCCTTGAGGCTGTTTTCGCTCATGTCCCTTCCTGGGCGTCTGCCCGGTCGCAAGTACAAAAAAAAGGGGGCCTGTTGAGGCCACCCCGTTGTGAACGCATGTTCTGCATCAGGATGATGCGGCAGTGACTGCCGCGCCATTTCGGACAACCATATAAGGAGAGAATCGGGGGCCTGTCAAGCCTTTTTTCATGGCCGGAGGCGGAAAAATCCGCTTTTGGCGCGGATTTTTCAGGCAAGGCTGCTGCGGACAGGCCGGGCATCCAGTACGGCGCGGACCCGTGCGGCTCCACTTTGGAAAGGTGGACAGGGCCGGTCCGCCGTCCCGGACTCCTGCGAGCGCAGGCCATCCCGTCTCCGGTCCTGCGGTGGAGGGCGGGCATGGCCAGGCTCTCCAGCTCTCCGCGTTCCAGCCAGCGGCAGGCCGTGGCCGCCGTGAGCACGGGCGGTTCGGGCGGCTGGGGCGTCGCGTCCGTGACCAGCTCCAGGGCGAAGCAGTGCAGGCGCACCCGGTAGGTGGTGTAGCCGTGGCGGATGATGCCCAGCGGGGCCGTCACCCGGACGGTGAAGCCCGTCTCTTCGGCGAACTCGCGCACCACGGCCTGTTCCGGCGTCTCACCGGGTTCCACGCGGCCGCCGGGGAATTCCCACAGGCCGCCCCAGGCCCCCTGGGGCAGACGCTTCTGGACGAAGACGCGGTCATGGCTGGAAAGGACGCCGGTCACCACTTCGATGGGCGTGATCTCCGCCTTTTTGCCCGGCACGGGACGCTCATGCACGATGCCCAGATGCAGGGCCGTGCAGAAACGGGCCAGGGGGCACTGGCCGCAACGGGGCTTTTTGCCGCAGACCAGGGCCCCCAGCTCCATCATGGCCTGGTTGTGGCGGCGCGCCTCGCCTTCGGGCAGAAGGCGGCGGGCCAGCTCCGCGATGCGTGCGGCGGCCGGGCCGGATTTGACCGGGCTGTCCACATCGAAGACGCGGGCGATGACCCGTTCCGCGTTGGCGTCGATGCAGGCCACGGGCAGGTTGAAGGCGATGCTGGCGATGGCGGCCGTGGTATAGGGCCCGATGCCGGGCAGGGCGCGGATGGCTTCGGGATCGGAAGGGAAGATGCCGCCGTGTTCCCGCATGACCAGACGGGCGGCGGCCAGCAGGTTGCGGGCGCGGGAATAGTAGCCCAGGCCCTCCCAGGCGTGCAGCACCTCTTCCTCGGAAGCTGCGGCCAGGGCGGGCAGGTCGGGGAAACGCTCCATCCAGCGCAAAAAATAGCTGACGCCGCGTTCCATCTGGGTCTGCTGGAGCATGATCTCCGAGATCCAGACTTCATAGGGCGTGTAATGGCGCCGCCAGGGCAGGGGCCGGGCGTTGGCGTCGAACCGGGCGAGCAGGGCCTGCTGCAGCTCGGGGAGGTGCTCTTCGGGCGGACGGTGGCCGGGCGGCGGCACGGCACCGGTGACGGGGACGAGGGACGGCAGCGTATGCTGACCGGTGGTCTGGCGGGATCTCATGGCGGCAGTGTAGCCGTGCTGGCCCTTCCTGTCACCCCGCCGGGGCGGAGAGGGCGCATTGTCTTTGCCGGCCGCTTGTCGTATAGAGACGGATGGCCGCCGTGTTGCACGGCCGCCGCAAATTTCCCTCAAGGAGTTACCATGTCCAATCCCACCGTGCTGCTGGAAACGACCTCGGGCGACATCCTGATCGAGCTCTTCCCCGACAAGGCTCCCGACACCGTCGCCAACTTCCTGCAATATGTGGATGACGGCTTTTATGCCAACACCATTTTCCATCGCGTGATCCCCGGCTTCATGATCCAGGGCGGCGGCCTTGGCCCCCGCATGGACGAGAAGGCCACCCGCGCCCCCGTCAAGAACGAAGCCGACAACGGTCTTTCCAATGACCGCGGCACCATCGCCATGGCCCGCACCATGGATCCCCACAGCGCCACCGCCCAGTTCTTCATCAGCCTGGTGGACAACGACTTCCTGAACTACAGCGCTCCCGTGCCCAGCGGCTGGGGCTACTGCGTGTTCGGCAAGGTCGTGGAAGGCATGGACGTGGTGGACAAGATCGCCAAGGTCAAGACCAAGAGCGTGGGCATCCACGAGAACGTGCCCACCGACATGGTGCTCATCACCGGCGCCAGCCGCTTCGAATAGGCCGCGGCCTGTTCCTCACCGATTCTGGACTGTCAGCCCCACGCCTGTCGTGGGGCTGCCGGATTTTCAGGAGGAAATATGAAAAAATGGCTTTTGTGCTGCTGCCTGTTGCTGGCCCTGCCCCTGGCCGCCCAGGCGGAAGACGAAAAGATCGACCCCGCCAACTACATCTGCGCCGAATTCGTGGCACAGGGCGCCGTCAGCCAGGATCCGCCCAGCTTCCAGGCCCTGCAGATCGACGGCTTCGTGAGCTCCAACATCGGCTACACCGTGGCCGATCCGCAGGCCATCAACGTGCTGGTGCCCCAGGCCTACCTCATGTGCCAGGAGCAGCCCACCGCCGTGGTGGCCGAGATCTGGGAGCCCCTCAAGAAAAAGCTGCCCCGTCCCGTCAGCGGCGAATGGGAAGCCGACGTGACCAAATGCCGTGCCTATAACGAACATCCCGAGAACGGCAGCGGCTTCGTCATCTGGCTGGATGCCTACAACCGTCAGTACAACGTGACGGAAAAGTCCATCCTGGCCAAGCAGGAGACCCTGGACAAGTTCCTGGCCGCCTGCGCCAAGAACCCCGATGCCTTCATGATCGACGTGCTCCAGGAGACCCTGGGCAACAAGTAGTCGGGCCGGATTTTTTTCCGCAAGGAAAACGACAGGACCGCCATCCCCGATGGGGACGGCGGTCCTGCTTTTTTTTCAGGGATGCCGCTGTGACGGCTCACACCTGCGGCGCATCTTGGCGGGGAGGCTGCTCCCCCGGGCTCACGGGACGCGGGGCCGGCGGTCGGGCCATGCCCGGGCGCTCCCGCAGGGGAGGCTCCCGAAAGCTCTCCTGCCTATTCCTGCACGAAGGGATAGACCCGGACGCTCAGGGGCTGCTTGTTCTTGTGGGACATGGCGGAGATCACATAGGTGTACTGGCGGCTCTGGCCCGCCGGCGGGCAGGGGCCGGTATAGACACGGGTCAGGGCGCCTTCGGGGATGATGCCCGTGCCGTCGTTCTCCCAGCTGCCGCCGCCCAGCAGGCGTTCCTGCGGCTCGTTCTCCAGCAGGCGGACATCGAAGTAATCCGTGCCCTTGGGCACGTTGGTGACCACCATCTCGGGCGAGATGCGCGAGCAGCGGTGCAGGGCGCGCAGCTTCACTTCCACCTGCATGTCGGGGGACGTTTCCGGCTGGGCGGGGGACTCGCTGCCGCCCTGCCACAGGCCGCAGGCCGAGAGCATCAGGGTCGCGCCCAGCAGGAGCGGAGCACGGTACAGGTTTTTTCCAGAAAAACGCTTGCGCATGAGGGGCCTCCGGGTATTTGCTATTTCCAGCCTTCGCAAGCTATACTGGATAGTCACCAGAATGACAATAGGATCAGCAGTCTGACGAGCCCTCGTGCGCTCCGCCAGGATTGCGTGGACAACAACTCAGGAGAACCCCATGTCCCTTCTTGCAGAAAGCGTTTCCGGCTATCTGGAAAATGCCTCCTGGATCCGCCGCATGTTCGAGGCCGGCGGCCAGTTGAAAGCCCGCTACGGTGCGGAGAACGTCTATGACTTCAGCCTGGGCAATCCCGACCTGCCCGCCCCCGCCGCCGTTGGCGAGGGCCTGCGCCGTTTTGCCGAGCATGCCGGTGAACCTTTCGCTTTCGGCTACATGCCCAATGCCGGTTTTCCCTGGGCGCGCGAACAGCTGGCCGCCCATCTGAGCAAGGAGCAGGGCGTGGCCCTGGAGGCCAATGACGTGCTGCTCACCTGCGGTGCCGCCGGCGGCCTCAATGCCTTCCTGCGCGCCGTCATCAATCCCGGCGAGAAGATGCTGACCTTTGCCCCGTATTTCGTGGAATACGGCTTTTATGTGGCCAACCACGGCGGCAGCCTCCAGGCCATCATGAGCAAGCCCGGCACCTTCGAGCCCGACCTGGACGCCCTGGAAGAAGCCATCGACGAAAAGACCCGCGTGGTGCTCATCAACTCGCCCCACAACCCCACGGGCGTGGTCTACAGCCGCAAGGCCGTCACCTCCCTGTGCCGTCTGCTGGAGAACAAGAGCGAGCAGTACGGCCATCCCATCTGGCTCATCGCCGACGAGCCCTACCGCTTCCTGACCTACGACGGCGTGGAAGTGCCCTCGGTGCTGCCCCTGTACCAGTACGCCGTGGTCATCAGCTCCTTCTCCAAGAACCTGTCCCTGCCCGGCGAGCGCATCGGCGAAGGCCTCTATCTCACCCGGCCCGTTCCCGTCTCCGAGATGCATTATGCCATGGCTGAAGCCGCGAAGGCCGACCCGGAGACCTTCTTCGCCGGCATCCGCGACTGACAAATTCACAGACAAAGGAGTCTGATTCCCATGCTGAAGATCGCAAAATTCGGCGGCTCGTCTCTGGCGAACGCCCAGCAGTTCCGCAAGGTTCGGGA
>ERZ824488.3845-NODE-3845-length-10748-cov-7.969232_pt1 | contig 10748 bp, 6 predicted proteins | sample MGYA00519936_ERZ824488 | MGnify/ENA primary metagenome ERZ824488 (study PRJEB31778, sample SAMEA3449153) | human gut metagenome | biome: human gut; feature: human-associated habitat; material: faeces | place: United Kingdom | collected 2010/2012 ...
CACCGGAAGACGTGGCTAAAGTCAAAGGTTCGCATACCGCGAGATTCCTGAAAGACATCTTAGCAAAAGGCTAGAAAAATTAACCGCACTTTTGAACATTATCAAAGTGCGGTTATTTTTTTGAGGTTTTTTAATGGCGATTTCCAAAAGGTGGTTTGGCGAACCAGACGATAACAAATAATGCTAAGAAAATTATCGCAGATAACCAGAAGATCTCATTAGCGCCAATAATAAAGCCTTGAGCGGTGATTTGTTTCGCGAGATATGAGGCAGTTTGTTCTTCACTTAAACCCAAATTTGTCATCGTTTGGAAGAATTGTTGGGAAATAGGATTGTATGGATTGATGGCTTCCGTAAGTTGAGTATGATGCACGGCTTCGCGGTTATACCACATAAAGGTTGTGAGGGATGTCCCCACTGAACCGGCAAGGGTTCGAAGGAAATTAAATAAGCTCGATGCCGAAGCCATTTTTTCTGGCGGTAAACCCGAAAGTGTGATGGTTGTCAGTGGCATAAAGAAGCAAGCAACCGCTAAACCTTGCACAAATTGTGGCAAGGCAACATCGGTAAAGGTCATGCCAGGCTCAAAGGTCACGGCTCGCCAATAGAAGGTTAGGGCATAAACCATAAAGCTGATTGTGACTAAAATTCGCATATCAATTTTATGTCCAAATTTACCGATGATAGGAGACAGTAAAATCGGTAATAATCCCACTGGAGCAGCTGCGAGCCCTGCCCAGGTGGCGGTGTAGCCATAAACTTGTTGGAGTAGAAGTGGGATAAGCACAACAGACCCCAAATACACCAAAAAGGCGAGACTGGTTGAAAGGCAGCCTACGCTAAAATTGCGAGATTTGAACAGTGAAATATCCACAACGGGATTATCATCAGTGAGTTCCCAAATAGTGAGTGCGATTAAACACACGACCGCAATCACGGTGAGAATAATAATCTCCGTTGAATTAAACCAATCTTGCTCTCTACCTTGATCCAGCATTAATTGTAAACAACCCACGCCGAGAACCAGTAAAACAAGCCCAACAGTATCAATAGGTTGATGAGAAATTTGGCTTTCTCGATTGCCTAGAATTTTCCAACTCATTAAGACGACGGCCAATCCAATGGGAACATTGATGAAAAAGATCCAACCCCAATGAATGTTATCGCTGATCCAGCCTCCTAGAATTGGCCCGAAGATAGGGGCAACCACCACGGTCATTGACCAAAATGCGAGTGCCATGCCTCGTTTTTTAGGCGGATAGTTATTGAGTAATAAACTTTGAGAAAGCGGTATGATTGGACCGGCAACCGCACCTTGAATGACACGGCAAATAATCAACATTTCCAAACTATGTGAAATACCACAAAGCCAAGAAGCAAGGACGAAAAGTAAGGTTGAGATTAAAAATAACCGCACTTCGCCGAAACGTTTCGCTAGCCAGCCGGTGATAGGAATTGAGATCGCATTGGCCACACCGAACGAGGTGATGACCCATGTGCCTTGGCTGGATGAAGCCCCTAAATCACCTGCAATAGTCGGAATAGCAACGTTAGCGATGGTGGAATCCAACACCTGCATAAAAGTCGCAAGCGAGAGCGCTAACGTGAGAATAACCAGTGCACCGCCTTGTACCGGCGAAAAATGAGATTGCGACATCGTGAAACCTAATAGCTATTGTCGCGAATAATGGATTCGATCAAATTATTGACCGCACTTTCATCATATTGCAGTACATTTGTGGAATAAAGCGTTGTAGCAGGCGCTTGGTCACGCAAGGTTTCACCCTTACTATCACTCACATTTACTTTCACAGTGGCAGAAAGACCGATGCGTAATGGATTTTCAGCAAGCTGTTGCGGATCTAATTGAATACGCACAGGCACGCGTTGCACCACTTTGATCCAGTTGCCTGTCGCATTTTGGGTTGGCAATAATGAGAATGCACTGCCCGTACCCATTTCGATTCCCACCACTTTGCCATCAAAAGTTTTATCTTTTCCGTAGAGATCGAAGTGAATTTTAACGGGTTGACCAATTCGCATATGGGTTAATTGTGTTTCTTTGAAGTTGGCGTCTAACCACATTTGATCGGTAGTGACTACTGCCATTAATGCGCCACCAACAGAAACAGCTTGTCCTACTTGCGCATTGCGACGAGCCACATAACCTTTAATTGGGCTGCGGATTTTTGTGCGTTCTAAATTCAACCAAGCTTGTTTCAAATTACTGACCGCACTTTGAATTTGTGGTTGTTCACTTAAAGGGCCGTCTAACAATAAGGCTTGATTCGCTTCAAGTTGGTTTTGTGAGGTCGTTAAGTTTGCTTTCGCCAGTTCAACCGCTTCTTTGGCGTGTTGGAAAGATTCTTTATCGATCGCTCCATCTTTCACCAATTGAACGCGACGGTTCAAGTTTCCTTGTGCTTGAGCAAGGGTAATTTCATTCGCTCGAACAGCGGATTTCAATTGTTTTACCGTGTAATTTAGTTGGGAAATTTGGCGAACGGCATTGGCTAAATTGCTTTTAGCTTGCTCAAAGCTCAATTTGGCATTGGTGTCATCTAACTCTAATAACACATCGCCCGCTTGTACGGGATCCATATTATCGACATTAATTTTCGAAATATTTCCCGCAACTTGTGATGAGACCATCACCTGATTGCCGCTCACATAGGCATCTTCGGTTTCTTCAAAGCCTTTAATAAAAAAAAACCAATAAGCTGCAGAACCGATTGCAATCAGAAGAAGCAAAAGAATAAAAATGGAAAGCCCTTTTTTGCGTTGTTGAGATTTGTTATTTGAGAAAGTTTGAGTATCTGTTTGTTGATCGGTCATAATGCGAGCCTTATGAAAAAATGCTGAAGTAAAAAAGGCTTCAGTCTATAAAATATGAATGTTTGTTCATTATGAACGTGAATTAGAATTATTTCAAGAATGACCGCACTTGTTGAGATAAAAGTGCGGTCAATTTCAATGACGTTTTTTCATAACAAACAGGTGTCGGTATTGCTAAAGCAGAGAGTGGGATTTTGTTATAGTATTTGGATATAAAAGCAAAATTAATATGTGTTTGTTTTTTTAGGATAATTTATTTACATACATTTACATAAATTATATTGAAAATGCCTAGATTTTATTAAGCGTGTGTTAGATAATGGGGATTGGTCTCTGCTTGGGCGTTTTGAGGCAGGCTCATTGTTTTATAATAGTTAAATTTATGCAAAGGAGTTTCATTTTTTTATGAATAAGATTTTTAAAGTGATTTGGAATCGCACTACTCAGTCGTTGGTAGTAACATCCGAATTAGCGAAAGGCGCGGCTAAGGCATCATGTGAGAATAAGGCTGTAGAAAGTAAAGCCTCATTAGGAAGAATGTTTAAATTATCAACTCTAGCACTAGCCTTAACTGGTGCTGTTAATTATGCGAATGCTGCTTACCAAGTGAATGGCTCAGTAAATAATGGATCTGATGCTATTGCAATTAGTGGTAATAGTGGCAAAAAAGCAGATGCAACGGGGCTGGATAATACAACTCATACAGGTAATATTGCTATTGGTACGAGTTCTGCAGCTAAAGGTGGTAATGCGGTTGCAATCGGATATGCTTCTACAACGAAGGGTAACGGTGCTACAGCTGTTGGTCAAGGTGCTACAGCTGGTACTGCAAAAGAACAAGGGCGTGGGTCTTCAGCTTTTGGCTATTATTCAGTGGCCTCAGCAAATAACGCAACAGCTTTGGGTTCAGAAGCTGCTGCTTCTAATAATGCAGCCGTAGCGGTGGGTTATCAAGCTAATGCAAAAAATGCTGATGATGTGGCGTTAGGTTCTGGCTCAGTAACTGGAAATCGCAATGCATTAACTTCTATTACAATTAACGGAAATGAAGTCGGTAATAATGGTGAGTCGAGTGGAACAGCAGTTTTAGCAGTAGGTAATAGTACTTCTGCTAGACAGGTTCAATATGTTTCAGCAGGCTTAATTAGCGCAACTTCTACCGATGCGATTAATGGATCACAGCTTTATAACGTGATTACAGTCGTAAACTCAACAGCAAGTACGGCGACAGCCGCAAAAACGGCTGCAGATAATGCTCAGACAACCGCAGATAATGCTCAGACTACAGCAACAGCGGCAAAAAGTGTTGCAGATCTCAGTCAGACTATTGCAACAACTGCAAGTATGACTGCAACAACTGCAAAAAATACCGCAAACAATGCTTTGGAGTTAGCTAATCAAGCCGCTAATATTTATTTCCATGTAAATGATGGAACAGAGGATATAGATAGACTTCCTTCAGAGGAGAGTTTAAGAACTAATGGCGGCTCAGTTCGTTCGTCTGCTGGTGCACAAGGTATATTTTCTATTACAGCAGGTATGCGAGCCACAACTACCGCAACAGCATATAATGCAATTGCTATGGGTAACGGTGCTTCGGCAGCATCTGAAGATGCTGTGGTAGTTGGTTCTAATAGTGCAGCTCGAACAGGTACGGTAAATGCAACCGTGCTAGGTGCTAATTCTGTGGCAGAAGCAAATTCAGTGAATGCGACTGTAGTGGGACAATATTCAGCCGCGGGGGAAAATTCTACTAATGCAACAGTTATGGGGTCTCGCAGCTATGTTCGCCCGAATACGAATGACGGCACTGCGCTAGGTCATTATGCTGGCGTGGATAACCGCACAACAAATGGTACGTCGGTTGGTGCGCGTACATGGGTTGGTGAAAATGTAAACAATGGTACAGCATTAGGGGTGTATAACCTTATTGGTAATAACACCCAAAATACTATTGCTGTAGGTGTTGCAAATAACGTAAAAGATGGCGTTAAAAATAACACTATTATTGGACACGGTAATACTATTGCATCAAACGGTACAACCGTATTGGGCAATAACTTAAATATCGCTGCTGGTTTAGATGAAGCTGTGGTTTTAGGTAATCATTCAACTACAAATGGCTCTCACACGATTGCAAACGTAACTTCTGCAACTGTAGGTAATTTAACCTATAGTGGCTTCAAAGGAACCGTTGCAGGTGCAGGTAGTTTCGTAAGCGTCGGTGCGGTAGGTGATGAGCGTAAATTGATCAATGTTGCAGCAGGTAATATTTCTGCAACTTCAACAGAAGCAATCAATGGTTCACAACTTTATGCAGTAACTACACAGCTAGATCAAACAAATGAAACAGCCAAGACAGCCGCTTCAAGTGCAAGTAATGCAGTTTCTTTAGCCTCTACAGCAGCTTCAGCGGCAACATCAGCGGCGGAAGTGGTTACCAGCAACTTAAGTAAAATTGAAAGTGCAGCCTCAGCAGCTGTAAGTGCAGCTTCATCAGCAAATAGCTCAGCAACCGCAGCAAGCTCATCAGCGTCAGCAGCAGACAGCTCTGCAAAAGCAGCAAGTTCTTCAGCATCAGCAGCAGACAGCTCAGCGACAGCAGCAAGTTCTTCAGCATCAGCAGCGGATAGCTCAGCAACAGCAGCAAGCACCTCAGCGTCAGCAGCAGACAGCTCAGCAACCGCAGCAAGCTCATCAGCATCAGCAGCAGACAGCTCAGCAACGGCAGCAAGTACATCAGCTTCAGCGGCAGGCTCTTCAGCGACTGCAGCATCTTCTTCTGCATCAGCAGCGGATAGCTCAGCAACCGCAGCAAGTACTTCAGCTTCAGCGGCAGGCTCTTCAGCGACTGCAGCATCTTCTTCAGCATCAGCAGCGGATAGCTCAGCAACAGCAGCAAGCACATCAGCTTCAGCAGCAGGTTCTTCTGCAACTGCAGCAGCTTCTTCTGCAACAGCAGCAGAAAGTTCAGCAAAACGTATTGAAGACTCTGGCTTGATTAGTAAAGATGGCAAAACAGCCTTTGCAGCGGATAACACCAGCAAACGTGATAGTGCGAAAGCGAAAGGTAAAGATGCAACTGCTGTTGGCTATGGTGCGAATGCAAGTGGTGAAAATGGCACAGCGTTAGGTAATAACTCACAAGCTTCAGGTAAAAACTCAACCGCTGTGGGTCAAGGTGCGAAAGCAACTGCAGATAACTCAGTGGCATTAGGTCAAGGTTCTGTTGCAAATGAAGCCAATACTGTTTCAGTTGGTTCAGTTGGTAATGAACGTCGAATCACCAATGTGGCAGATCCAGTTCGTGGCACGGATGCAGCAAACAAACAATATGTTGATCGTTCTGTTGGTGCAGTTCGTAGCGAAATGAAGAAAACTGATAAGAAACTTCGTGGTGGTATTGCGGGTGCAACAGCAGTAGCGAATATTCCACAAGTAACTAAAGCAGGTAGCTCAATGGTTGGTCTTGGTGTAGGTAACTACAAAGGTGAAAGTGCAGTTGCAGTAGGTTACTCACGTGCGAGTGATAACAATAAAGTTATCTTCAAAGTGAGCGGAGCTGCAACTACTCAAGGTGATTACAATGTTGGTGCCGGTGTAGGTTATCAATGGTAGTCACTCACTAAACTAGATAAATCACTCGGGTAGGAATATTCGAGTGATTTTTATTATTTAAGTTATTTAAAAAAACAGTTTTATTTTTGACCGCACTTTTAGATAATTTAAGTAATAGAAGAAGGAAGAAAGCATGCGTAAATATAAAATTGGAATTACGTTTAATTTAGAGGCGAAGGTTACGGATATTTGGGCAAACGGCGCAAATCAAAATGTCATTCATCTTTTTCATTTATTTCAACATTCGTCAATTGTAGAAGATGTTATTCTGGTTTCTTGGGGGCCTGAGAAACGCACTACACCTCCAGAAGGGTTTATGCTTGATGGATTAAATTTGAAATACGCTTATATTGAGGATGTCATTGATCAATTAGACGTATTGATTGAGGGAACATTGGTGATTGAACCTCATCAAGTTACTCGAATGCATCAGCATGGTGGTAAAGTTGTTTGCTATAAAATGGGAAATGACTTTATTATGGATATGGAAAATTTCCTTTTTGATAAGAAAGCAGGAAGAGTGTTTAATGGTACGTTATTTGATTCTGTATGGATGATTCCACAGCATGAGAACACCTGCAAATCTTATTTTTCTATTATGTATCGCTGTCCTGCTTATGTTGTACCAGCAATTTGGTCGCCAGTATTCTGTGATCAGGTGATTAAGCGAATCAAAGAGAAGCATAATCTTACCTTTGGCTATAAACCCGATGTAGAGAAAAAAGCTAAGCGTATCGCTTCTTTTGAAGCTAATATTAATGTGGTTAAAACCTGCTTTACTCCAGTGTTAATTGCTGAACAAGCCTATCGTGAAGCGCCTGAGAAAATTAAAAACGTCTATATGTGCAATACCTACGATAAAAAAGATAATCCAACCTTTTTCAATTTCATAGGTCGAACTAATCTTGTTAAAAATGGAGTGATGACAGTAGAGGGACGTTATCAAATGCCTGATTTTCTTACTCGCTATGTGGATATTGTGCTAAGTCATCAGTGGGAAAATGGCTTGAATTACGCTTACAATGATGCATTGTATGGTGGCTATCCATTTATTCATAATTCAAAACTTATCCCTAAAGGCGTGGGGTATTACTACGATCAGTTTGACGCATTTGAAGGTGCAAAAGTGTTGCTTGATGTGATTGATAACCATGATAAGTATCATGAGGAGTATGTGAAAAGAGCAAATGAATACTTGGATTCTCAATTACCAACTAATCCGATGAATATTTATTTGTATGAGAAAGAGATCAAGCGCTTGTTTTCTGAATAAGAGTTGTAAAAATCCCTCAGTGTGTGCTGAGGGATTTTTTTATTCAACTAATCTTACGTTTTCAAATACCCATTTCACTTTTCTTTTTTGTACATCTACTGCATCTGTTTTGAAAAATATTTTATCATTTGGCTGAAGTGAAACATAATAAGCTCGATTTTCTTTATTTAAGAAAGGCGAAAGATCATTAGTATTAATTGTAACAATATCGCATAATTCATGATTTAGAACGGTATGATAATGATAAATAAATTGAATTTCTTTGTCATGAGGATTACTGAAACAGAGTTCAGATTCACCTGATACTTCAATACATAATGCGTTTGATGTTTGTGAAATTTCATTGTGATCGAGCGTTCTAATACTTATTCCATTAGCAAAGGCATGCTCTAATTTGAGTACAGTATGACTCGCATTAATTGGAAAGTATGTCATGCTTTCTTTTAAAATATTGTACAGAGGATATTGTTGTAATTGATAAGCTTTTCCTTGAGTAGTATAGATTGCTGGTTTTAATTTGTTAAAGCTAAATCTTCCTTCTAACCTGAAATCACCAGGAATATGTATCGCCTCAACTATTTCATGATCAATTAAAAAGTATTTGAATTGATTTTGCTGGTAAATAAAATGAATTTCCCAGTTTGGGATACAGTTATATTTTTTATGCAAGGGCCTTACATTATCGGTTTCTGCAGAATAAAGGTTAAGAAGTGTTGTATCAATGCCATAACTCATTGAGAAATGACGATGTTCATTTAATAATGATTTGATATATTTTGCATATTCTTCCCAAGCTTCTTTATGGCCAGTAATGAGTCCAAGTTGCCATATAAAACCATACTTATTAATAATTTTATTCAACCAACTTTCAATTTTTTCTGCTGAATACTTAGCAGGATCATCTGTTTTACTGCAGTCATAAATAAAACCACTGATTTGGTTGTCTGCACATGCATAAAGGATCGATTTATCTTTAATATGCTCAAACAAACTGAATGTTTGATTTGGAAACCAAATGTCGGCATCGAAAACAGCAATTTGCTCATAGTTGAATTGTTTTGCAATATGCGAAGCAGAAATATGTCTATCTAAAGCAAGGTTAGTTACCGCATTCAATGGTGAAAAAATAAGAATGTTATTTCGATTGAGTGTTTCGATGTATTCATCTGAAAGCCCATAATTGATAACGCCAATATCTCCTACATAAGATGTATTTCTTAATGTGATAATAAATGGAATAAATTGTTCATACCATAAATTGTGATTTTGACTTAATGCGGTAAGAATGATTCTTTTCATATTGATTTATGCTTTTGATAGAGTTTCTGTAAGTTTTTTTTAATGCTATTTATAATGTCGGTGGTTATTAGACGGTGTATTTATCTATAATTACCATAAATCGTTAAATTGTTTTTCATATTTTACTTTCAAGCTAAGAAAATCTACTTGTTCTTGCTCAGAAAGTAAGTCATAACATGTCATGACATAACGATAAATATCATCTACATATTTTTTTAATCCAGGTAATAATTCATTGCTAAGTTTCATATCTGTAATTTCAGTTATAACGTTAGATAAATTTTGAAATAAGCTTATTTGTTTTTGGGCTGTTATAACTGAACTAATTGCACCTTTTCTTTCTCTTCTATACATATAAAAGCAATTTTGATATATGGCATAATTTTTAATATGTTTAACCAGTGAGAAGCTCCAGGGAATATCTTCAAAATGTCGGTCTTTTATGAATAAAAGATGATTTTTTAAAATTAATTCTCTTTTCATTGTTTTTGTAACGGCAAACCCAAGATAAATTCCATCTTGATAAAGGCCTTGAAAGTCTTCTTTAAAAGATCCTATTAGCTTATCTCGGTTGATGTAATGGTTCACAATTTTGTCGGGATAAACGCTGCTCATATAATTAAAGATAATATCAGGATTATTTTCATTAATTATCTTTTGTAAATCAGAAAGAATACTTGTTCCTTCCCAATAATCATCACTATCTAAAAACATTAAGTACTCGCCACGAGCAAGTTTAATACCTGCGTTTCTTGCATCAGAAAGACCACCATTAACTTTATGAATAAGTACAATATTAGAATATTGTTTAGCATATTTAACGCAAATATCGATGGAATTATCAGGCGAACCATCATCAACTAAAATAAGTTCATAATTCTGATAATCTTGCGCTAAGACAGATTCAATACATTGTTCGAGGTAACGTTCAACATTATAGATTGGTACAATGATACTAAATAGTGGATTTTCAACTTTATCTTGTTGTTTTTGGCTTGGATTTTCCCCCAATAGATAACGTGCTTGAGCAATATTTTGAGGTTCATGGAATGCAGTAAATTGATCAGCAAGCCAGTAGGGTTTCGTTTCACTTAAAAGTGCGGTTAATTTTTTTGCGACATCTTTGCGGATGAGATAAAGCGAACAACCATAGTTGTACTGATTTGTATCACCATAGATTAATGCATCAGGCTCATCACTAGCTTGGTATAGGCGTTCACAAGCAGGAGTTTTACCATCGCGCTGTAATTTGATAATTCCGTAAGAAGAGTATTTATTAGCATAATTGATAGCATGCTGAATGAATTTTTCAACAGGCTGAATTTCACTTTCAGCAATTAAAGCAAAATCATTGTTTTGTAGCAGTTCATTTTCAGCAATCGCTTTCCAGCATTGAATATGAGATAGCGTGTGGGCGATTTCTTTGTCATTGGGAGTGCGCTCAAGTAGTTCTTCTGCTCTTTTTAAATTAAATAAGGCTGAAGAATTACCGAGTAAACTAACCTGTTCTTTAGTTACTGCAGAAATAGGAACAACATAAGAGTCAGAGGCACATTGTAAAAAATGACTCAGTCTCTCTATTTTTTCAGATGCATAAATCACATAACAGGTTAGTTTTTCCATCGTTTTGATTACCCTTTATTTTTCGCGGTAGTCACTTTCAACGCGATATACCCCACAATCGCAGAAACCGTGGAGCCTAATAAGATCCCTAATCGAGAAA
>ERZ824488.3846-NODE-3846-length-10740-cov-3.472064_pt1 | contig 10740 bp, 12 predicted proteins | sample MGYA00519936_ERZ824488 | MGnify/ENA primary metagenome ERZ824488 (study PRJEB31778, sample SAMEA3449153) | human gut metagenome | biome: human gut; feature: human-associated habitat; material: faeces | place: United Kingdom | collected 2010/2012 ...
AGTGCCTGTGCGCCCCTCCCCCATCCTCCGGAATTTCCGTTTCCCTTCCCGGAGGGGTATCCGCCCATTTATGTCAAACAGGGATCGGGCGCCCGGCCCTTCTCCCACTTCTGATCACGCTTTTGCAAAAGTCCCTCCGTTGATTGACGGAACCTGACGGCTATGATAAAATAATAGCACAATTTCAGACGGAAGCGAGGTACTCCGCTCATGAAAGGGATTATTCTGGCCGGCGGCGCCGGCACGCGGCTGTATCCCCTGACGATGGTGACGTCGAAGCAGCTTCTGCCTGTTTACGACAAGCCCATGATCTACTATCCCCTGTCCACCCTGATGATGGCGGGCATCCGGGACATTCTCATCATCTCCACCCCGGTGGATCTGCCGAACTTCGAGCGCCTGCTCGGCGACGGCAGCCAGTACGGCCTGCACCTGAGCTATAAGGTGCAGCCCTCGCCGGACGGTCTGGCGCAGGCGTTCCTGCTGGGCGAGGAGTTCATCGGCGACGACTGCTGCGCGATGGTGCTCGGCGACAACATCTTCTACGGCAGCGGCTTTCGCGCGCGCCTGAAGCAGGCCGCGGAGGACGCGAAGAACGGCAAGGCCAGCATCTTCGGCTACTACGTCAACGACCCCGAGCGCTTCGGCATCGTGGAGTTCGACGAGAGCGGCAAGGTCATCTCCGTCGAGGAAAAGCCCCAGCACCCCAAGAGCAACTACTGCATCACGGGCCTGTATTTCTACGACAACCGCGTCGTGGAGATGGCCAAGCGCGGCGACCTGGTGGGCTGGTCTTTCGGCTTCTACGACCGAGACGTCAAGAACGGCGTCGAGAACGGGATGCTGACGCGCGAGGTCAACGACCTCGACCTCGAGGAGGTCTCAATCCTCGACCGCTCCAAGGTCCCCGCATACGACGGCACGCTCATCATGGCCCGCAGCGAGGATTCCGAGGACAGGGTTTTCGTCTCCGACGTGTTCGACGCCGACGATGACGAAAACGACGTTTCACGCGAGACGCGAGAGGACAAGCCCGACGACGTTTCACGTGAAACCAAGCAGGTAATTGATTACAGCAAGTACGAGGCGATTATCGCCGAGATGAAGGAGGGCTAACATGCCGAAGATTTTCCACACCCGCTCCCTGAGCTACAAGAATCTGGTGGAGCTCAAGAACGACAAGATTAACAGGGCTGAGAAGATTCTCGCCGACGCCGAGGTGAACAAGCGTGAGCTTACCGAGGACGAGGCCGCAGAGCTGGCCGAGATTCGCGATGATGTCAGACGAATCAAGGAAGCGCTCAAGATTGGCGACGAGCTTGACGACTCCAAGGAGAAGCAGCCGAAGCAGGAGCCCGCTCCCGCTGGCGGCGAGCCGAAGCCGACCCAGGAGCAGCAGGACACCCGCGCCTTCGAGAACTTCATCCGTGGCCGCATCGTCCACAAGCGCGCGGGCGAGCTGACCAAGACCGACAACGGCGCGGTCATCCCGGCCACCATCGCCCAGCAGATTATCAAGAAGGTCTATGACGTCTCGCCGATTCTCGACAAGTCGCAGAAGTACAACGTCAAGGGCAAGCTCCAGATTCCGTACTACGACACCACGGACGGCGGCATCACCGTCGCTTACGCCGAGGAGTTCACCCCGCTGACCTCCAGCAACGGAAAGTTCAAGAACATCGAGCTTGACGGCTTCCTCGCCGGTGCGCTTTCCAAGATTAGCAACAGTCTGATTAACAATAGCCAGTTCGACATCGTTTCCTTCGTTGTCAACCAGATGGGCGAGGACATCGCGCGTTTCATCGAGCACGAGCTGCTTATCGGCACCGCTAGCAAGGTCGAGGGCCTTTCCAAGCTCACCAATGCCGTTACCACCGCGGCCGCTACGGCAATCACGTCCGACGAGGTTGTCAAGCTGAAGGATTCCATCAGGGACACCTTCCAGAACAACGCAATCTGGATTATGTCCCCCGCGACCCGCACGGCGCTCCGACTGCTGAAGGGTTCGGACGGCCACTACCTGCTCAACGACGACATCTCCTCCCCGTTTGGCACCGTGCTGCTCGGCAAGCCCGTCTACGTGTCCGACAACATGCCCGACATCGCTGGCGACAAGACCGTCATCTACTACGGTGACATGACTGGCCTGGCCACGAAGTTCTCCGAGAACATCACCACGCAGATTCTCCGCGAGAAGTACGCAGACGAGCACGCCACGGGCGTCATCAGCTGGTTCGAGTTCGACTCCAAGGTGCAGGACGCGCAGAAGATTGCCAAGCTGGTGATGGCGAGTGCATAGGGCGTTGAAGTCCTTCAGCGGCGTCATCTCCATGCACGAGGGCGAGCTGCGCGAGATTGACGACGCCGAGCTGGTGGCCGACCTGCTGAGGGCTGGCTACATCGAGGAGGTCAAGCCCAAGCGCGGCAGGAACGTCAAGAAGTCTGGGGACGCGAATCCCCAAGAGTAGGGGGGATTAGATGAACCAGATTGAGAAAGTCTCGAAGGTCACCTCTGCCGACCTTGCGGAATTCCTGCGGGTCGGCGAGGTGACGCCTTCCGAGGACGGGTTCCTCAAGACGATTATCGGCGCGGCGACCGCGTACATGAGCAAGTACACGGGGCTCACGACCGCGCAGCTGGACGGGTCCCAGGACTTCGTCCCGGTGCTCTTGGTGCTGTGCCAAGACATGTACGACACCCGCGCGCTGTACGTAGACTCCGCGAACGTCAGCCGCGGGGTGCAGAGCACGCTCGACATGCACTCGGTGAACCTGCTTCCATCGGTGGCAAAAAATGATTAACGCGGGCAAGTACGACCACCGCATCCAAATCGTCAAGCCGAAGGTTGGGCACGACGCTGAGGGTTTCCCCACCACGGTTGACGAGCCTGTACTTGAGGCCTACGCGAGCGTGAGGACGACGAGCGGGTACACGCTCATCAAGAGCGGCACGAGTTTTGAGGCGGCAACGACCAACTTCACGATTCGCTACCCGCCGACAACGAGAATCGACCGCGACATGGTCGTGCTGTTCGACGGACGGCGCTATGAGATTCAGTATCTCAACAACGTCGATTACGCCAACGTCGAGTTTGAGATTCAGGCGAAGGAGGTGACGCACTGATGGCAAGGATGGAGGTCGAATTACCGACCGAACTCATGAAGGTTTTCGAAGAGCTTGGAGACGACACCCAGAAGATGCTGGAGGAAATGACCCAGGAGGGCGCGAAGACGGTTCTAGCCAACGTCAAAACCAACGTCCCGGCGAGCTTCCATAGCTCTGGCATCATGCGTTGCCTGAAGATTACGCGACCGTACTACACGCCGTCAGACGGCGGGCGCAACACCAAGGTTGCGTTCTACGGCTACTTTGAGAACGAGGACGGGAAGAGGACGCCCGCTCCTTTGGTGTGCAACCTCTTCGAGTACGGGCGCAGCGGCTCGAATCCGCCCTACCCGAGGCACCCGTTCATGCGGAAGAGCTTCAAGAAGGGCCAAATCGAGGCGGCGATGATGAAGGTGCAGGACAAATACCTGCCGAAGGGGTGAGCCGATGAACGCTGAAATCGTTCAGATTTTCGACGGCTTCACCGTCAACGGCAAAGAGGTGCCAGTCCGCTTCATGACCTACGAGGGCCACGGCGAGCCTTACGTCATCTTCAGCCGAGAGTATGACGATAGCTCTTACGCCGGGGACGACTCTCTGCTGGGGTACGTCACCTACTACGACTTCGACGTTTACAGCAAGGGCAACCACACGGCGCTCGTCGAAGCGGTCAAGAAGGTTCTCGAAGACGCGGGCTGGACTTGGCAGCCGTCCCGCTCTTCCGGGGACATGTACGAGAGCGACACTGGATATTTCCACGTGACGCTCAGTTTCGCAAAGGAAAGAGGGGTTTAACCATGGCAAAGATTGGACTTACAAACCTCTGGTGGGGCAAGCTCACCGAGTCAGAGGACGGAGCAGCGACCTATGACGGCGCCAAGACCTTCGGCAAGGCTGTCTCCTGCAAGGTTTCCGTGACCAACAACGACGCCTCGCTCTTCGCAGAGGACTCTCTCGCGGAGTCCGACAAGAGCTTCAACAGCGCCAGCGTGACGCTCGGCGTTGCCGACGACGACGATACGATTTTCGCGCCCATCCTCGGCCACACCGTCAGTGAAGGACCGGACAACAAGGGCGAGATGGTGCGCAACGCCAACGACGTCGCTCCCTACGTCGGCCTGGGCCGCGTCATCACGAAGATGGTCAACGGCGCCCTGAAGTACAAGGGCGAGTTCCTTTACAAGGTCAAGTTCTCAGAGCCTAGCCAGGAGGACGAGACCAAGAGCGAGAAGGTGGACTTCAAGACGCCTGAAATCGAGGGGTCTGCGGCGCAGCTCGCGAACGGCAACTGGTCTGCCGCTCAGACCTTCGACACCAAGGATGCGGCGGTTACTTGGGTGAAGGACAAGCTCAAGACGCCCGGCAAGTAACGGGGCTGCCGAAAAGATGCGAGGTAATGGGTCATGGGTCATGCAGGCCCATGGCCCGTTGATGTGACAGGAGGGACTTTATGAAGGCAATGCAGACAATCGACTATCGCGGCAAGACCTACAGGCTCGCGTTCGACCTCAACGTCATGGAGGCAATCCAGGACGAGTACGGCAGCATCGACGCGTGGGGCAAGCTCACTGAGCCTGAGGATGGGGAGCCGAACATCAAGGCGCTCGTTTTCGGAGTCACTGAGATGATTAACGAGGGCATCGACATCGACAACGACGAGAACGGCACCGACGAGAAGCCCTTGAGCCACAAGCAGGTCGCGCGAATCCTCACCGAGGCCGGGCTTGAGTCTGTGGCAGACAAGATGCAGAAGAGCGTCATCGACTCCACCGAGGATGATTCAAAAAACGCATAATCCACGACGGAGACGTAATCTTTGACTACGACCCGACCATCAACTTCGCGTGGTACTACTTCATCGGTCGGGCGCGCTTGGGGCTTTCGTCTGACAAGGAGGTCGGGAGGCTCACGCTCAGGCGCTTCCGTGGTTTGTACCAGGCTTACAAGGACACGTTCGACACCGAGACGGCGCTGAGGGCGAGCGGGTCAACGTATGCCAAGCTCGAAGCTCAGTCAATGAGCGACGAGGAATGGTTTTGACGTTTCACGTGAAACATGGGGGTGATTGGAAATGACGAGTTTTGGTGGCGCGGTCAAGCTGACGGGAGAGAGCGAGTACCGCGCAGCCCTGCGGAACATCACGCAGAACCTCAAGGAAGTCTCGTCCGAAATGAAGCTCGTGTCGTCGCAGTACGACAAGAGCGACACAAGCACGCAGGCGCTCACGGCCAAGCAGGGCGTCCTCAACGAGAAGCTGGAGCAGCAGAAGCGGCGACTCTCGACGCTTCAGGCCCAGTACGCCAAGATGAGCGACGCATACGCGACAAACTCGCAGAAGCACGACAAGCTCGTCCAGTCGTACGAGGAGGAGAAGGCCAAGCTCGAACGCATCGGGCAGGAGCTGGGCACGTCCTCCGCCGAGTACAAGGCGCAGGCCGCAGTGGTCGCGCAGCTCGCCAAGGACGTTGACAAGAGCACAACGGCTCAAGAATCGAACGCCAACGCCATGTCGCGGATGCGCACGCAGATGAACAGCGCGCAGACGGACATCAACAAGACCTCGAGCGAAATCCAAGACCTCGAATCGCAGATGGGCAAGTCCGCAACCTCAAGTGGCAAGCTCGGCGATTCGGTCGAGGACGCCGGGGAGAAGGCGCGGAACGCCGAGGGCGGGTTCACCGTCCTCAAGGGAGCTATCGCCAACCTCGCTGGCAGCGTGATTCAATCCGCAATCAACGGAGTCCAGAGCCTTTCTGGCGAGGCAATCAGCTCCTCCGACGCGCTCAAGAAGTTCGAGTCCACCATGAGCTTCGCGGGCTATGACGACTCGACAATCGCCAAGGCCAAGGACGACATGAAGACGTACGCCGACCAAACGGTGTACGACCTTGACACGGTTTCAAACACGACTGCGCAGCTGGCGGCAAATGGCATCCAGGACTACACGGGTCTGACGCAGGCCGCTGGCAACCTGAACGCCGTCGCTGGCGGCAGCGCCGACACCTTCAAGTCCGTGGCCATGGTGCTGACGCAGACCGCTGGCGCTGGCAAGCTCACGACGGAGAACTGGAACCAGATGGCCGATGCGATTCCTGGCGCGTCTGGCCAGCTGCAAGAAGCGCTACTCAAGAACGGCGCTTACACTGGCAACTTCCGCGACGCCATGGCGCAGGGCCAAATCACGGCTGAAGAGTTCAACCAGGCAATCATGGGCTTGGGCTTCACCGACGCCGCCCAGCAGGCCGCCACTTCCACGGAGACCTTCGAGGGCGCTATGGGCAACCTCGAGGCTGCCGTGACGGACGGCCTGATGCAGATTTACGATGCTATCGGCAGCGAGAACGTGACGGGCTTCATCAACACGGTCAGCGACGGCGTTTCTGCAATCGTCCCGGTTATCAAGGCCGGCGTCTCATGGCTTAAGGACAACCTTCCGACAATCGCCCCGATGCTGGCCGGAATCGCTGCCGCCCTGGGCACCATCATGGTCGCGCAGAAGGTCGAGGCGTTGGTCACGGCCTTCAAGAGCTGGAAGACGGCGACCGAAGGCGTGACAATAGCGCAGCAGCTTCTCAATGCCGTGCAGCTCGCGTCCCCAATCGGGCTTATTATCGGACTTGTCGCCGGGCTGGCCGCTGCGCTGGTTGTGCTCTGGAACACAAACGAGGGCTTCCGGAACGCGTTCACGAGCACGTGGCAGGGCATTCAGGAGGTCGTCGGCAACGCTATTCAGGCAATCGGGGGCTTCTTCTCTAACATCGGCACCACAATCAGCCAGCTGCCGCAGATGTTCTCCGGCTGTCTCAGCAACGTCATCACAACCGTCACCGGTTGGGGGTCGAGCATGGTATCGAACGCCGCGAGCGCGGGTTCGCAGTTCGTCAGCAACGTCATCAACTTCGTTCAGAACCTCCCCGCGAACGTCGCGAGCTTCCTGGGCAACGTCATCTCAAACGTCGTTGGCTGGGCGACGAGCATGGCGTCCAACGCCGTGAGTGCTGGTTCGAAGTTCCTGACCAACGTAGTCAAGTTCGTCTCGCAGCTTCCCGGGCGCATCGTGGCCTTCCTGAGCAAAATAATCTCGTCGCTCGGCGCGTGGGCGGGCCAGATGGCGAGCGGGGGCGCGGAGGGCGCACGGCGCATGTTCACCTCGGTTGTCGATGGGCTGGCATCGCTTCCGGGCCGCATCCTCAGCATCGGCTCCGACATCGTGCATGGAATCTGGAACGGCATCAGCGGTGCCGCTGGGTGGCTGGCCGACAAGGTCAGTGGCTTTGCGTCCGGCATCCTCAACGGGATGAAGAACGCGCTCGGCATCCACTCGCCCTCCCGTCTCTTCCGCGACCAGGTCGGCAAGTACATCGCCCAGGGAATCGGCGAGGGCTTCGAGAGCGAGATGGGCAACGTCACGCGCCAAATGCAGGACGCCATGCCAGACGCCTCTGCGTTCTCGGCTGACGGCACGATGACCTCAGCCGCCTACCAATCGGCTGGCGCTGGCTTCGGTGGCTACGGCGGAATCGTCGACGCTGTTGTCGAGGCCCTTGGGCGCGTCCACATCGTGCTCGATGACGAGGTGGCAGGCAAGTTCGTTGAGCGCACGGTCACGAATGCGATTTACGCGTAATTACGCGTAATTACGCGTAATAGGAGGTGTTTACATGATTAACTACATCGAGCTTAACGGCGAGAAGAGCACGAGCGTCAAGGGGCTTATCATCCAGTCCCTTCCGCCGATTACCAAGCCGAAGGTGCGGACGACCATTGAGGAAATCGACGGTCGCGACGGCGACATAGTCACGAAGCTTGGATATGCTGCCTACGACAAGGAGGTCAGCGTCGGCCTCCACGGCGACTTCGACATCGACGACGCAATCGCCTTCTTCGACTCGGAGGGGGAGGTCGTCTTCGGCAACGAACCCGACAAGTACTACCGCTACCAGATTCTCGGCCAAATCGACTTCGAGCGCCTGGTGAGGTTCAGAACGGCCAAGGTGAAGATGCACGTGCAGCCCTTCAAGTACGACGCGGTGGATAGGGTCTTCGAAGCCGTGGGTCAGAAGTCGGTCACGCTGCGGAACCGGGGCAACGTCGTGTCAAGGCCGACCGTCACCGTGTACGGCAGCGGCAGCGTCGAGATGGCGGTCAACGCGGTTACCGTGCTCTCGTTCTCAATCGAGGGCGGCAGCATCACGATTGATGCTGAGGAAATGAACGCATATCATGGCGATACCCTGATGAACCGACACGTCACGGGCAATTACTCCGACTTGCGCCTTAACGTCGGGGAGAACGTCATATCATGTAGCGGAGACGTTACCGAAATCAAGGTCGAAGACTATTCGAGGTGGCTGTGATGCGGACGAGTTTCACGATGGAAGACAAGTACATCCGCATGTCGCGCGGCGACACCCTTTCCTTCGGGATTCAGGTCTGCGACGAGGAGGGAGCGCCTTTCGGGCAAGACCTGGAGCAGGCCTACTTCACATGCAAGTCGAACCGCAGCGACGCCCGATTCCTCTTCCAGAAGTCCCTCTCGGACGGCATCTCGAAGGTGGGCCAGGGCTCGTACACCGTCAGGGTGGCCCCGAGCGACACGGCAAGCGCTAAGCCCGGGAAGTACTTCTACGACCTCGAAATCGGGTGCAACGGGGACGTGTTCACCGTCATGCGCGGGGTGCTCGAAATCATGCAGGACATTACATTTTAGAAGGGGTGATTACTGAATGGCAAAAATCGACGAGCATATCAAGGTCATGATGCTGAAGGGCGAGCCTGGCTCGAGCATCAAGTCCATCGACAAGACGGCCACCCACGGGCTGGTCGATACCTACACGGTGACGCTCACCGACGGCTCGAAGTCGAACTTCAACGTCAAGAACGGCAGGGACTTCGACAAGTTCGAAATCGGCGGGCGGAACCTGCTGCGAAATACGAATCGGGGCGCGACCAACTGGGGCTGGTCTATGCAGACCGGTGGGAAAACCATCGAAGAGTATCTGGATGGCGGCGTGCGGGCATGTAAAATGACCCGAGACGCGGTGGAGCAGACGGGCTGGAGCGTTATAAGTTACGACATGGGGGCAAACGAATATGCCCTGCTGGAGCCGAACACGGAGTACACGCTGAGCTTCGATTACAAGCCGTCGGTCGCGACGACAAACGGAGCTGCATTTTCCATCAGAAGAGGCGATGGCTCGAACGCCGCAACGAATGACGGCGGTTACTGGAAAGAGATCCCGGCGAACGAATGGACGCATGTCTCGGGTACATTCACGACAGCTGCAAACCTTCCGGATTTCCTGCTTAACTCCACCGAAATCTACATCACGAGACTGCCGACGACGGCCAATTCCGTCCACATCTTTAAAAACCTGAAGCTGGAGAAGGGCAACAAGTCTACCGACTGGTCGCCCGCGCCGGAGGACATCGAAGCGCGTGTGACGACGGCGGAATCGAAGATCGACCAGAAGGCCGACAGCATTACGCTGAGTGTGCTGGAGACGAAGGTGGACAATATCTCTGTGGGCGGGCGAAACTACATTCTGAACTCGGATGAATACGACCCGATCACGGGAAACGGCGGAGCTGCTCAGGACTGCTATATATTCAAAATCGCAGACGCCTTCTGGTCGAACGACGAGAGGATTCATTCAAACATTGTCTTCTCCTTTGACTGGGAATGGAACACCGGACTTCCCGGGGCGATGAATGGTTTGATTGCATTCAGAGCGTCGCCCTATTATAACGCTTCATTCCAGTTCCCGGCGGGGCAGAAGACGGGGCACGTCAGTCTGAGCATTGACATTCCGACGCTCGACTACACGGCGACGCATCTGTTCATCCGTCTGGTCAATGTTTCCGCCTCCTACAGCCTGACGATCCGCAACGCGAAGCTGGAGGTCGGGAATAAGGAAACGGACTGGAGCCCCGCGCCGGAAGACCCTGCGGGCAGTCTGAGCGTCAGCAGCGATTACAGCAAGGTGGACATCAACACCGAGCGCGTGCGGATTGTCAGCAAACAAATGGAAGTGGCTGTCCCCTCTGACGATGGCGAGGACGACGTGCTGCGCGTGGACGCGGACGGCGTACACGCCGAGGTGGTCGAGGCGGACATGGTTGTGTCAGACTCCGTTGTTTGCACGCAGGGCAAGGCGGACTACGCACCCGCAAATCCCGGCGAGCTGGCGGCGATCCTGGAGGGCCTCGCCGGGAAGCATCTGACAGACGATGTCAGTATCAATTGCAGCAGTATCACGTCGGGCAGCTACACAATCCGCAATGTATCCGGCACTGGAAGAGTTGTATTATGGGGCGCCAGCACAACCGTATTCAATAGTTTGTACATTGAAAACTGCGGAGATACGATCGTATCGCTGTATCAGATTGGGCTGTCCAACGCTGAGGATGCGCTGACTGTGGTTCGCTCTTACGGGGTGATCGTCAGCACGTGCCCCATCAATGCGAGGGTCGGCGTCAGAATCGGAACTTCAATCAGTACGCCCGGACAAGTGACGATGGACAGCTGTACTGGGGACTGCACATATGTCGCTTCGGTGAATTACAGATCGGTACTGCACTGTATCGGTTCGTCGAAGCCCGCTGGAGAGCTGTACCTCACCAATGGTTCCGAG
>ERZ824488.3849-NODE-3849-length-10735-cov-3.997659_pt1 | contig 10735 bp, 9 predicted proteins | sample MGYA00519936_ERZ824488 | MGnify/ENA primary metagenome ERZ824488 (study PRJEB31778, sample SAMEA3449153) | human gut metagenome | biome: human gut; feature: human-associated habitat; material: faeces | place: United Kingdom | collected 2010/2012 ...
GACCAGGCTTTCTTCGGGCGGCGGTGCCGTCTGTCTGCCGCGGTAAAGTGTTCTGCAAAACAATCTGCCCGCCGGAAAGCATTTGCTTTCCGGCGGGCAGATTCCTTTTGCCGCCCGACGGTTACGGGATGTCGTAGCGGTCGATGTAATAGTTCAGGTCGTTGGCAATCATTTCGGCGAACGCGGCCATATTTTCCACGCCCGTTGCGATGGGATCGGGCGGGTTCGGCTCCACGTCGCCCATGCTCTCGATGGGACCGTTTTTGCCGTCCTCTGCGGCAATATAGGCGTAGCGAAAGGACAGCGGCAAATCGTAGCGATAGACCACGCCGAGATCGGCGGCGCGCGTGCTCTGGATCAGGTCAAACAGTTCTCGGTCGGCTTCGTCGGTCAGCCCGTAGCGCCGCAGCGTTTCGTCGCGGTAGACGGGCGTGACGTATTCGCTGTTATAAAGCGCCGCGGCCTCCAGCACGACCGTCAGGTCCGACAGATCCCACGGCGCGTTGCCCAGCGGCAGCGCGAGCATGGTGAAGCCGTGCACGTCGGCGGGCGTCCGATGGCTGCCGTCGGCGTCGGCCTTCGGCAGCGGAAGCAGCCCCAGTTCCATCTGCGAAGCCGACGCGGCGTCCAGATCGCCGAACGCGCAGGCCAGAAACGCGACGCCGCCGTCATAGAACCGCGTGAATGCCGCCGCGGAAAGGTCCTCGAAGCCGCATTCGAACAGCGGACGCGAATCGTCCTGAAATTCCACCTCCGCCGCGTCGCTGTACAGCAGATCGAACACGCCGCGGAACGCCTGCGTCAGCACCGAGGCGTCCGTCGGGACAGCCAAATCGGCGTCGTCCTTTTGAACGGTGTCCGCGCCGAGCGCGGTCATAAAATCGGAGGCGGCATACTCCCGGCAGAGTATGCCGGTCTTGCCGGCGGCCGCGGCGTCGCGGCAGAGCCGCGCCAGCGCGTCGAGCGTCCACTCGCCGGCCTCCGCCAGCGCGCGGGGGTCCTCGTCGGTGCTTTCGGCGAGCAGCGCACGGTTGTAAAAGAGGACGCCGGTCTGCTCGTCATCGGTCAGGACGGCGTCGCCGGTGATGTAGAACAGCCTGCCGCCGAGCGACTGGCCGGCGATCATCTGCTGGTCCCAATAAGGCGCGTCGAGCGAGAGATAGGAGCTTTCGATCTCCGTCAAGTCGTACAGCATACCGTTTGCCGTCAGCTCGCCCATCATGGAAGTGCCCGCCGCCAGAATGGTGCTTTCCATAATGCCCGCCAGCATCTCCGCGCGAACGTTCTCGAAGTACGTCGTGCAGTCCTCCGCGTAGATCGTTTCCAGCTCGCAGTTGAACAGCTCGCCAATGCAGGCGTTGCGCTCGGCGACGGCGGCGGACACCGTCCCGGGTATTGTTTCTCCGGCGTCAAACTGGGCGCAGGCGTACACGCCGCCCTCGTCTATGGCGTAGATGCGGAAGGTGCGCGCGCCAAAATCGTGCGGGCCGAGGCGGGAAAGCAGCAGCGCCTCGGGCGTGTCCGGCACAGCTTCGCCGGGCGCCGATTCGCCGCCGTCCGTGACGCCGGCTTCGGCGCGGGAGACGTCGGAGGACGCCGCGGAGCTCGGCGACAGGTCGGAGGCCTCCTCGGCTGCGTCGTTTTTGTTTACAGACGGTGTGGAAGCGCCGTCGCCCTCCGGCGTGCGGTAGGCGCAGGCGGCGAGGACAGACAGCGACAGCAGCGCGCAGCACAAAAGCAGCGCAAGCAGCTTTTTCATAAAGTGGACCGGCCTTTCTTGTGAGAATCGGGAGCGGGCCGCGGACGCGTTTTTTCAAACGCGTCCGCGGCCGGTATGCGGGGAGGCGGGCCGGCGCTCAGACGCCGAAGCCCTCCGCCCAGGTGCCGTTTTCAAACACCTTCGTCGCTTTGCCGTCCTTGTAGCCGACGATTGACAGGTCGTCCGTGCCGACCATAAAATCGACGTGGATGATGCTGTCGTTGACGCCGGCGTCGGTCTGCTCCTGCTTGGACATCGTTTCAAAGCCCTCCAGACAGTCGGCAAACCCGCGGCCGAGCGCCACATGACAGCTCGCGTTCTCGTCGAACAGCGTGTTGTAGAACAATATGCCCGTGCGGTTGACCGGCGACTCGACGGGGACGAGCGCCAGCTCGCCCAGATAGGCCGCGCCTTCGTCCATCGAGAGCATCTGGCCGAGCAGCGACTCGTTCTTCGCCGCGCGCCACGAGACGGCCTTGCCGTCCTTGAAATCGATGGAAAAATCCTCGATAAGCTGCCCCTGATAGGACAGCGGCTTGGTCGAGACCAGCCGCCCCTCGGCCTTCCCCTTGAGCGGGGTGGTGAAAATCTCTTCGGTCGGCAGGTTCGGGTTGTGCTGCACGCCGGCCAGCGTCTTGTCGCAGCCGCCCTTCCAGACGCCGCGCGGGTTGAGCGTGACGCGGAAATCGGTGCCGTTGGCGCTCTTGTATTCCAGCGTGTCGAATTTGGCGTCGTTGAGCGCCTTCGCGTTTTTGGCGAAGGTTTCGTTGTGCGCCTGCCATGCGGCGACGGGGTCGTTGTCCGCGCTGACGCGGACGGTCGCCAGAATCGCGTCCCACAGCTTGGCGACGGCGCGCGCCTTCGTCTCGCCGGGGAACACCTTCTGCGCCCACTCGGGCGACGGCACGGCGGCGATGGTCCACTGGTAGCGGTTTTCCATCGCGTCGTTGTAGGGCTTGAGCACCTTATGGCGCGCGATGCCGGCCTTTTGCAGCTTCTCCTGATCGATGCCGGCGAGCCCGTCGGGGTCCTCGGAGAGAATGTGGATCATGCACGGCAGCTCGGAGGCGTACATTTTGAATTTTTCTTCTTTATATTTGGGGACGCTGCAAAGGGTCTCCAGCTTTTGGTAGCGGTAGTCGAGCTTGGTCAGCGGCTGGTAGGACCAGTTGACCTCCACCCACTTGGCGCCGGCCTTGTAGCAGGCCTCGGCCACCAGCGCGGCGAACGGCGCCTGCGCCGTCTCGGCGTAGAGCATCACGCCCTGCCCCTTCTGCACGTTGGCGCCCACGCGCGCGATGAGGCGCGCGTATTTTTTCATCAATGCTTTTGTCATAGCCGGATCGACGGCTTTCGAGTCTCGAAAGCCCCTCCTTTCGGAAATTTTGCGGCCCTGCGGCCGCGGCCCGCCGTGCGGGACGGGCGGCGCGGGTTATTTCTCCGCGTCGCCGCTCTTTTCTTCGTGGCGCGCCTCAACCGTGGCGACGGCCCATTTCTGCACCTGAATCGTCGTCTTGTCGCCGCCGGTCTGGAGCAGGAGCATATCGTCCTTGATGTTGACGACGATGCCGACGATGCCGCCCTTCGTGGTCACAATGTCGCCCTTGGCGATCGAACTGCGCATCGCGTCCAGCTCGCGCTGCTGCTTTTTCTGCGGGCGGATGAGCATAAAGTAGAAGACCACGATCAGCAGCACGAAGGGCAGGAAAGTCAGCAGCGTGCTCAGCCAGCCGCCCTGTGCGGCGGTCGCGTCGGCCGCGGAGTCAAGGAGTCGGAAAAAGGTTGTCATCGTTTTGTTTGTCCTTTCTGTTTTTGGTTTGAAATCGGATGGGAGCGTTTGTGCGGGCGCGCCGGCGGGAAACACGGCGGCGCAAACGGCAAATTTTCGGTTTGCGGCGCAGTGCCGCCGCAAATCGGCCGTTGAACGCCCCGAGTTGAGGCCGTCCGTCTGTTTTCGGAAGCGAAGCAGCGCGGAGTATCGAGGTTGCGATTTTCAATCGCAACTCGAGCGTCCAGCATCGAGACGTTTCCACGGCTTTGCCGCAGAAACTCTCCGAGTTGCGCTTTTCAATCGCAGCTCGAGCGTCCAGCATCGAGACGTTTCCGCGGCTTTGCTGCGGAAACTCTCCGAGTTGAGGCCGTTCGTCTGTTTTGGGAAGCGAAGCGGCGCGGAGCATCGAGACGTTTCCGCGGCTTTGCCGCGGAAACTCTCCGAGTTGCGATTTTTAATCGCAACTCGATTATACCATAACCGTTCCGTTTTTGCAAGTGCGTATGCGTTTTACGTCGGTTACGCAGCGGGTGCGGGTGTCGAGTGTGAACAGCGCGCCGCAGGCGGCGAAATTCCCCTCCGACCCCTCGAAGCGCATATGCACCTTCGTCGTGAAGTCGCTGACGACGCACTCGCTCTTCACGCCGAGCACACCGCCGGCGTCGCCGCACATCCCCAGATCGGTGATGTAGCCGCTGCCCTTGTCCAAAAGCTGCTCGTCGGCGGTCTGGACGTGCGTGTGGGTGCCGAACATGATCTGAATCTCGCCGTCAAACCGGTGCGCGAAGGCCAGCTTCTCGCTCGTCGCCTCGGCGTGGAGATCGGCGACGGCGATGTCGTAGCGCCCGCGCTGCTCGGCCAGCAGCCGTTCGGCCGCGGTGAAGGGGTTGTCCGCCGGACCCATAAACACCTGCCCGCAGAGCGAGAGCACCAGAATCCGCAGCCCCTCCGGCCCGCGCAGGATTGTAAAGCCCTTTCCCGGCGCGGCGGGGGGATAGTTGAGCGGACGGAGAACGCAGTCGTGCTCGTTGAGCATATCGAAGAAATCGTACCGCCGCAGCGTGTGGTTGCCGCCGGTGAGCACGTCGGCCCCCGACGCCAGCAGCAGCTCGGCGGACGCGGGGTCGGTGCCGTTGCCGGGCGCGGCGTTCTCGGCGTTGACGACGACGAAGTCCGCCCCCGTCTCGCGCCGCAGCCTCGGCAGGAGCGCCGCCGTCTCGCGCGTGCCGTACGCGCCGACCACGTCGCCGAGCGCGAGCAGCTTCATCGGCTTTCACCCGGCCTTCCGTAAAAGGCCAGCAGGCGGTCGCGGAGCAGGCCGCAGTAAAGGCCGATGGGGATCTGGCCCATCGTCCAGCCGCATTCGACCGACCAGGGCGACCAGCCCACGTCGTTCGGCACGCCGTAGACCTCGCCCTGCTCGACGTCGAACGCGCGCGGCCATGCGCCGTCGATGCGCTTGTCGCGGCTGCAAAGCTGGATGGAGGCCAGAAAGCCGCACACCCGCCGCCAGAGGATGAGGAACATATCGTCGTGCGTGATGAAATACGCCTGCATCAGCGAAAACGGCAGCCAGTTCATCGAGTACAGCATGTCCGCCACCGGGTCGCCGTTGGCCGCCAGCACGCTCGACTCGCCGTCCTTCGCGCCCGCGCAGCAGGCGTTGTAGCCGGTGTCCCACTCGATGAACGCGCCGCTGCTGTGCTGCTTCTCCAGCAGCGAGCGCGTGACCGCGTACAGCCAGGTGCGGTGCTTCTCCTCCCCCGTGACCCAGTAGAGGTAGGACAGCGGCAGGATCAGACGGCAGAGCTCCTGCGTCTCGCTGTGCTCGCGTGCGGTGTTCGGGAAGTGCGCCATAATCGTTTCCAGCCCGCGCACGGCCGTGTCGCGGTATCTTTCGTCGCCGAGCACCTTGTACGCCAGCAGCAGCGCCGCCAGATAGTAGCCGTTGTAGTGCGCGCTCGGCGAACCGCCGGCCTGCGCGCGCAGCTCGGCGAGCGGCAGTGTGCGGCCGCCGCCCCAGCGCCATTTGCCCGCGCGGGACGCGTCCGGCTCAATCTCGAAGGTCTGCACGAGCAGCTTTCTGTCATCAACCAGCTCGGTGCGCGCCACGCGCAGCCCGTCCGTTCCGGTGGTGCGCAGCAGGAAGTCCAGATTGCGGCGGACCGCGTCCGCGTCGGGCAGCGCTTCTCCGTACAGCGCGCGCAGCAGCCGCGGGAAGAGCAGGCCGCGCGCGTCGTCGTCCTGATAGCAGACGTTCCACCACGCGTTGTCGCCGCTGCGGCCCCAGCCGTCGGTCTCGTCCGCCGCGTCGGCGATGTGCCGCCGGCCGGACGCGAGCAGCTCGTCGCTGATGCGGCGCGCATCGTCGTCGCCGGTGTAGAGCGATTGGAGGTAGTAGGCCAGCGCCGTCTCGCCGGTGGAGACGGTGGTGTAGTTGTGCAGCGCGCTGTGCATGCCGTCGGGCAGGACGGCGGCGCCCACGCCTTCCAGCACGGCGCGGCAGCCGTTTTCGTCCGGCGGCAGCAGAAAGCCGCCCTTTTCGTGCCAGTCCATCGCGCGCTCGGCGGCCCGCGCCAGCTCGACGTCCGTACCCTCGCAGGGGGTGGTGGAATAGGCGTTCTGCGCGTAATACGCGTCAAGGAACGACAGGTCGTGCTTCTCGCCGGTCAGCCAGAGCAGGATGAAGCCGATGAGCGAAAACCACTTCTTTCTGGGCGCGAAGCAGGCCTTGGCGAAGTCGGCCAGCCGGAACGTGCAGAACAGCAGCGTGTCATGCTCGGTCCAGAGCGCGTCGGCGGAGACCGGGAACTCGGCGTCGGCGTAGTTCTTGAGCGTGTAGAAGCCCTCGGGGTTGGCGCGGTAGCTCAGCAGCGGAATCCGGCTTTCCGACGCGTAGAAGTGCACCACGCGGGTGTTGCACTGCTCGTCCAGAATGTCACCCTCGATGATCTCGCCGTAACGGAAGCGCGAAACCGGCCGCGCGTAGCGCGTGCTTTCGACGTTGGGGCAGTTGACCGCGCCGAGGTATTGGCAGAACTCCGCGAACACCCGCACGCCCGAACGGCTCAGGCGGTCGGCGGCCTCGCGCTCGGCAGGCGTGAAGGTCATCGGCTCGCTTTCCGTGCCGCCGGAGATCACGACTGCGTCGAAGCCGGACGCGTCGAGCGCGGGCAGGGCCGTTTTCGGCGCCAGCGTCACCTCGCAGCCGACGCGGCGGATGGTCTCGATCAAATCGCTTTCCCGCACGCGGGCGGGGGTGATGATGAGGATTTTTTTCATACAGAATCGGCGTTCCTTTCCCGCGCGGCCCGACGGGTCGGCGCGCGGTTGTTTTTTCGAATCAAGGGTTCAGCTCTCCCACCGCCGCAGCTCGCGCGGCGGCAAAGCATGCGGCCAGCAGGACGCGCATCGCCGTTTCGGCGCAAACGAAGGTCGTGCCGCCTTCGGCGCGCCACGTCCGCAGCGTTTGAAAAAATGTCTGCATAACAAACAAGCTCCTTTCGGGCAGTATGCTTCGGGGCGGACGCCTCCGGCGGCCTCTCGGGCAGGGCCGTCGACCCGCGCGAACAGAGGTACGGCGTACAGGAATCGGATGTCAGACGGGTTGGAGTTGGGGGTCGGCCGCGTCCCGCCGCAGGCCGTACAGCAAAACCGCCAGTCCGGCAAGGTTCCAGAGCAGAACGATCAGAAACCCGTTCGTCGCCGCCAGCCCGAGCGGTCCGCCGGCGACTGTGTATTCGTCGATTGTCATACAGCGTTCCTGATACAGGTTGTAAAAGTACAGCCGCGCGGCGTTCCCCGCCAGCAGGGCGAGCAGCGTAAGCAGAACCGACCGCTGGTGTCTGCCGTCCGGTTTGGCAATCATCGTGAAGAAGTAAAACACCAGCAAAACCGCAGATGCAGCAGTGGTACAAAGCGGCAGCGGAATCGAGAAGGCGCAGCCGGCCGCGTCCCGCAAAAGCAGCGGCAGAAACAGCGCGCCGGCGGACGAAACGCAGACGACCGCCGTAATCCAGCCGGAGCGGAAGCGGTTCTGCGTCTGTCGGCAGAGCAGATAAAACAGCGCGGCGAAGGCGGTCAGCAGCAGAAGCCGCAGGACGGCCTCCGCAGCCGGCGCGTGGATGACGTCGCAGGCGTTCCAATAAATGGCGGTGTGGTACAGTTCCCTAAGGGGGGTAACACCGCGCAGGGCTTCGTACAGCATGGTAAGACTCCTTTTTGAACGAACCGTGTGCGCCGAGAGCGGCAAAGCGGGCAGTCTCGCGGCCGTTAGGCGCGTATATCGGTTTGGAATGCGCCGATTCGGTTTTCCGCAAGCGGTGCGGGCGAAGTCCGGCGGCGCGGGAAATGTGCCGTCAGCCGAAAGCGGTCGGCCGGCGGCGGGCGGGACAGGTCAGACGGGTTCGCGACGGCTTGCGGACGGCATAGCGCTTTCTGCGCGCCTGCCGCGGACGAACACGTCCCAAAGCGGCAGGGTCACAGCGGCGAGGTTGAGAAGCGCAAAGAGGACGAACAGCGCGTCGACGTACAGGCCGAGCGGGTTCGCCGCATAATCCGCCTCCAGTTGATTGTTCTGCCACCAAACGATGTTGTAATGGCAGCGCCAGAGGTCGGCCGCGACGACGAGGGCGAGCAGGAGGGAGATTCGGTTTTGGCGCGGTTTGTCCTTCCGGCCGCGGACGGCGCGGCGGTGCGCAAGCAGCAGCAGGAGCAGTCCGACGGCGAACACCCACGCGTCGAACATCGAGTACATGAAGGGCTCTAACGGTATGCCGACCGGCGCGAAGCCGCAGACGGAGAGCAGGGCGGTCGCATTGCCGACCACGCAGAGCAGCAGCACGCCGAGGACGCCGTATACGACGCCTCTCCGTTTTGCATGTCCGGCATGTTCGGCGGCCTTGCGGCAGAGCAGGACGAGCGGGACCGCCAGCAGCAGAAGGATCAGTATCCGTACGGTCAGCGCCGTGACGGGCTGATGCATTACAAAGTTACGTGCCGGAGAAAACGGATTCATAGGGGAAATCTCCTTCAAAGCCTGCCACCCGCGCGTGCTTGCGCCGCGCGGACGGCAGGCAGGGTACGGCGCCGGTTCGGGTGGGCCGCGCCGGCGTAAGCGGCCGCCTTGCGAGGCGCATAACGGGCGAAACGCGCCCGCGCGCGGCAGGGCGTGAAGCGAATCGGGCGGATTTGCGGCGGCGCGCCGTCGGCCCTTTGTGGCTGCGCCTTCGCGTGGGGCGCGGCGGGATCTATCCCAAGCGGGGCTGCGGCGCGTAAAAAGGGCAAGCGGCACGGCGTCGTACAGGCCGAGCGGTTCCGCTGCGCAGACGGCTTTTTCATATCCGGTGCGCGGTGCAAGAACGGCGCGGGTGGTCTGCCGCGGCGATGGAGGATGGGAACGCGCAGAGCGGGGGCCGTCTGCGGGGGATGGCTGCTCGGCTGCGGGCAGCGGCAGGCCAAGACCGGCAGCGAACGCCGAATCGGCGGGTGGAAGAGCGGCAGGCGGGCGCAGAAGCAGAGGCGGCTGTGCCGCAGAAAAATCGCCAATCGTCGGCGCGCAAAGCGCTTTTTCGTCCTCCCGCCGGAGTGCAGACGGCTTCTGCCGTCCTTCCGGCAAGGGGCACTTCTATCGTTTTCCCGTCGGTGCGCAAAACGTTTCCGCCGTTCCCCGCAGGAGAGCGTGGCGGAACGAGCCGACTGTATGAAGCGTCGGGTGCGCCGCTTCTTCGTATGACTGCCCCTCGGCGGCCGTCTGGGAAGCGGCGCGGATTTTTGCCGGTGCGAAAATTTAATAAAAACGGAAGCGCTTTGCGCCGCGAGCTTTGGGCCGGACAGCCGAAAAACCGGCGGCCGGCTTGTCGGCGCAGCGGCGGGCGGATGATCGATTCGCGCCGGTAAAAACAGGGCGCGGGCGGCACTCCTCCCTTGCCCGGCAGACCGCCGCGCGTCGGGCTTCTGCTTTGCTTTGTGATTTGCAAGGATTTTGTGTCTTCACAGCGCCGTTATGCCGGCCGCTGCGGACGATGGGGCCGCTTGCGCCACTGCTGCGGCTTATACCGGCGGGCGGCTGGGGGTGAATGGACGTATCCGCCGAAGTGTGCGTGCGGCGGCTTCTTCCGGCGATTATCCGAGCGTCGGCGGACGCCTATACGCACTCGGGCGTTTTTGACGCTTTACGAAGTGCGCCGGCCCGCGGCAACGGCTTTTTTTGCCGCTTTCCGGCTGCGGAACGCGCTGCAAAGCGGAAGCGCGAGGGCGGCCGCGTTGAGCAGGACGAACAAAACCGACAGCAGATCGACGTGCAGCCCCAGCGCGTTTTCGGCATACTGCGCCGTTTCCGCCGCGTCCAGCCAGGCTTGCAGATACCGGCCGTACAGCACGTCGAGCGCCATCGCGCCGAACAGCAGGCTGACGGTGACCGTCCGGCGGCGGCTGGGGTGCGGGTCTACGAAGTAGGCGTAGACGGCGGCGACCCAAAACAGCCCGAGCGCGAGCAGGTCGGCGTTCCACGGAAAGCCGAGCTCGGCCGTGATGGACGGCTGCTGCCCGAAAACCGCGGCGATGCCCGCACCGAACGCGCGAACGGTGATGAACGGAAGCCGGATAATCAGCATCGAAAGCCCGGCGAACAAGCCGAGCAGCCAGCCGCGCAGGGGATTGCCGCTTTTCCGCTTCGCCGCCGGTACGGCAAGCGCGAGCAGGACGGCGGTCGGGACAAGAATTATCGTCAGCCGGAGCAGCGTCGCCGTGTGCGGCGTATGCGTCACAAAAGGACGGGACAGCTCGAACAGTTCGGAAATCGCATGCATCGGGTGTACCTCCTTTTCGGGCGGTTGAGGGCCTCGGCTGGACTGTTTTGTCCGGCTTTTCTGGCGAAGGCCGTATTATGACGGCTGCCCGCCGCAGTCAAAAACGCGCCGTCCTATGCGGGCGACAAGTTCTGCAATCCTTTGCACAGGCGTGGACGTGCGCGCAGTATAACGGTGTGTCAATATGTCAATGAAGGAAAAATCTCCGGCGGCAGCGCTGCCGCCGGAGATGGGCGTACGGATTGGAAACATAGCGCCGAACGGCGGCGTGGGCTTTGAACCGGCGCGGCTCGGCGTTTGGCTGCGCTTGGCTTGCCGAATCGAAAAATTGGGAGCAGGTCGGTGGGCCTGTGATGGGGCGTCCCGAGCCCTGCGCGCCGAAGGCGCGCAGGGCTC
>ERZ824488.3856-NODE-3856-length-10729-cov-4.435357_pt1 | contig 10729 bp, 10 predicted proteins | sample MGYA00519936_ERZ824488 | MGnify/ENA primary metagenome ERZ824488 (study PRJEB31778, sample SAMEA3449153) | human gut metagenome | biome: human gut; feature: human-associated habitat; material: faeces | place: United Kingdom | collected 2010/2012 ...
TGCCCTTACGAACTGGCTGTGAAGGAACTGACAGTCAAATTTGAACATATGATAGAAGAGTATCGTGAAAACGATCGTTATTCTCCCATTGAACAGGTAAGTGGAAGAGTAAAAAGCGTCTCCAGTATTCTGGAGAAATTACAGCGTAAACACATTCCTATTGAAAAGATGGAAACAGAAGTAGAAGATCTTGCAGGTGTTCGGATTATCTGCCAGTTTGAGGAGGATATAGAGACGGTTGCTTCCCTGATCCAGAAGAGAAGCGATATGGTTATAAAGAGTGAGAAGAATTATCTGAAGCATATTAAACAGAGTGGTTACAGAAGTTATCATCTGATTATTTATTATACAGTGGATACGATCAAAGGGCCAAAGAAGCTGCAGGCGGAGATACAGATCCGTACAATGGCTATGAACTTCTGGGCGACGATTGAGCATTCCCTGCAATATAAATATAAAGGGGATATGCCGGAGCATGTGGCAGAACGTCTGAGCAAGGCAGCAGATGCCATTAATGCTCTTGACCATGAGATGTCTTCTGTGCGGAATGAGATTATGGATGCACAGAATTCGTCACAGATGCAGTCTAATCTGGTGAAGGATATTCTGATCAACATTGAAAATCTGTACAAGATTGCAAATAAGCGGGAGATTATGAAGATTCAGGATGAGTTCCTGAGAGTATTTAAAACAAAAGATCTTCAGCAGCTGAAGCGGTTCCACAGACAGCTTGATATTATATCCGAAGGATACCGGGCACAGGCAGTGTATCATCATGTCTGATTATTATCCGGAAATGATAATTTGAAAGGTTTGCTGCAGATGTAGAACTGTGTGGCGGATGATCATATCCGCATGACTATAATACATACGAGGAAAATATAAATGCAGGATTTTTTACCGGTAACAAAGAAAGAAATGAAACAGAGAGGGTGGGAGCAGGTAGATTTTGCCTATATTACAGGTGATGCCTACGTGGACCATCCTTCCTTTGGTACTGCGATCATCAGCAGACTGTTGGAGAGTCGTGGGTATAAAGTGGGGATCATTCCTCAGCCTGACTGGAGAAAGAAGGAGAGTATTCAGGTATTTGGAGAGCCTCGACTGGGATTTCTGGTGTCTGCGGGAAATATGGACTCTATGGTAAATCACTATACAGTCTCTAAAAAGCACAGGCAGAAAGATTCCTATTCACCGGGAGGCCAGATGGGACTTCGTCCTGACCGCGCGGTGATCGTGTACAGCAATCTGATCCGTCAGACTTATAAAAAGACACCCATTATCCTGGGTGGGATTGAAGCCAGCCTGAGACGACTGGCACATTATGATTATTGGGAGAATAAAGTAAAACACAGTGTACTCCTTGATTCCGGGGCAGATATGATTTCCTATGGAATGGGAGAGCATTCGATCATAGAGATTGCAGATGCGCTGGCGAGTGGACTGCCGGTAGAGGAACTTACCTATATTGCAGGAACTGTATTTAAGTGCAGGGATTTGTCGAGAGTTTATGATCCGATTATTCTTCCTTCTTATGAGGAAGTAAAAGTAAATAAGAAGGTTTATGCAGACAGCTTTGCCATTCAGTATCAGAATACAGATCCATTCAGCGCCAGACCAATGGCAGAATCTTATGGGACAAAGGGATATATTATACAGAATCCTCCTGCTCTGCCCCTGACGCAGGAGGAAATGGATGATGTATATGCCCTGCCTTATACGGAGAAAGTTCATCCCATGTATGAGAAGCTGGGCGGAATTCCGGCACTGGAAGAAATCAAGTTCAGCCTGACAAGCAACAGAGGGTGCTTTGGCGGCTGTAATTTCTGCGCCCTGACTTTTCATCAGGGAAGAATTCTTCAGACCAGAAGTCATGAGTCTCTGATCGAAGAAGCTACCAGAATGACAAATGATCCTGAGTTCAAGGGTTATATTCACGATGTGGGTGGTCCCACAGCAGATTTCAGACAACCATCTTGTCAGAAACAGCTCACGAAAGGGGTCTGCAAGAATAAGCAGTGCCTGTTTCCCACGCCATGCAAAAACCTGACTGTAGATCATTCGGATTACGTTTCTCTGCTTCGGAAGCTGCGGAAGATCCCGGGAGTGAAGAAGGTATTCATCCGCTCCGGTGTACGCTTTGATTATGTGGTGGCAGACAGGGACAAGACTTTTTTGCGTGAACTGGTGGAACATCACGTAAGCGGGCAGCTGCGTGTGGCACCGGAACATGTGTCTGATCAGGTTCTGAAGTATATGGGAAAACCAAGTCACAGCGTCTATCAGCAGTTTCTTAAGGAATATGATGCGGCAAACAGGCAAACAGGAAAGCAGCAGTATGCTGTCCCGTATTTCATGTCCTCCCATCCGGGATGTACCATGAAAGAGGCAGTAAAACTTGCGGAATATGTCCGGGATCTTGGCTTTACCCCGGAACAGGTACAGGATTTCTATCCAACCCCGTCTACTCTTTCTACCTGTATGTACTATACGGGAATCCATCCTCTTACAGGTGAGAAGGTATATGTGCCGAAGAACCCCCATGAAAAAGCAATACAGAGAGCTTTGATGCAGTACAAGAATCCTGCAAACAGAGAACTGGTGCTGGAAGGTCTTAAAATGACCGGAAGAATGGATCTGGTAGGTTACGGCCCTAAATGTCTGATCCGGCCGCTTCGAGAGAATCATGGAGGCCAACAGCATACTCAGGGCAGCAGTCGGAATGCGAAAAACAGCAGAAATAGCAAAAATAACAAAAACAGTTCAGCATCTGCAAAGAAGAATACTATCAGAAATATACATAAGAAAAATTCCGGAGGAGGACGTAAGTGACAGAAAAGAAAAACAGAAATAAAAAACAAAGTAAAGCGAAAACATCTTCAAAAGTATCCAAAGGGAACTTCGGATATTTCAGAAGTGAAAAGAGACGCCGCCTGATCATCACTGCAATTCTTTTTGCAGTACCCTTATTCATCTTTTTTACATCCTGGTTCTATTTTAAGACAAGAATGACTGTCTGGACAGTTGTAACTGTAGTTGGCTGTCTTCCGGCATGTAAATCCATGGTGAATCTGATCATGATTCTGAAATGCAGACCAATGGATGCCGGATTATATCAGAAAATCTATGAGCATCAGGGCAGTCTGGATATGGCATATGAACTTTACATGACTTTTTATGAAAAAAGTGCCTATATTGATGCAGCAGCAGTATGTGGAAATACAGTAGTGGCTTACAGCAGTGATCCGAAAATCGATGCATCTTTCATGGAAACCAATTCCCAGAAGATCATCCGTAAAAACGGTTATAAAGTGACGGTGAAAATTTTTACAGATCTCCGTCCGTTCCTGGAACGTCTTGATTCCATGAACGATCACAGAGAAAGTCTGGAAGAAGGAATCAAATTTACCCCGGACGAAAAATATCCGGATCTTTCCAGAAACGAACTGATCCGACAGACCATTCTGGCATTGTGTCTGTAGTCGCCGGAATTCAATTACAAAATATATCTATAGCAATGTGTTATTTCGGAGTTTGGTATAATTATACAGGAACAATTAAATATGAAAGAATTTATTATAGAAGAAAATGAAGCGGGCCAGCGCTTTGATAAATATCTGGCCAAGCTTCTCAGAGAAGCACCTAAAAGTTTTTTTTACAAAATGCTTCGCAAAAAGAACATCACTCTAAATGGAAAGAAAGCCACAGGAAACGAAAAACTTCTCAAAGGCGACACCATCAAACTGTTTCTGAGTGATGAAACTTTCGATAAATTTGCAGGAAGCAGTCAGGCAGCAAGAGCATACTGCGAACTGGATATTGTTTACGAGGATCCTGATATCATTATCATCAATAAACCGGCAGGGATGCTTTCACAGCCGGCAGATGACGGGGAACCGTCCCTTGTAGAATACCTGACCGGCTACCTTTTAAAGAAAGGTGACCTTACAGAAGAACAGCTCAAAACCTTCAGACCTTCTGTATGTAACCGACTTGACCGTAATACCAGCGGAATGGTCTGTGCAGGGAAAAGTCTTGCCGGTCTGCAGTTTCTGTCCAGGATATTCCACGACAGAACACTTCACAAATACTATATCTGCCTCACAAAAGGCAAAATAGAAAAACCGGATCATATCAGGGGTTATCTGCACAAAGATAAAAAAACAAACAAAGTAATCGTAAGCAGACAGGAATTCAAAGATTCCCTGCCGATTGAAACGAAATATCGTCCTCTTGGCAGCAACGGAAAAATAACTCTTCTGGAAGTTGAGCTGATCACAGGCCGTACTCACCAGATTCGTGCTCACCTTGCAGGAATAGGACATCCATTGCTTGGAGACACCAAATACGGAGATTCTGAATTTAATAAGCAATACATCCGCCATGGAGTCAGGCATCAGCTTCTCCATGCATACAGGTTAGTAATTCCGGAGACAGACCAGACCTTTGTGGCGCCGGCACCGGAGCTTTTCTGTAAAATCATCAAAGAGGAAAATCTTGAGGAGGCTTATCATGAGAATCTGGAAAGAAATATGGGATTACGCAAAAATGATCATCATAGTAGTAGTGATCGTAACGCTTGTGAATAGCGTAGTACTGATCAATGCCAAAATTCCTTCCGAATCAATGGAAAAAACCATTATGACAGGAGACCGTATTTTCGGATTTCGCCTTGCATATGGACTCAATCTGGATTTCTTCGGACATGAAATATCAAAAAAAATAAAAGATCCGGAACGCTTTGACATTGTTATTTTCAAATACCCGGATGACGAAAGCAAGCTTTTCATCAAACGAGTCATCGGACTTCCGGGAGAAAAAGTACAGATTAAGGACGGCAAAGTCTATATCAATGATTCAGAGATTCCTCTGGATGACAGTTTCGTTCCGGAAAAACCAAGGGGCAGCTTTGGCCCGTATGAAGTTCCCGAAAACAGCTATTTCGTCCTGGGTGATAACCGCAATCATTCCAAAGACTCCCGTTGCTGGAAAAGCACCAGTTTTGTGACCTTTGATGAGATTGTCGGAAAGGCAGTTATCAGGTATTATCCGTCGGTAAAATTATTGAAGTAGAAAATAAAATTTACGGAGAAATAAAGTGGCAACATGGAACAGCAGAGGTTTGCGGGGATCCACTCTGGAGGATCTTGTAAATCGTACAAATGAACAATACAGAGAAAAGGGACTGGCACTTATCCAAAAAATTCCCACTCCGATCACACCTGTCCGTATGGATAAGGAAAACCGTCATATTACGCTGGCATATTTCGAGCAACGAAGCACTGTAGACTATATCGGAGCAGTACAGGGCATCCCTGTCTGCTTTGATGCCAAAGAATGTGCGGCGGATACTTTTCCGCTTGCGAATATCCATCCTCATCAGGTGGAATTTATGCAGGCATTTGAAAAGCAGGGAGGGGTGGCTTTTTTTCTTATATTCTACAGCCATGAAAACCAGTTCTATTACCTTACACTGCGCAGTCTCCTTACTTTCTGGAACCGGATGCAGGAAGGCGGCCGCAAGAGCTTCCGGCGCGAAGAACTGGAGCCTCAGTACTATTTGAATAAAAAAAGCGGGTTTCTTGTGCCCTTTCTGGATGGAGTTCAGACTGACCTTAATGAACGGGAATAGGAAAGGGGACGCGCAGAAATTTATTTTATTTCCGGTGCGGTTTCGGCATCTAAGAGTTTCTAAGGCAAAAAAAATCTGCTAAAAGCATGAGCCGTCTTCTCAAACTCGCTCCGTCGCCGACTTCGCTCAGACAGTGAAACAGCCGGCTCATAACGCAGATTTTTTTTGCCTAAGAAACTCTAAGATACCTGCAAATGCACCGGAAATAAAATAAATTTCTGCGCTGTGTATTGGCAGTAACCATGAAGAAATCAACTTGTTGGCACACTGGCCATCATAATCTTCCACATTGCGAAAACCAGCTCGGAAACATATTGTATTTGAGGTGCATTTGCAGGTGTCTTAGAGATTCTTAGTTTTCAGGAAATCTGTGTTATGAGAAGAAAAGCCCCTTGTCTGAGCGACAGCGAGTAATTCCGGGCTTTTCTTCTCATGGTTTTAGCAGATTTTCTGAAGACTTAGAAACTCTTAGGTACCGAAACCGCACCTCAAATACAATATGTTTCTGAGCGTCCCTCTGAATACACATAATGAACAGACAAAACAACAATATAATACATTAACTGTACTTGACATTTTTTTGAAAACCTATTATAATTCTATCTAGTTTCACATTACTTTAGTAACACGTTACTATACTAAAGTAAATATAAAGTAATAATAAAAAGAATCACAACATAACCAAGAGGAGGACCACCCATGCAGCGTATTTTCCACACCCCTGAAGGTGTAAGAGACATCTACAACGGCGAATGCAGCCAGAAAAGAAAGGTACAGGAGAAAATCCATCGCGTCTTCCACCAGTATGGCTATGAAGACATAGAAACCCCGACATTCGAATACTTTGAAGTATTCAGCCGCGAAGTAGGAACCATCCCATCCAAAGAACTTTACAAATTCTTTGACAGAGAAGGCAATACCCTGGTACTCAGACCTGACTTCACCCCGTCCGTATCCAGAGCCTGTGCAACCTACTTTTCCCCGGACAAAGAACCTGTAAGCCTCTGCTACACAGGAAACACATTTATTAATAACACCAGCTACAGAGGACATCTCAAAGAAACCACACAGATGGGAGTAGAACGGATCGGTGATGAATCCGCAGATGCAGATGCAGAACTTCTTGCCATGACAGTGGAATGCCTTCTGGCAGCAGGTCTTACAGAATTTCAGGTCAGTGTCGGACAGGTAGATTACTTCAAATCCTTATTAAAAGAAGCCGAACTCGGTCCGGAAGCAGAAGAACGTCTTCGTGTTTTGATCTCGCAGAAAAATTCTTTCGGAGTAGAAGAGTTTGTAGAAGAACAGAAACTCAAAGACAGTATGCAGAAAGCCTTTACTGAAATCCCACAGATGTTTGGTTCAGAAGAAGTCTTAAAGAAAGCCAGAAGTCTGACAAACAACGCCTGCGCACTGGAGGCAGTTTCCAGACTGGAAGAAATCTATGAGATTATGAAAAACTACGGATATGAAAAGTATATCTCTTTCGATTTTGGAATGCTTAGTAAATATCAGTACTATACAGGTATCATTTTCCAGGCATATACTTACGGAACCGGTGAACCTATGATCAAGGGAGGCCGTTACAATGGCCTGATGAAACACTTTGGCAAACCTGCGGCATCTATCGGATTTGCCCTTGAAGTAGATAACCTTCTTCTTGCACTTTCCAGCCAGAAACTGATCTCTGAGAAAGAGGAGAAGCCGGAAGTAATCGAATACGAGCCACAGAACCGTACAGAAGCCATTAAAGAGGCACAGAAACTTCGTGCAGAGGGCAGATGTGTGGCATTACGTTTGAAAAAGGAGGCCAGATAAGCCATGAGATACCTGACAGTTGCCCTGACAAAAGGCAGACTTGCCAACAAAACAATGGAGATGTTTGAGAAAGCAGGAATCACCTGCGAAGAGATGAAAGATAAAGATTCCCGTAAACTGATCTTTACCAATGAAGAACTGAAGATGAAATTCTTCCTTGCAAAAGGGCCGGATGTTCCTACCTATGTAGAGTATGGTGCGGCAGATATCGGAATTGTGGGAAAGGATACGATCCTGGAGGAAGGCCGTAAGCTTTATGAAGTGATGGATCTTGGATTTGGAAAATGTAAGATGTGTGTCTGTGGACCGGAGAGTGCCAGAGAAGTTCTGGAGAACAACCAGCTGATCCGTGTGGCGACTAAATATCCAAATATTGCCAAGGATTACTTCTTTAACAGAAAACACCAGACAGTAGATTTGATCAAATTAAACGGTTCCATTGAACTGGCACCCATCGTTGGTCTGTCTGAAGTGATCGTAGATATTGTGGAGACCGGAAGTACACTGAAGGAAAACGGACTGAAGGTGCTGGAAGAGGTCTGCCCGCTGTCTGCCAGAATGGTAGTCAATCAGGTGAGCATGAAGATGGAAAATGAGAGAATCCGTAAACTTATTGAAGACTTAAGAAGAGTTCTTCAGGAGGAGATGTAAAGATGCGTACAGTAAAATTAACAAAAGAATCAACAAAGGATATTCTTGAGAATCTGCTGAAAAGAAGCCCGAATAACTATGGGAAGTTTGAATCCACAGTAGCTCAGATCCTTGATAAAGTAAAAAATGAAGGGGACGCAGCCCTTTTTGCCTATACAAAAGAATTTGACAAAGCTGATGTGACAAAAGAGACTATCCGCGTCACAGATGCAGAAATTGAAGAGGCTTATGCGCAGATTGATCCTGCACTTCTTGGAGTGATCCGCAAAGCTCTGGTCAATATCCGTCAGTATCATGAAAAACAGATCCAGAACAGCTGGTTTACAAGCACAACAGATGGAACTATGCTTGGACAGAAAGTAACACCGTTAAATCGTGTGGGTGTCTATGTACCCGGTGGAAAAGCAGTTTATCCGTCTTCTGTACTGATGAATATTGTACCTGCGAAAGTGGCAGGAGTTCCGCATATTGTTATGACAACACCGCCCGGAAAGGATGGCAAAGTATGCGCTTCCACACTGGTAGCAGCCAAAGAAGCAGGAGCAGATGAGATTTATAAGGTGGGTGGTGCACAGGCAATCGGTGCCCTTGCTTTCGGAACAGAGAGTATTCCGAAGGTAGACAAGATCGTAGGTCCCGGAAACATTTTCGTAGCTCTTGCAAAGAAAGCAGTATATGGCTATGTAAGCATTGACTCCATTGCAGGACCGAGTGAGATCCTTGTTCTTGCAGATGAGACAGCTAATACGCATTTTGTGGCAGCTGACCTTCTTTCCCAGGCAGAGCATGATGAACTGGCATGTGCTATCCTGATCACTACAAGTGAGGAATTTGCGAAGAAAGTAGATGAAGAAGTAAAAGGTTTCGTGGAGGTTCTTTCCAGAAAAGAAATCATTCAGAAGTCTCTTGATAACTTTGGATACATTCTGATCGCAGAGGATATGGACGAGGCGATTGAGGCAGCCAATGAAATCGCTCCGGAACATATGGAGATCGTGACAGCCAATCCCTTTGAAGATATGATGAAAGTGAAGAATGCAGGTGCGATCTTTATCGGAGAGTACAGTTCCGAGCCACTGGGAGATTATTTTGCAGGTCCGAACCATGTACTTCCTACAAACGGAACAGCCAAATTTTTCTCAGCCCTTTCCGTAGATGATTTCATCAAGAAATCAAGTATTGTATATTACTCAAAATCCGCACTGCGTAATATACACAAAGATATCATTCAGTTTGCAACTTCTGAGCAGCTTACTGCACATGCAAATTCTATTGCAGTTCGTTTTGAGGATGAAGATGAAGAATAATGGTAAGGCTTTGAATCTGAAATCTGCTATAATGTAAACTGTAGTTTGCGCATTAAAACAATGGATTCAGAGTGTTTGAAAATAAGTAAGACAGAGAGGACTTAACCATGGCAAGAGAAGCCTCAGTAGAAAGAAATACAAAAGAAACAGAAATCAAATTAAAAATAAATCTGGATGGAACCGGATATTCAGATATCGAGACGGGTGTGGGATTTTTTAACCACATGCTGGATGGATTTACCAGACATGGACTCTTCGACCTCAGTGTGAGAGTACACGGGGATCTGAAGGTGGATGATCATCACACTATCGAAGATACGGGAATTGTTCTGGGAACAGCCCTGAAAGAAGCCATCGGAGATAAAAAAGGTATCAAAAGATACGGAAGCTGCATTCTTCCTATGGATGAATGCCTGGTGTTATGTGCCATTGACCTGTCAGGAAGACCATATTTTGTCTGGGATGCAGAATTTACCACAGACAGGATCGGAGATATGTCCGCAGAGATGGTGAAAGAATTTTTCTATGCAGTTTCCTATTCCTGCGGAATGAATCTTCATATAAAAGTGTTAAGCGGCGGTAACAATCATCATATGGCAGAAGCTATGTTTAAAAGCTTTGCAAAAGCCCTGGATATGGCTGTATCCTTTGATCCCCGTATTACAGATGTTTTATCTACAAAAGGAAGCCTATAAAAAGGAGAATAAAAATAAATCATGAAGAAAAAATTGATTCCCTGCCTTTACCTTCAGTCTGAAAAGGCAGTAACCGGTTTCGGACAGAGAAATCTGTTAGGTGACGGAGATGTGGAAAAGCTGGCGGTGATGAACTGCTTGTATTTGACTTCTCCTCTCAGGACGAAGAGCATGACAAGGCCATCGGCAAGATCCGCGACATTTGTGCAGCTTCTGAAGTTCCGGTAATGGCTGCCGGCAATATTAAGCGTATGGAAGATGTGAAAAAGCTGATCTACGCAGGCTGTGCCTGTGCTGTGCTGAACTTTTCCAAGGAGAGCAATGTAAAGCTTCTGGAAGAGGTATCCAAACGTTTTGGGAAAGAAAAGATGGTTGTATGTATTTCTTCCATTGAAGAATTTACTGCAAATAAAGAACTGATCGAGAATTATGCATCTGCAGTGCTTGCCCTGGATATGGTGCAGGATCAGGTGGCTGAGATTTCTTCAATCCCTGTGATCCTTCATACTGATGAACAGGATGAAGAGAAGCTTACTAAGCTTCTTGGGTCAGACGCTGTAAGCGGTGTTTCCGGTGCCTTTGTAAGCAATATAGAAAAGGAACTGTTGGATTTTAAGGACAGATGC
>ERZ824488.3857-NODE-3857-length-10728-cov-2.969362_pt1 | contig 10728 bp, 8 predicted proteins | sample MGYA00519936_ERZ824488 | MGnify/ENA primary metagenome ERZ824488 (study PRJEB31778, sample SAMEA3449153) | human gut metagenome | biome: human gut; feature: human-associated habitat; material: faeces | place: United Kingdom | collected 2010/2012 ...
GCTGGATGAACATGTTTGTAACAAAGTGTGCCTGCCAAGCAACTTCAACGATGAAACGGATAGCCATACGGGTATCTGCGTTAGCACCGCAGAATGCGTCAACTACGAAAAGTTTCTTGTTGGAAAGTTCTTTCTTGGCAAGTTCTTTACAAGCTGCCCAAGCTTCCTGTGTTGCAGGATGGTTGTCGTTCTTGTATTCATCAGAAGTCCACCAAACTGTATCTTTGGAGTTCTCATCCATAACGATGAATTTGTCTTTAGGGGAACGTCCTGTGTAGATACCTGTCATTACGTTAACAGCGCCAAGTTCTGTTTCCTGGCCTACTTCAAATCCTTCAAGACCTGCTTTGGTCTCTTCCTCGAATAAAACTTCGTAAGAAGGATTGTACACAATTTCAGTTGTTCCTGTGATGCCATACTTAGTTAAATCGATTTTTGCCATCTTACATTTACCTCTCTTCTTTAATAGAGCCATCTACACGCTGGCTTTCTTTAACCTTTAAGAAGTAGAATGTTCCTACTTCCCATAGAGTTAATTATACATAATTCATCAATAAAAGCAATAAAAAAACAATGAAAATTTAAAAAAATGACAATTATTTAACATTTCAGTTTCCGATAGCTGATAATAAAATAAATGATTTCTGCGGCTGAAGTGATAAGCCACGAAAAAACATACAGCAGATAAAGTGACGGAATGGTATGAATCCAGGCAAAGATCGTGTAGATCCATATGATACGGAATGCACAGGAACCGAGGAGTATGATAATGGTCGGGACAATCGTTTTGCCGATTCCACGTGATGCTGCAGTTGTACAGTCCATAAATACTGATACAGCATAGGAAAAAGCCATGATCCGTATCCTCTGCATGCCGGCATCGATGACTGCCGCGTCAGTAGCAAACAATGAAAGAAACTGATGACCAAAAACAAACAGCAACACACCCAGAAGGACACTGGCAAAGAAAGAGTAAAAAAGGCAGACAAAATAGCTTTTTAAAACTCTTTTTTTGTTTCTGGCACCGTAATTCTGACTCATGAAACTGGAACAGCCTGTATAAAAAGCATATAACACGTTAAAAATCAATGAATCCGCATTGGTGGCGGCTGCATTTCCGGAGACTGTAATAGTATTAAAGGAGTTAACCCCTGCCTGTACAAAAAGATTGGCAATGGCGAAAACTGCGCTCTGGATTCCGGCGGGAATACCGATCATCAGTACCCGGACACCCGCATCTCTGTGAAATCGGATATTTTTTAAGGAAACATGACATTCATCTTTTCGCCGTACGAGATGAATCATGATAAGAGCTGCAGAAACATACTGGGCAATCGCAGTTGCAGTTGCCACACCTGCAGCCGCCATATGAAATACAATGACAAAAAACAGGTTCAGAAGTACGTTTAACACACCGGCAATCGCGAGATAATAAAGCGGTCGCTTTGTTTCGCCACGGGCACTCAAAACACCATTACCGAAATTATAGATTCCCATTGCCGGCATACAGAGAGCATAAATCCGAAGGTAGAGTGAAGCCTGATCGATCAGATCATCTTTTGTATTTAAAAGTCGGAGCATTCCTCCTGAAAAGAAGAAACAGACTGTCCCGATCAGAAGCCCGATCAATGTACAGAGAAAAAGAGAAGTCTGTATGGTCTCTACGGTATTTTTGTGATTTTTTGCACCAAGCGCGTGCGCGACGCGGACATTGACACCACTGCCCATACCGATCAGAAATCCGGTAAACAAGGTGACCAGAAGTGTAGTGGAACCAACAGCACCGAGTGCTTTGTAATCGGCAAAATGTCCGACAACAGCAACATCGCTTAAATTGAACATGACCTCCAGAAGCTGGGAGCACATCAGTGGAATGCTGAAGAAAAGAATATTTTTCCACAAAGAACCCGTTACCATCTCAATGGAACGGGCTTTCTTTTTTGTATTTTTACGTATCATATAAACCTCAATAATAAATTAAATTTTATGTTTTTTGCGGTATTCACCCGGAGTGATCCCGTAGGCTTTCTTAAAAGTCCGCATAAAATGTTCCGGTGATTCATAGCCGACCAGCTCACAGATCGCATGGTTGCTGAGTTGGGTTTCACGGAGCGCGCGGCATGCCTGGTTCAGCTTAATGTCACGGATGATCTGAAGAAAAGTCTGGCCGGTTCCTTCCTTTATCAGTGTACTGAAATGCGAAGTACTGTAGCCAAAATGTTCCGCGGTGCTTCCAAGAGTAGCATTCTGATAATGATAATTCAGATAATTCAGAATTTCTGTCATAGAGCCGCTTCCGGTATCTTTTGTGAGAATGGACTCAATATCATTTTCGTGATAGCGAAGAAGCATTGCCCAGAACATGATCAGCATGGAATTCAGGAAGGTGTAGCTGTATTTTTCATGCCCGAGATATTCGATATAAAGATTTTCCAGCATATCACGGATGCGGATATCATCAAAAGTATGGAAAATCAGATAATTCCCCTCAGTTTTACGATAAAGTACATGTGCAAAAAAATGGGCAAGTGCGCTGTCAGCAGTCAGTGACTGGAAAAAAGTGGACTGAAAAGTAGAGCCACGGACCAGGATATTAAAAGCGAGACTGTCATCAAAAATTCCGATACTGTGCGTGGTATGGGGCGGTATGATGCAGATATCTCCGGTATGGAGTTCATGAGCCATTCCCTGGATTGTTGTATGGGCAGTTCCGTTATATACGCAGATGATCTCAAAAAACTCATGCTCATGATCAAATATCGGTGTATACCGGTAATGCTTTGAGAACATGATATTTCCGGTCAGATCACCGAAGAGGTCTTTTTCTTGCATATAGGGGTACCATGCTTCTTTTTGAAGCTCCGGAACAAAAAGACGGTGGTTGGAAATAAACTGCCGGTCCAGATTCAGACAGTAGTTATGAAAAGTTTCCGGATGATTTTTTTCCTGAAAATATAAATCTCTGTAAAAAATTTCGTCATCATTATAGTCTTTAATATAATTTCGAAAATCCTCTCTTGTAAGTTTCATAAATGCCCCTCAAAATCTTGATAGATCAGAATTATTTCTTTATATAATAGATCTCGTTTTGCAATTCGATATTTTCAGTATAGCATCATCTGAATCGAAAAAAAAGTCAGTGTTTTACAAAAAAAATCACAATTGGAAGAAATGTAAAAAAGAAGTAAAGTAATGGCAGAAAGAAATTTGGAGGTTATAAAAATGAACGAAGTTGAAATGCAGCCTGACCCGATCGATTATGGTGAATGGAAAAGCGGTGTCAACACAGCCGGAACTCTTTCCGCAGTAAATGGCTTTGTAGGTAAAGTTGGTATGGCAATTGCAAGCAGTGTCGGAGCTGCTATGCTTCAGTTCGGTGGATTTGATGCAACTCAGACGATCCAGACAGTGACAGCACAGCACTATATCACTGCCATGTACATCTGGGTTCCGATTATCACAAATATTGCAACAATTGTTACTATGATGTTCTATGATCTGGATAAGATTTATCCACAGATTATTAAAGAACTTGATGAAAGGAGAGCAAACGCATAATGGCAGAGGTAAGTATAGATCTTAACATGGTCCGTGTGACCAATGATGCATTTGTTGCAAAAGCAGAGGCGTGTGCACCGAAGCTTCTGGAGACAGTGGTTCGCCCTGTTTCCATCGTAGATATCGTAAAAACAGAAAATGTATATCCGGATGTTAATAAGAAGGACGACATCAAAAATCTCTCTTCCTATCATCTTGCAAAAGGAGATAAGATCTGTCTGGATTTCGGTGATCATCAGGTAGGATATGTTACACTGAAATTAAACTCTGTAGGGAGTCCGCAGGATGCACCGGCATTTTTCAGACTGAAATTTGCAGAGATTGCAAAAGAAATCACAGAGGATTCCAAAGATTATGACGGATGGATCAGCCGTGGCTGGATTCAGGAAGAATTTATCCATGTAGATGTCCTTCCGGTAGAACTGAAACTTCCGAGAAGATATGCATTCCGTTACATGGAGATTGAGGCAATTGATACCTCCCTGAAATGGCAGCTCGTTGTCGAAGATGTAAGCTGCACCAGTGTTTCCGCAGTTCGTATCGAAGATGTGGAACCGGTAAAAAGTGATGACGAGATGATCAGAAGACTTGACCGTGTTAGCCTCCGCACGCTGCAAAACTGCATGCAGTCTGTATTTGAGGACGGACCGAAGAGAGACCGTCGTCTCTGGCTCGGAGACCTTCGTCTGCAGGCACTTGCAAATTATGAAACATTCCATAACATGGATCTCGTAAAAAGATGTCTGTATCTCTTTGCAGCGCAGACGAAAGATAATGGACAGGTAAGTGCATGTCTCTTCACAGAACCGAAATTCATCGTAGATGACACCTTCCTTCTTGATTATTCTATGTTCTTCGGTGCAACGCTTTACGATTATTATGAAGCGTCCGGTGACAAAGAAACCTTAAAAGATTTAAGTACCTGCGCATATCGTCAGATGGAAATCGCAGAAGAGTGGTTTGATGAAAAAAATCTGCTGAAAAACGGCGAAGGTTTCTGGGGATTTATTGACTGGACCGATGGACTTAATAAACAGAGTGCCATGCAGGGCGTATACATCTACTGTGCAGGGAAAGTACAGAAGATCGCGGAAGCACTTGGTGATACAGAAAAGGCAGCTTATTTTGCAAAAGAAGCAAAAGAAAAGACAGAAGCAGCAAAAAAATATCTGCTGGATCCAGACAAGGGTCTGTTTGTAAGCGGAGAAGAAAAACAGCTCAACTACGCAAGTCAGGTGTGGATGATACTTGCCGGTGCAGTATCCGCAGAAGAAGGAGCAGAAATCCTTGATAAAGTAATTGCGCTGAATCCGGAAAAAGGAATGGTTTCCCCGTATATGAATCATCATTTTGTAGAAGCACTTCTTAAGTGCGGCAAAAAAGAACAGGCAATGGATTATATGAAATATTACTGGGGCGGCATGCTGAGCCATGGAGCAGATACCTTCTGGGAACTTTACAATCCGGAAAATCCGGCAGAATCTCCGTATGGCGGAAGCATGGTCAACAGCTACTGTCATGCATGGAGCTGTACCCCGACCTACCTTCTCAGAAAATATTTTATCTGAAAAACGGATTACGAAAACAATTTTCGAATATTCGCACGAACATGATTAGAAATGGAAAAAGGAGTCAGATTATGGTAAAATTAACAGTAAAGATCGTATCCATGCAGGATGCGGACAAATTTAACAAACTTTGCAGCAAATTTGACTGTGACATGGATCTGCAGAGTGGTAAATATTACGTAGATGCAAAATCCATTATGGGAATTTTCAGTCTGGATCTCAGCAAACCGCTGATTCTGAATGCAGATACAGACGATGAGGCAAAAGTAAAAGAAACATTTGCAGATTTTGTCGGAGAGGAATAATCATGACACGTACTTTAAAAGAAAGAACATTTTCCGGTACAATGAATCCGGAAATCCAGCCATGGGAAACAGAACACCGTAAAGTCGCAAGACGTGCGGCAGCAGAAGGAATCGTTCTTCTGAAAAATGAAGATCATGTCCTTCCTCTGAAAGAGGGCATCGCAGTTGCTCTCTATGGTGCAGGTGCAGGCAAGACGATCAAAGGCGGCACCGGTTCTGGAGACGTCAACGAAAGAGAAAAGGTTTCTATCTGTGAGGGTATGAAAAATGCCGGATTCCAGATTACTACAGAAGCATGGATCAATCGGTACAATGAAATTTATGACAAAGTCCGTCAGGACTGGAAAAATGATATTTTATCCAGAACCGGATATGATGCGGATACTATGAGTTTCTTTGAGGTCTACAGTACGACGCCATTTATCATGCCGGCAGGAGACAAGATTAAGAAATCAGCAGGTGACGAAGCAGAGACTGCAATTTATGTGATCAGCCGCATCGCCGGTGAAGGTGCGGATCGTCAGGCAGACAAGGGCGATTATTATCTGAAAGATGAAGAATACAAGATGCTGGCAGATATCTGTGCAAATTACGAAAATGTCATCGTTGTGATCAATGCAGGTGCACAGGTGGATCTTTCTTTTATGGATGAGTTTACCAATATTAAAGCACTTCTGACGATCGTACAGCCTGGTATGGAAGGCGGAAATGCATTTGCGGATGTTGTTTCCGGTAAGGTGAATCCATCCGGAAAGCTCACTGATACATGGGCATACAAATACGAGGATTATCCGAATGCAGAGACATTTTCACACAATAATGGAAATGTTGAGACGGAAGTTTATGAAGAAGGTATGTATGTCGGCTATCGTTATTTTGATACCTTTGACGTGCCGGTACGTTATGGCTTCGGATTTGGTCTTTCTTATACGGACTTTGAGATAAACGACTACTGTCTGGAAAGTCTGGAAAACAAAAAAATGACTGTTTCTGTACAGGTGAAAAATACCGGCAAAGTTTCCGGTAAAGAGGTCGTTCAGGTGTACACATCTCTTCCGGGCGGCATCCTCGAAAAAGAGGCACATCGTCTCGTGGCTTATGCCAAAACATCTGAACTTAAACCGGATGAAAGCGAAAAGATCACTGTAGAAATTTCTCTGGAACATCTGACTTCCTATGATGAAAAGAGAGCCGCATGGATTCTGGAAAGTGGATTCTATGGAATCTGGATCGGCAACAGCCTTGCAGATGCAAAACTGTGCGGCGGTGTAAAACTTGATAACGAAGTGATTCTTCGTCAGGTGAAAAATCTTTTTCCGCTGAAGCAGGAACTGGATGAAAAAACACAGACTTCCGGAAAAACTTCATCCCGCGAAAAAGAAGCGGAGAAATTAGCAGCAGAACAGAAGCTGAACGTTGCGCAGCTGTATGCGGCAGAGTTTACGACAGAAGTCATCGAATATAAGAAAAACGGTGAACTCTGTGAAAAAGATGCGCTGGATTTTGTCAACACACTGACAGAAAAAGAGCTGATCGATCTGGCAGCTGGAGATCCGGGCAAAGCACAGGGCGGAAACCTCGGTGCGGCAGGTATTTCTGTTCCGGGATCCGCAGGTGAAACACACCGCTGTGCAATCGACAAAGGCCTGGCAAGTATCGTACTGGCAGACGGTCCGGCGGGACTTCGTCTCATGAAATACTACCACGTGAACGATGGAAGCATTGTGACCATGCCGTTTGAATTCAGTCTGGAAGGCGGCCTTTTCTACGATGATTCCAGAGAACTTCCGGGCGAGAGATACTATCAGTACTGTACCGCGATTCCTGTAGGAACCCTGCTTGCACAGACATGGAACCGTGCACTGATCCGTGAAGTTGGTGCGATGATCGGTACAGAGATGGAATATTTTGGTGTGACACTCTGGCTGGCACCGGGAATGAACATTCACAGAAATCCGCTCTGTGGAAGAAACTTCGAATATTATTCTGAAGATCCGTATGTGGCAGGAACCATCGCAGCAGCAATGACAGAAGGTGTACAGTCCAACTATGGATGTGGCACAACCATCAAGCATTTCGCATGTAACAACCAGGAAGACAACCGTATGGGATCTGACAGTGTGATTTCCGAGCGTACACTCCGCGAAGTATACCTTAAAGGATTTGAAATCGCAGTCAGAGAATCTCAGCCACTGTCTATCATGACAAGCTATAACCTGATCAACGGTGTTCATGCAGCGAATAATTATGATCTCTGTACAGAGACCGCACGTAATGAATGGGGATTCAAGGGTATGATCATGACAGACTGGACAACAACAGAAGTTGATGAGCAATGCACCGCATCCGGATGTATGAGAGCCGGAAACGACCTCGTGATGCCGGGATGTTTCGGAGACCATGACAACATGCATAAAGAACTGGCAGAAGGAACCTTAAAGATCGAAGACCTGAAAGCATGTATTGCACGACTGGTAAGTGTGATCTGGAAATCCAACCAGTACCTTCAGTAAAGCTATGAATCGTTTAATTTTTCATATTGATGTAAACAGTGCGTTCCTTTCATGGGAATCGGTACGCAGAGTGAAACAGGGACTTCTGGATCTCCGGAATGTCCCTGCTTGCATTGGAGGAGATCCGAAAAAGCGTACGGGAATCGTTGTGGCGAAGTCCATTCCGGCAAAAAAATACGGAGTTCAGACAGGAGAACCTGTGGCAATGGCACTCCGAAAATGTCCGGACCTCGTCATTGCAAAAAGTGATTTTGAACTGTATATCAAATGCTCCAGAGCGTTCAAAGAGATCTGTGCATCCTATGCGCCTGTAATGGAATCTTTTTCAATTGATGAAGTTTTTCTGGACATGACAGGCACTTCATTGATTTATCCTGATCCGGTTCGGACGGCTCACGAGATCAAAGACAAGATACGAAATGAGCTTGGTTTTACAGTTAATGTGGGGATTTCTACGAACAAACTTCTGGCAAAAATGGCATCTGATTTTGAGAAACCGGATAAGGTGCATACTCTTTTTCCAGAGGAGATTCCGACGAAGATGTGGCCGCTTCCGGTACGCGATCTTCTGTTTCTGGGTAAAGCTTCCGAGAAGAAACTGACAGAAGCAGGCATTCATACGATTGGTGATATGGCACATGCAAGAGAGGCGGAAATCCAGACTTTACTCGGGAACAAAGCTGGCCATCAGCTTTGGCAGTATGCGCGCGGAATTGATGATTCTCCGGTCAGGGCACAGCCGGAAGAAGCAAAAGGTTTCAGTGTGGAAACTACTTTTAACGATGATATTACTTCCATAGAGCAGGTGTTTCCCATACTTTTGGAGCAGTGTGATGTTCTGGCAACCAGAATGCGCAGAAAAGATAAGAAATGCAACTGTATTTCCGTGACTTTCCGTACTTTGGATTTCAGAAACCGTTCACACCAGACAAAGCTGGAAAATGCTACAGATCTTACAGATGAAATTTATATAAATGCTACAAGACTTTTTAAAGAATTCTGGAAAGGACAGCCGCTACGTCTGATTGGTGTGGCGCTGACAGGCCTTACAGACGGCACTTATGAACAGATGTCTCTGTTTGAAGATACAGAAAATAAAGAACGCCGCAGAAAGCTGGATGCAGCTATGGATGAGATCCGGATGAAATTTGGAAATGATAAGATCACCCGTGCCAGTATTATGAACAGCAATGCACGGATTGGGCGAAAAGCGAAAGCACAGATGAAAAACGAAAAGACAGAAGAACCGTAAGTAAAGGGAGGACTGAGCATTAAGAACAATGCGACAATCCTCCCTTTATAAAAATTTCAGAAAAAGTTTTATCGTTCCATCATACTGATAGATTCGATTCCTACACTTCCTCCACGTACCACTTCAATTCTGTGAAATTCTTCCTTGATCAGTTTCACTACTGCGTCATTCTTGGTTGCTGTCTGGACAAATTCCAGGAGTAGACTGTCTTTGCCGTAGTCAATGACCTTTGCCTTGAAGGTTTCGGCAATCTGAAACAGTTCAACCTTATCTTCTTTGGAACAGTTAAAAACCTTAATATACAGAATCTCTTTCATGCGGACAAATACGTCTGTGAAATCAATAACCTTAATAACCTCGATCATACGGTTCAACTGTTTTTTGATCTGTTCAAAAGTTTCATCATCACTGACAGTTGCGATCGTCATTCGAGATACTGTGGGGTCCTCGGTGGTTCCTACAGTAAGACTGTCCAGATTGTAGCTTTTTCCGGAGAAAAGTCCGGAGATTTTGGACAGAACACCTACCTGGTTCTCAACATAGAGAGAAATCCATCTTTTTTTCATTCCTTTATCCATAATAATTTTCCTCCTGATCAACAGTCCATAATCATATCTTCTAGAGTTCCGCCTGGTTTGATCATAGGATAAACCATTTCCTCAGGGTCAATGATGAATTCAATTACTGTAGGTGCCTTTGTGTTCTTTTTTGCTTCCTCGAAGGCTGCTGCAATTTCCTCTTTTTTTGTGACACGGATTCCTTTTGCCCTGTAGCTCTCTGCAAGTCTGATGAAATCCGGTGTGTACTGTGGATATTCCATGCCTTCAGTGCGGCGGGAAAGTGCTCCTGCGCGCAGATTGGTCATAGCATAGCGTTTGCCGTAGAAAAGCTTCTGCCACTGGCGTACCATTCCAAGATACTCATTGTTAAAGATACACAGGATAACCGGAAGCTCCTCCAGAACTGCAGTTGCAAGCTCCTGAATGTTCATCTGCACACCGCCGTCACCGGAGATAACGATGACAGGTCTGTCGGGATTTCCGATTTTGGCTCCGATGCCGCCTGGAAGACCATAGCCCATTGTTCCCAGACCACCGGACATGATCATCTGTTTGCCCTCTGTGATTTCCGCATACTGGGAGACAAGCATCTGATGCTGTCCTACGTCTGTGACGATGATGCTGTTATCGAACTGCTCATTGATCTCTTTCAGGATGTCCATTGGACTTAAAACATCGTTTGGACGCATTTTCAGCGGATGTTCTTCTTTCCATTGGCTGATCTGGCCAAGCCACTTGCCTGTAGAGCATTCCTGAACGTATTCATTCATTTTTGTGATAGCTTCTTTTGCATCTGAAACAATAGGAATATCTACCTGAATGTTTCTGGAGATAGATGCGGTGTCGATATCGATGTGTACAATCTGTGCATGAGGTGCAAATTCATGAAGTTTTCCTGTGATTCTGTCATTGAATCTGGTTCCGATAGAGAAAAGGAGATCACAGTTGCTGACTGCCATGTTTGCTGCATAG
>ERZ824488.3858-NODE-3858-length-10714-cov-3.845670_pt1 | contig 10714 bp, 12 predicted proteins | sample MGYA00519936_ERZ824488 | MGnify/ENA primary metagenome ERZ824488 (study PRJEB31778, sample SAMEA3449153) | human gut metagenome | biome: human gut; feature: human-associated habitat; material: faeces | place: United Kingdom | collected 2010/2012 ...
GCTACCGGAGAAAAAGATTATGTAATGACATGGCAACACAAATAGAAATTCCAGTCTTGTGGAGAGATTGAAAGTATGCATGAATTTGAATTTGACGATTTGGTGAATCCCGATAGATTAATTTTATGGGGAACATAAACGTTGAAGTTGCAGAATTGTTAACTTTATATTTTATGAGCTAAGGATGGTTGTGAGGATATGCTTCGTTTGCATCGTCTTTTGTTCTATTAATTTGAGCCCTTAATCAGCAGAATGATGTTGATTAAGGGCTTATAATGATTTTAAGAACTAAATGACAGATATTAAGCTGACTGGTTGAACGAATAACTTATTCATGTATTGATATTGACAATAGTACGAAAACGTATTATTATAAAATACGAAATCGTATTATAAAGGAGCGAGTTATGAATTCAAGAAGTTTTTTCTATGATTTTGGGAGAGCACTTTATCATGTTGATTCGTTTTATGATGAATTTGCAAAGCAAAGCAATGTTTCTTCTGCATTATTATGGGTTTTGTATGCATTGAATGATGGAAATTCACACACACAGATTGAAATCAGTAATGATTGGGAATTGCCAAAAACAACTGTTAATACGGTGATTAAAGAGATTCAGAAGAATGGCTATGTTGATCTTATTCCAATCAAAGGGAGAAGGCGCGAGATGTCGATTGTCCTTACAGAGAGCGGGAAGAAGTATGCAGATAGGGTTCTTGCTGATCTTTATAAAAAAGAGGCGGAAGTATATAAAGCTCTTAGCTCAGAAGAATATGCAATAGTGGCTGTATTGGAAAAGATAGCGAAAAAATTGAAGGGAGTTGAATAAGAGTGGAATATGTGAATTTAGGAAAATCTGATTTAAAGGTTTCACGCATATGTATGGGTTGCATGGGCTTTGGAAATGCAGCAACAGGTCAGCATAGTTGGACAGTTGATGAAGAAATATCCAAATCTATTATTAAAAGAGGCCTGGAACTGGGAATCAATTTTTATGATACAGCAATTGCATATCAGGCCGGTACAAGCGAGGAATATCTTGGAAAGGCAATCAGAGAATATGCAAAAAGGGATGAAGTAGTCATTGCTACAAAGTTCCTTCCAAGATCACAGGAGGAAATCGCAAATGGAATTTCCGGAAAGGAACATGTGCGCAGCAGTTTGGATGCAAGCCTTTCCCATCTGGGAATGGATTATGTAGATTTATATATCTATCATATGTGGGATTGGAATACTCCTGTAGAGGACTATCTTGCCGGTATGGCAGAAGGAGTAAAGGTCGGGAAAATCAGACAGATTGGTATCGCAAATTGTTTTGCATGGCAGTTGGCAGAGGCTAACGCAATTGCAAAAGAAAATGGATGGCCGGAATTTGTTTCCGTTCAGAATCACTACAATCTTATTATGCGTGAAGAAGAGCGGGAAATGAATGTATATGCAGCTGAAAGAAATATAGCACTCACGCCATATAGTGCCCTTGCGGCAGGTCGCTTATCTAAAAGACCGGGTGAGATATCAAAGCGCTTAGAGCAGGATGCATATGCAAAGCTAAAATATGATGCAACTTCTGATAAAGATGCAAAGGTAATTGCAAGAGTTTGTGAAATTGCGGATGTGCATGGTGTTTCCATGACAGAGGTTTCCTTGGCATGGCTGCTTACAAAAGTATCATCTCCTGTTGTAGGAGCGACAAAGATCAGCCATGTGGAAGGAGCTGCAAAAGCTGTGGAATTGAAACTATCTGATGATGAAATAAATGCGTTAGAAGAACTCTATGAACCACATTTCCTGTCAGGTGTCATGGCACAAAATACACCAGCGGCAAGAAATATTGAACAGGTATGGATTAAGAATGGAAAATACAGAAAGTAGTGAGGTGACAAAATGAAAATAGTACAGACAGCAGGCAGGGCTGCTCTTGGCGAATTTGCACCGGAGTTTGCTCATTTTAATGATGATGTTTTATTTGGTGAGAACTGGAACAATCAGGATATTGATGTAAAGACAAGAAGTATTATTACAGTAGTGGCACTCATGTCATCAGGAATTACAGATTCATCCCTTAAGTATCACTTACAGAATGCAAAAGCTCATGGTGTTACGCAGAAGGAAATTGCAGCAATCATTACACATGTTGCATTTTATGCAGGTTGGCCAAAGGGATGGGCAGTGTTTAACCTGGCCAAAGAGGTATGGGAGGCTGACGAAGGAGAACTTCCTTACGAAGACGAAGCAATGAAGGTGCATGCAAAGAAAATGGTATTTCCAATCGGAGAACCAAATAATGCCTATGCAAAGTATTTTGTTGGACAGTCATATCTTGCACCGGTATCTACAAATCAGGTGGGCATTTTTAATGTGACTTTTGAGCCGGGATGCAGAAATAACTGGCATATTCATCATGCCGATAAAGGTGGTGGACAGATTCTTGTCTGTGTTGCAGGAAGAGGATATTACCAGGAAGAAGGAAAAGAAGCTGTAGAAATGAAACCAGGGGACTGTATCAATATTCCGGCCGGCGTAAAACATTGGCATGGAGCAGCATCAGATAGCTGGTTTTCTCATCTTGCGATAGAAGTGCCGGGTGAAAATTGCTCAAATGAATGGCTGGAAGCAGTAAGTGATGATGAATATGGAAAATTAGAATAGGCAGGTGGATGAAATGTTAGATAAATATATTGTTTTAAATAATGGCGTAAAGATTCCACAGTTTGGACTTGGGACTTGGTTTATTGATGATGATAAGGTAGCTGACGCAGTAAAAGCTGCAGCAGAGATGGGTTATAGACATATTGATACAGCGCAGGCTTATGGGAACGAACGTGGAGTTGGAGAAGGCGTAAGGAATTGTGGGATTCCAAGAGAAGAAATGTTTGTTGTATCGAAGGTTGCTGCTGAGCATAAAACATATGAAGAAGCAATGGAAGGTATCAATGAAACACTTGAGAAGATGGGGCTTGATTATCTTGATATGATGATAATTCACAGTCCACAGCCTTGGGTTAAGGTGAATCAGTCTGAGGACAGATATGTAGAAGGAAACAGGGCAGCGTGGAAAGCACTTGAGGATGCATATAAAGCAGGCAAGCTTAAGGCAATCGGTGTATCAAATTTCCAGATAGGAGATATTGAAAGCCTTCTTGAGACCGCTGAAATTAAGCCAATGGTAAATCAGATTCTTCTGCATATCAGTAATACACCTATGGAACTTGTAGAGTACTGTCAGAAGAATGGTATAGCAGTAGAAGCGTATTCTCCGATTGCACATGGCGAGATTCTTAATCAGCCTGAAATTAAGACGATGGCTGATAAATATGGTGTGACTGTTCCTCAGCTTTGCATTAGATATACACTTCAACTTGGAACGATTACACTTCCTAAGACAGGTAATCCTGATCATATGAAGAGCAATGCAGAAGTTGATTTTGAAATCAATGCAGAAGATATGGAGATACTTAAGAATTTTAAGAAAATAGAGAGCTATGGTGAAAGTGGAATTTTTCCGGTATACGGCGGAAAGATGTAGGAGGTAATTAAAATGTCAAAAATATTAGTAGCGTATTTTAGCGCAAGTGGAGTAACAAAAAAGGTAGCAGAAAAACTGGCAGCTCTAGTAAATGCAGATATTCATGAGATAAAACCGAAAGTCCCATACACGAAAGCAGATCTCAACTGGATGGATAAGAAATCCAGAAGCAGCGTAGAGATGAATGATAAGACTTTTCGCCCGGAGATTGTAAAAGAAGATTTGAATCTATCTTCATATGATACTATTCTGCTTGGTTTTCCAATTTGGTGGTATGTGGCACCTACAATTATCAATACTTTTCTTGAAAACTATGATTTTTCAGGTAAGAGAATTGTTCTCTTTGCCACATCGGGCGGTAGTGGTTTTGGTAATACAATCAAAGAGCTTAAACCTTCCGCAGCAGATGCAGAAATTGTAGAGGGAAAGATTTTAAACAGAGCATCCGATGCTCAGCTTAAAGACTGGATTGCAGGTTTATAGGGGGAAAACATGAAAAAGACAAGTATCCTTATAATTACTGTGTTCATTATGTCTATACTAACAGCTTGTGGTTCATCTGCAGATAATTCACAAAAACAGGAAACGATAGTAAAACAGCCTGAAGCAACAAGTATGACTGTGGAATCAGACGAAAATGTATCGGAAACAAATGATACAGCAGAAGATACTAAAATTGTAAATAATGAAACTGATAGTGTGAAAATAGCAGTTGTTTACTTTTCTGGCACAGGAAATACAAAGACTATTGCAGAGACGATCGCCGAGGAAACAGGAGCTGATATTTTTGAGATTATTCCTACCCAGGCTTATACAGAAGAAGATTTGAACTATAATGATGACAACTGTCGTGCTAATAAGGAACAGAATGATGATACAGCTAGACCAGAGATTAGCAATGATCTAAGTGCAACTACTGAATATGATATTGTATATTTAGGACATCCAATTTGGTGGGGAACAGTTCCACGTATTATTCAGACTTATCTGGAAACTTATGACTTGAGCAATGCGACTATCTATACTTTCTGTACTTCAGGTGGAAGTAGCATTGACAGAAGTATTTCTGATTTAAGAGCATGGTATCCTACACTAAATATTATTGATGGAAAGAGATTAAAAGATGCTAGTAAAAGTGAGATAGCTGAGTTTTGTAATCGTTAAGAAAAATAATATTTTATCGTAACAAAGGCAACAACAACTTCAAGTTTGCAGAACTGACCCAAAAGAGCTCGAAGGAGCTCTTTTTCCTTTTTTATAATAGTATCATTATGGTATAATAGAGACATTAAAATCGGAAGTTGACGGAGCGATAGGATGAAGAAAAAATCAAAAATACTCAAAATATTAAAAGGTATACAAGCATGATGACTTCAGCATTTTTTCTGGAGAAATTTTGTCGAAAGAACTTATGCATCCAGTGCCTGTCCCCGGCAAAAAAGTACGGCAAAAAACAGGTTCGAAATATAACGAGTTGGATATGTGATGGAAAGTTTGTAAAAGCTATGAGTATAGCAAAGCGTATATTCTTAGCTTTTATAAATATAAGTTTTTTGATGGAGAACTGAAGATGTGCTTGTCATTGATCTGGTATTGTTTATGATAGAGACAGAATATAATATCCAAAGAAAGGTGAAGTTATCATGTCAGTGTCTAAAGATTAATTTGAATTAACACGAAAACAAAGCTTGCTTCTAATAAAAAAGGGATGAAAATAAACAAAGCCTGATAATTGAAAATAAAATTTCTGTCTTAGCTGATGTCGGTAAATTCAGATTAAACTGGTGAGTAAGAACCATTAGAACCATGAAATGAGCCATGTCTGGTAGTAAATGACAAATAAATACCGATAGTCCTTCGGTTAATCAGTTGTCAGTCAACAAGACTGACAGTATAATGATAGATAGTGTACATGTCAAAAAAGTCAGACAGAAAAGCCAACAGATTTAACTGTGGTCGTATGTCAAGCATATTAATGTACAAATCAGACGGAGGTGAAACCATGCTTTTATTAAACAAAACTTTGCTGAGACTGGCAAGGGGGCTGTGGCAATGGATTCTTGCGATTGCCGCAGTCAGTTTTTTGACGCTTGTTGGAACAACAGCGCTAGCGGAAATTGTTTCGCAGTTTCTGGGCAGTTTGTTCGAACCACAGGTGGTATTAAGTACAGTAAAAAGTGCGGTCGGTGCGGCATTTCTCGCATCGGTATTTACGTTTCTTGCGCAGCTTGTCAAGGGACTTATCGAATACAAGACGGCGGCAAAGGCGCGAAGCACCATGCGAAAAACAATCTTTTCAAAGGTGATGGAACTCGATGCGGGCGGCATTGAAAAGATCGGGCCGACATCAGCGATTACCGCGGCGGTCGATGCGGTGGAGCAGATGCAGGCGTATTTTAGCAGCTATCTGCCGAGCCTGATTTTTAGTGTGATCGCGCCGATTTACCTGTTTTTCCATCTGAAGAATATTTCCCTTATCGTGGCCGTGCTTCTTCTTTTTGTATCGCTGATCCTTTTTCCACTTCACAATGTATTTCGTGGAAAAATTGAGGCGCTCAGAAAGACGTATTGGCGTTCATTAGATGATATGACCGGTTATTACATGGATGGTCTTCGCGGATTGACGACACTGAAGCTGTTTGATCGTGACCGTGAGCATTCCCGCGTGCTCGGTGAGAAGGCAGATGTGTTAAACAAAAATATCAATGCCTTCATGAAAATCAATTTCACATCCTTCCTTGTGACCGAGCTTTTGATCTATGCGGCCATCACGGTTTCACTTGTGATTTGCATTACCGGAATGCGAAATGGTGATATTACAATCGCGCAAGCACTTACCGTTTTGATGCTTTCCTATAGCTATTTTTCTGCGATTCGTCAGTTGATGAGTGCTTCTCACAGCGCGCTGACGGCGATCTCTGCGGCAGGAAAGGTGGAGGAGATTTTGCAGACCGATACATCTCGTCCGTACAATCCAGAGCTTCCGGCCGATCCAGAGCATTTTGACGGAATTCGCATGGAGCATGTGTCTTATGGCTATGAGGGCCGCAGCAGAGCGCTACAGGATGTGTCACTGACGATTCCAAGAGGTTCGTCGGTTGCACTCGTTGGTTTGTCCGGCTGTGGAAAATCAACGGCGGCATCGCTTTTAATGCGTTTTTGCGATCCAGATCAGGGTACGATTTTTATCGAAGGAAAGGAGTATCGAAGCGTCACACCGCAGCAGCTTCGCACAAACATTGCCATGGTTCCGCAGCAGGTCAATCTGTTTTCGGGAACCATTCGTGAGAATCTATTGCTCACCGATCCAAACGCAAACGATGAAAAATTAAAAGAAGCGTTATCGGAGGCTGGACTTGGCAGCTTTTTAAAGACGCTTCCAAAAGGACTCGACTCGGATGTGGGAAATGCAGGAGCAGCGCTTTCCGGTGGACAGCGCCAAAAGATGGGAATTGCTAGAGCACTGCTTTCAGAGGCACAGTATATGATCTTTGACGAGGCTACTTCAAGTGTCGATCCGCAGAGTGAGCGTGAGATCTGGGAGACGATCGGCCGTTTGTCAAAGACGAGAACGCTCATCATCATCTCGCACAGAATGTCCACGATTCAGAATGCAAATTGTATTTATGTACTGGAAAAAGGAGTGGTGGCTCAGCGTGGAAGTCATGCAGAGCTGATGCAGCAGGGCGGCTTGTACCGTGAGCTTGTAACGCGCCAGCAGGCAATGGAGGTGGCAGAATGAAACGAAAATTTAGCTATTCAATTGGAGAGATGAACCGCCGCCTGCTTGCAATCGGAAAATCCATCCGTGGTTATCTGGTGATTTCGACGCTTTCAAGTATCATTGGTGCACTAGCGCATATGGGTCTAATGGGCTTTGGTGCATTGTGGCTTCTTGCCGCCGCAGGCTTTTGCGGTAACTTTGCCCTGTATGGAATACTGACCGTTGGCTGTGCGATTTTGATTGCAGTGAGTCGTTATTTGGAGGGCGTATTTTCTCATATGGGCGCATATGGCATTCTTGCCAAGATGCGAGTGCAGCTATTTGACTCGATTGACCGCGTGGCCCCGGCATGGCTGACTGGAAGGGAGACGGGCGATCTGATGAACATTGCCGTGTCGGATATCGAGACGCTAGAATTTTTCTTTGCGCACACAATTGGTCCGATGTTTACCGTAATTTTGCTTCCGCTTACAACGGTAATTCTGGCATTTTGCGTCAATCCGTTGTACGCATGGGTCCTAATTCCAATCTATCTTATGATCAGCGTGGTGCTTCCGTTTTCGGCGCTTAAGGCTGGACGCGGAATCGGAATGCGCTATCGAGAACGCCTTGGAATACTTAAATCAAAGATTCTTGAGAGCGTTTACAGCATCCGCGATATTCAGATTTTTGGAGCAGGAGAGCGAAAGGCAGAGGAGATCCAACGGGCAAATGATGAGGTCAATCATGCATCATTTTGGCTGACACTCCATCGTCAGACGGTCGCATCATTTCCAAATTTCTTTGTCTATCTGGCACGAATTTTGATTCTGGTGTGCGCAGGCGTGCTCGCTTCGCGTGGCATCAACAATCCAGTTGGAACGATTGCACTTTCCTTTGCGGCAACAGCATCGCTTTCGTCCACCTTTAACCTGACCTTCGTGGTGACAAGTCTGTTGGAAACTTACGGTGCGGCAGAGCGTATCTTTCAAATCGAAGATACATTGCCGGAAACAACAGAGCCAGAATCACCTGTTTCCTGCGGTGAGATTCAGACAATCGAGTTTCGTGATGTCAGCTTTTCATATCCGGGCACCGAGAAGAAGATTCTCGACCATATGAATTTAATCATTAAAAATGGCGATCAGATTGGAATCGAGGGCGAATCCGGTGCAGGAAAATCAACTATTCTTCGCCTGCTGCTTCGCTTTTATGAACCGAGTGAAGGCCAGATTTTACTCAATGGAATCCCAAGCGAGAAAATTAGTTTTGCCGAGCTTCATAAGCGAATCGCATTTCTTGAGCAGGATACCTATCTGTTTGATGATACCATCGCGGCGAACATTGCAGTCGCAAAGCCGTCGGCAACGTCAGAGGAGATTCGGCTTGCGGCAAAGCGGGCTGGAATCGACGATTTTATTGAGACACTTCCGGATGGGTATGATACCGATATGGGTCAGATGAATGCACGCCTTTCGGGAGGAGAGCGCCAGCGTATTGGAATCGCCAGAATCTTTCTTCGAAATCCCGATATTTGCCTAATGGATGAGCCGTCAAGTGCGCTCGATGCGCTTCACGAAAAGGAACTGCTGCACACACTTCAGACCGAGTATGCCGATAAGACCATTCTTCTTATCTCACATCGTAGCAGTACGCTGACTGGATGCAACCGAATCCTAAAAATGCAGGATAAGACGGTGAAGGAAAAATAAAAGTAATGGAAGCAACGATTTACAGAAGCTAAATTTGTATAGTCCTGAGTTGTTAATTAAAAAAAGAAAAAACAGAGATAATTGCTAAAAACAACTGTCTCTGTTTTTTCTTCCCTATTGTTTTATAAAGACGTATTTTTCTTACTCAGTGCAAGGCAGATCGCCATTCCGACAAACGCAATACCACTCCACATAAGCAAAGTAGCACTCCAACCGCTATGCTCGGAGAAGATTGCGATCGCGTAAACAGAAATGGAGCTTCCAACGTAGGTAAAGGAATTTAAAAGTCCGGACATAAACAAAATTTTACCGTATTTTTTAAATTTTAGTGGCATGATGTAGGTCATAATCCAATTTACGCCGTGCATACAACCTGTCAAAAGTGCCGATAAAAAGATCGTGGACATCCAGTGCCTGTCCCCGGCAAAAACGGTCCTAAATGAGGTTAATTATACTTTTATTTTTTCCGTATATATGGTATAGTGGTTCCCATAGGAAGGTGAAAAGAAAGATATGAAAATATATAATATGGGGTCTTTAAATATTGATTATGTATATCGAGTACCGCATTTTGTTCAGCCAGGTGAAACGATTTCCTCTTATGGAAGAGAAATTTTTGCTGGCGGAAAAGGATTGAATCAATCAATTGCGCTTGCTCGCGCAGGTGCACAGGTAATTCATGGTGGTATGATTGGACCAGATGGCGCATTTTTAAAGGAACTATTGGAAGATTCTGGTGTGGATACCACACATATATGTACACTACAGGAAGCGAGTGGTCATACGGTGATCCAGGTAGATGAGCAGGGACAAAATTGTATCATTCTTTATGCGGGAACAAATCACTGTGTTACGAAAGCATATTTGGATGAATTGTTAAAAGATGCTTCTGCAGGTGATTTCATGCTGATTCAAAATGAAATAAATTGTCTAAATGAGGCAATGGAAATCGCACATAAAAAGAAGATGTACATTGCGTTTAACCCATCACCAATAAGCAAAGAGCTTTTTACGCTGCCATTGTCTTATGTTGATTGGTGGTTTTGCAATGAAATCGAGGGCGCTATATTGTTTGGAAAAAACCAAAAACAGAAAATGGCAGATCAAATAGCGATGGATCCGGAAAAGATCATGCAGCAGTTTCAAAAACAATATCCGCAGAGCCATCTGATTTTAACTCTTGGAAAAAAAGGAAGTTATTATTGTGATAAAAAGGATATTATTTTTCAACCTGCTTTTGAAGTAAAAGCAATTGATACAACAGCGGCAGGAGATACCTATTCCGGATATTTTTTGGCAGATTTAGCAGGTGGAAAAAATATTTCAGATGCTTTAAAAGATGCATCGCTAGCTGCATCAATATGTGTGACACGAAAAGGTGCAGCACCATCAATTCCTTATAAAAAAGAAATAGAAAATTTGATTTGAGTATACAATCGGTCAAAAAATGCTAATTTTGTATTTATTCCAAAAACAGAATATAAGAATGCTTATCCAGCACTGGTAGTTGAACTAAAATGGAATAAGGACACAGAAACAGCTATACAGCAGGTAAAATTCCCCAGAGACCGTTGATGTTTCAATTGTAGTCTCTGGGGGTGAATGAAAAATTATAAAAACTTATCCAACTCTTTTTCAACCTGTTTTCTCTTTTTGATCTTTGGATGATCAAAAAGACTTCCTTTGGCGCTGACTTAACCCAGCGGCAAGCCACTGTGGTTCCATTGACGGAGTTCTAGTGTCTGCGTACATCGCAAGGACTTTGGCAGACA
>ERZ824488.3861-NODE-3861-length-10709-cov-4.081002_pt1 | contig 10709 bp, 8 predicted proteins | sample MGYA00519936_ERZ824488 | MGnify/ENA primary metagenome ERZ824488 (study PRJEB31778, sample SAMEA3449153) | human gut metagenome | biome: human gut; feature: human-associated habitat; material: faeces | place: United Kingdom | collected 2010/2012 ...
TAAAAAATAATATAAAACTTAATCTTATTAATCAAGGATTTAACGTTGAAATAATAGATAAAAATATTAATAATATTAACTTTGATGAAACAAGTATTTATGAAAAAGAATATAATAAGTTATATAATAAGTTATCTAAAAAATATACTTCTTATGAATTAGAACAAAAAATAAAACAAAAACTTTATCAAAAAGGTTTGTTTAAATAAAAATATGTGAGATAAATCCCACATATTTTTATTTATTCTTAGAATTATTAGAACTAGTTTTTAATTTAGACATATAAGTATTAAAATCGCCATTTAATTTATCATCATGAATTTCAACACCATATTCTTTTCTTAATTCTTCTTCATTTTCATGTTTTCTAGCATGTGTGTTTTTATCTATATATCCATCATTATTTAGTGCTGAAGCAAAGTGTATTTGTTTTACATATTTTTCACAATCTTCTTTTTTTAGTTCTTCATCTATCATTTCATAAAAATTTTTTTTATTTATTCTTGCTTTGCAATGCACGTGTGTTGTGTCTATACATGTTTTTAGATTTTGATGGTTTATGTATTTAACAATTTCTAGTGCTGAACATTTATTTTTTTCATCAAGTATCATATAAATATTTTCTAAAAGCATTGTTACTTGTGTATTTTCAATTATTTTTAGAAGTTTTATTAATTCATCTGCCAAATGTGTTGATATATATTGTTCTTTTGTCCAGTATGTATGATATAGTAATGTAGTTTTTATATTTAACTCTTTTGATAGTTCTACCATTTTCTTTAATTGATTTTCTACTATTTTTTTATCTTTCATAACTACCATTTCTAAATTGTAATTTGACAATGGTGGATGAACTATAATTTCTTTTAAATTCGGATACTCTTTTTTTCTTTTTCTTATTTCATCTTCAAAATTAAATTCTGATGTAATTCCATGTTCATCAAAAAATTGAATTTCAATTCCTTCACTGTTTTTGATTATTTTATCCATTTCTTCTTCCACTTTTTGTGGACTAATCTTTGGATATATCTTCATTTATTACTCCTTCTTTCTCCTTATTAATTTTTTGATTTATATATTTTGAAAATATTTTTTAAGCTCATTTTAGTTCCATAATTTAATATTGCATCTGAATAAATTTTTATTGATACTTTTGCTATTATTAATATACTTATACATAATATAGCGACTGATGAAATTATTTCTGGTAATTTGGCACTTCCTACTAATATTCTAAGTGGCATACAGAATGGTGCTGAAATTGGAAATACTGCAGCAAATAAATTAATTTTACTTGCTGGATTCATCATTGAAAAATATGCTAGATAAAATCCTATTACTGCTAAAATTGCTACTGGTGTGTTTGCTGATTGTATATCTTCTGGTTTGCTTACCATTGAACCTGTTAGCGCATATAATAATGCATACATTGCATATCCTAAAAGAAAATATACTATAATTGAAATTGCAAATATCGGTGTAATTGCTGTCATATCAAATACATTTTCTAATATGTCTGATGGTAAAAATGATTTTGCAGAAATAACTGCTACTCCAGCTATTACTATTATTTGAAATAATCCAACTAGACCTATACCAATAGTTTTACCTAATACTATTTGTTTTGGTGATGTTGATGTTACTAATGTTTCTATTATTTTTGATGTTTTTTCTGTTGTTATTGATGTTGATATTTGATATGCACAGAAATAAATTGCATAAAATAATACTATACTTAACATCATTGCTACAAATGTATTTCCAGATGCTGCGTTTTCGTCAGTTTGTATTACGTTTACATCAAATTGTGTAAACATTTGTTGTAGTTGTTCTTGTGTTAGCCCTGCTTTTTGAATTTGTGTAGCTGTATATTGTGTTGAAAAGTTTTCAATTAGTTTTTCAGGAACTGATTGTCCCATCATTAAGCTTTCAACTATATAATCTATTTTTATTTTTTCTGTTTCTTTGCTAAATTTTAAACATGAATCAAATTCTTCGTTTTTTAGTTTTTCTTTTATTTCGTCATCTGATAAATTTTCTTTTATAATTGTATATTCGTAATCTGTGTCTTCATTATCAATTTTTATTAAGGATTCTCCAAATATATCATCTTTATCTATTATTAATACTTTTTCTTTGTTATCTTCTTGGCTTGAAAAATACTTTATTATATTTGGTATATTAAATCCGATTACTATTATTGCAATTATTATTATCATTGAAATTATAAATGATTTTCTTTTAATTGCTTCTTTTATTGTGAATTCTGCTACTGTAAATATATCTTTCATTATTGTTCACCTACCTTTTCTATGAAAATTTCATGAAGTGTAGGTTTTACGAGTTCAAATTTTTCAATTGATATTTTTTTATTTACAATTTCTTTTAACAACTCATTAGCTTGTTCTTCATTTTTTATTGATATTACATATTTTCTTTCTGTGTGTTCTTTTATTTCTAGTCCTTGATTTTTTATTAATTGATTAATATCTGATTTTGTATCTATTTCGATTTTATTAACTTTATATGAGTCTTTTATCTCGTTTAGATTTCCTTTTAGAACTGTTTTTCCTTTATTTAGTATAACTACTTCTTGACAAAATTCTTCTACTGAGTTCATTTGGTGACTTGACATTACAATATATTTTCCTGCATCTACTAGTTCTAATATTATATTTTTTAATAGCTCTGTATTTACTGGGTCTAAACCACTAAATGGTTCGTCTAAAACTATTAGCTCAGGGTTATGCATTATTGCACTTATAAATTGTATTTTTTGTTGATTTCCTTTTGATAATTTTTCAGCTTGCTGGTATTTGTATTCTGTCATTTTTAATTTCTCTAACCAATAATCTATGCTTTTATTTGCTTCTGTTTTTGACATACCTTTAAGTTTTGCTAAATATTCTAGTTGATCTACAATTCTTGTTTTTGGATATATTCCTCTTTCTTCTGGTAAATATCCAAATTTAACGTTATTTCTGTCAACTTCTTTTCCATTCCACGTTATTGTCCCTGTATCTTTTTTTATTATTCCTAGCATCATTCTTATTGTTGTCGTTTTTCCAGCTCCATTTGTTCCTAATAACGCAAATACTCCTGGTTTATTAATATTAAAAGAAATATTGTCTACTGCTTTTTTATCAATAAAAGTTTTGCTTACATTTTTTAATTCTAAACTCATTTTTTCCCCTTTTTAATTATCAATCATCTCAACGAATTCAGACATGAATGTTATAATTCTATAATATTTATACATATATTCTTCTGTTTCTTTATTATTAGTAATTGGTTTTGTTAAAATGTCATTGTCAAAAAATCTGAAAAATACCATGTTTTTATTTATCATCATTTCTAATTTATATTTTGTTTCTTCTTTAAATTGTTTTATAAATTCTAGTTTGTCATCTGTTAATACTTGTCTTGCTTTACTTATCCTTTCTGAATACATAAATAAGTCTTGATCTGGAATTGCATATTTTTCTTTTTTGTTATTTTTACTATTTACTCTCATTACATCTATTTCATCAATCTGTTTTTTTATTGTTCCGCATGCGAATATTCCTCTAAAAAGTTCTTTATTCTCTGATTTTACTATTATATTTGATAATGCTATTTCGTGACCATTTCTTGTTCCTGATATTACACCTTGTGAATCTAATTCTTTATATATTCTGTTAAACCCTGATTTTCTATAATAGCTTCCAGATAGTTCTTCATCTTTTTCGTATGTAAAACCATCTTTTATATGTACTGCTAATTCTGATAATGCTATTTCACTAAACTTGTTTTGTTTTTCTATTATTCTTCGTTCTCCTTTAAAAGTATAAAAAGTACAAAACACAAACATCATTGCTGCAACTGTAACAAATATATATTTTGCAGTAGCTGTTGGTGCAATAATCGCTACTATTATACATATAATTATTATTCCTATTATTAATCCTTCTGATTGTCTTATATCCCTTTTATATTCTTTTAATTGCTTTCTTTCATCTGCAATTTTCTCATTTGTAAATTCATATATCTTTTTAAAATCTTCCCTCATATATTCACACCATCTTTCGTAATATTTGAGAAAATTATATCATATGGTATATTTTTTTTCTATACCTATTTTTATTAATTTTTTATATCTTTTTATATGTAAAAAAAACAAAACCTAATTATAATAATTAGATTTTGCTTTATATATTTATTTAATTATAGTCTTAAATCTTCTTCGCTTGATTCAGTTGTATTATTTGTATCTATATCTGTTGAAAAGATTGAATCAGCATCATCTTCTGTAGCATCATCTGTTGTGATGTCACTTGTATCATCTTCGTCTGTGTCATCATCTTCTGTTATATTAGGTGTATTATTTTTTTTATTTGTTTTATTTGATGATGAACTTTTTGAAAATTCTTCTATAATTGGTTCTAATTTTTTAAGAATTTCTTGTGCTTTGCTTTGTGCATCTTTCATATAGCTTGATAGACTTGTTTCATCTTTTATATCAATTCCATCATTTGTTGAAACTTGTGGAATTGAAACATTTCCGACTTTTAAATTGTTTTTTGCTGTTATTGTCATTTTAGCTGTAGCTATATATTGTGAGTCAATATCAACATTTAATGTTGTTGTATCTTCATAGTTTTTGTCTTCATTTTTGCTTATATCTGTAACTGCTGATATTGTTCCTTTTCCATAATCACCAGCATTTACTGATAATGTTATTTCAGATTTTGATTTTTGTGTTTTATAATTAATTTCTGCAGATGCTTCTGTTCCAATTTGTTGTGCTAACATTTTTGAAGCTTCTGCTTTTACGCTTATTTCATTATTTTTTGATGTTATTGTTATTGTTGCTATATCTGCTGATGCACCTTGTGAATTTGCAGATATAGTCATTTCTGTTGTATCTTTGTTAAATAATGTTTTTAAAATGATTTCTGTACCTTCTATTTCTATACTTAAATCTGTTCTATATACTTTTGTGTTTGTAGCATATGAAACTACTTTTAAATTTCCTTCAAAGTCAAGGTCATTAATTTTTTCTTTTAAAGTATCAATGTTGTCATATATTGTATTAATTGAATCAGCTATATTTTCTAATTCATCTGTTCCACTTAAAGAACTATTTGCGCTTTTAATGATTTCTGAATATGCTGATGCAGAATCATTTAAAATTCCTTTTAGTTGGTCATCTTTTGCAAATGTGTCTAAATAATTGTTTATTAATTCTTTTATATCACTTTCACTTAATTCTAATGTTATTTTTTTGCATTTTTTGTTTTTTCCGTCAACTTTTACTGTGTCACTTTCTGATTTTAAATTTTTAGATTTTTCTTTTATAAAATCTTTGAATACTTTCGTATATCTTTTTCTTATTTCTTTTTGTGTTTTTTGATCAACATTTACTGATTTCATTAAATTACTGATTTGATCATTTGTTTCAGATAATATTTTTTCTAATTCATCTATATCTAAATTATTTTCATCTAATAAGTCTTTTAAGTCATCTTTAGATATTGTAATCCATTTTGAATTTAATTCTTCTGATCTTATTGCTGCTTGGTTTCCATCATATACAGCTTCTCCAGATATTGCTGTGTTATCAATGTTTCCATTGATTTTTGCATATGCTGATTTGTTTCCATCATATTTTAGATTTAAACCAATTTTGCTTTTGTTTGCCATTTTTACTATTGAATCCATTGTTGATTGCTCTGATGAAGATAGTGAGCTAACTTCTAAAGTATCAATATTAGCAGATATTTCTGTTGATGCTTCTATTGCTGAATCTTTATCTATGCTATCTACTACTTTTGGTGTAACTCCATTCTTTTCTATTTCATCTGAAATTTTGTCTAAAGGTTTTGTTATTGATTCTTCTAATTTTTCAACACCTGCAGACATTTTGCTTCTTTTACTAAAGTTAAGATTAAATTTTCCTGTTGCAACTAGGATTCCAAAGATTATTGCTAAAACTGCAATTACTGCTATTACTGCAATAATAATTTTCTTGGCTTTAGTTTTTTGATTTCCTTCGTTCATATTTCCCTCCTAAATTTTTATTTAATAAGTGTAATTTAAAATTACAAATGTTAATAACTTATCTAAATGTATATTCTTGTTCATAGCTATTGTTGTCAATTTTTATTGATATTTTTATTGAGTCTTTTTTATTGCTTTCTGTTGATTTTATATAGTCTATTGAAAATTCATTTGCATTATCTACTATTTTTGTTTTATTAAAATATATTTTATTATTTATATTACTTATAATATTTCCATCTCCAAATTTGATTGCTGTTCCACTGGCTTGATTTTCGTTTTTTTGAAATGTATATTCTTGCTCATTTATTATCATTGTTCCAAGTTCAGCAGTTACATTTTGTTTTTTTACTTCTGACAAAATACTATAATTTAATAGGCTGTAATCACTTGATGCTCTGTTTTCTGTATCAACGTTTTCTAGGTCATTTTGAAATACTCCTGTAATTCTTCCTATTATCATCATTATCGTAAGTAATATTGCAATATATGTAAGTAAACTTAATAAAGTAACACCTTTTTCTGATTTCATGGTTTCACCTCTTACATATAATATATTATAAAATCATTTTTATCAACTCTTTTGTTTATTATTTTTTACTTTTTCTTAGAATAAAATGGAGCATTAATACCATTTGCTCTGTTTATAACTTTTTTAGTCCACATATTTTAGAACAAATCTGAAAATTTTCAGTCTTTACTCTACTCTTTATATTTTTCTATAAAATTGAAATTTTCAGTAAATTTGTTCGAGCATGAAAATTTATTTTATAAATTTTCTGTACAATTTTTTATATAATAGAAAAGTCAGCATGACTTTCCTATTATATAAATAAACTCAAATTATCAAACATGAGTCTAATAACTTGAGTTCCACAAAATTTTATTTTCTATCTAAATTATCTAAATTATCTAATGCTTTTCCTGTTCCTAACGCAACACATGAAACTGCATCTTCTGCAATCATTACATTAATTCCTGTTTTTTCTTGTAATAATTTATCTAAACCATCAATTAAACATCCTCCACCTGTCATATAAATTCCTCTATCACTAATATCTGCTGACAACTCTGGAGGAGTTTTTTCTAATACAGCATGTACAGCATCAACAATCATATTAACAGGTTCTTCAAGTGCTTCCATCATTTCGCTAGAATGTACAGTCAAAGTTTTTGGAAGACCCGTTATCAAATCCCTTCCTCTAATATCCATTTCAACATCTTGGATTTTTGGATATACACAACCTACATTTACTTTCAAATCCTCTGCTGTCCTCTCACCTATCATGACATTATATTTTCTTTTTATAAATCTAACAATTGCTTCATCAAATTTATCTCCAGCAACCTTTATAGATGTACTAACAACTGAACCTCCAAGTGAAATTACAGCAATATCAGTAGTTCCACCACCTATATCTACAATCATATTTCCACAAGGTTTTGAAATATCTATTCCTGCACCAATAGCAGCAGCTATCGGTTCTTCAATTAAATACACTTTTCTTGCTCCAGCATTTGAAGCAGCATCAATAACAGCTTTTTTCTCAACCTCTGTAACTTGAGAAGGTATACAAATCATAATTCTTGGTGCAAATAAAAATTTTCCACCTATTTTATTTATAAAATATTTAAGCATTTTTTCTGTAACAGTATAATCTGAAATAACTCCATCTCTCAAAGGTCTTGTAGCAACTATGTTTCCTGGTGTTCTACCAAGCATTCTTCTAGCTTCATGTCCAACAGCTAAAACCTCTCCAGAAGTATTATTTACAGCTACTACTGAAGGCTCTCTAAGCACAATCCCTTTTCCTTTTACATACGCTATCACTGTAGCAGTTCCTAAATCTATTCCTATATCTTGTCCAAACATCAGAATCTTCCTTTCTCATTTACATATTCTTTACAAAGCTGTTACGATTATATTACACTTTGATATAAATTTCAATTATTTTACACATTTTTTTGTTTATTATTTTTTCAATAATCTATCAACTCTTGTTATACCCTATATTACGCCCATTAAAATTTATTTTGCAACTTTTTCAAAAAAATATTCCATTTTCAGGAAAAATTATTTTTTGAATTGAATATTAACCTTTTTTATGAGATAATATCTCTATCAAAACTACATATAGAAAGGATTCGAAAATGCAATCAATTTACTTAGAAAAAATAGAATTTAATAAAATTAAAAATATATTATCAGAATTTGCAACAAATGAAAGTGCAAAAAAAATGTGCTTAAATTTAACTCCTTCTACTGAACCCAAAACAGTAGAAAGAACATTAACAGAAACAACAGAAGCAGTTTCATTAATATATAGAAAAGGAAATTTACCTCTAGAACAATTAGGTGAAATCACAACACATATATTAAATCTAAAAAAACATAATTTTCTATCAATAAAATCTATATTGGAATTAGCCACACTTTTAAAAACAAGCAAATCAGTCAAAAATTATTATTTTGATAAAGAATTAAATCAAACAAATATATTAACAAATTATTTTAATAATCTTTACACAAATCCCTCTATTGAAGAAAAAATATTTGCTTCAATAATAGATGAAAACACATTAGATGATAGAGCTTCTAATACACTATACAAAATTAGACAACAAATAAAAAATACTCAAAGAGAAATTAAAAATAAATTACAATCTATTTTAAACTCAAAATATTTACAAGAATCAATAATTACAATTAGACAAAATAGATTTGTAGTACCCGTAAAAGCTGAATATCAATCAGAAATAAAAGGACTGATTCATGACACTTCAAGCACAGGTTCAACTGTATTTATTGAACCTATGTCAGTATTTAATTTAAACAATCAATTATCTGAATTAAAAAATGAAGAAAATATAGAAATCGAAAAAATATTACAAATCTTATCTTCTCTATTTTTTGATATTACAGAAGAATTAGAAAATAACTTTAATTTACTTACAATACTTGATTTTATATTTGCAAAAGCTAAATATTCAAAATCCATGAATTGTAATTGTCCAAAAATAAACAATAATAAAATCATACATTTAAAAAATGCTAAACATCCACTATTAGATATAAACACAGCTGTTCCAATAACTCTAGAAATAGGTAAAAACTTTTCTACTTTACTAATTACTGGACCAAATACAGGAGGAAAAACAGTAACCTTAAAAACAGTCGGTTTACTAACTGCTATGGCACAAAGTGGACTACATATCCCAGCATCTGAGGAGAGTTCAATCTATATCTTTGATAATATCTATGCAGATATTGGAGATGAACAAAGTATTCTTGAATCATTAAGTACTTTTTCATCACACATGACTCATATTATAAACATACTAAATGAAGCAACTTCAGACAGTTTAGTTTTAGTTGATGAATTAGGTTCTGGAACAGATCCAATTGAAGGAGCAAGCTTAGCATTAAGTATACTTGAATATTTAAAAGAACATAATATTACAGTTTTAGCAACTACCCACTATCATGAACTTAAAGAATATGCATTATTAACACCAAAAGTTGAAAATGCTAGTTGTGAATTTAATATAGAAACTCTATCACCTACCTATCGTTTATTGATTGGTGTCCCTGGTAAAAGTAATGCATTTGCAATTAGTCAAAAACTAGGTTTAAAGCCTGAAATATTAGAAAATGCAAAAAAACTAATTAATTCAGATACAGCCAAAACAGAAGATTTACTAAAAGAAATTTATGATTCAAAAGCTTTAATAGAAGCAGAAAAAGAAAAAACATTATTATATTCAACAGAAATAGAAAGATTAAAAAAGCAACTAGAAAATGAAACAAAAGATTTAAACACACATAAAAAAGAATACATGCAAAAAGCCAAACAAGAAGCTCGTGAAATACTACTAGACGCAAAACAAGAAGCAAATAGCATAATAAAAGAAATGGAATCTGAAACAAATAATTCTAAAAATCTAAATAAATTGAGAAATAAACTAACATCAAAATTACATGAAATAAATCAAACCACTGAAAAAACAAAAGAGCAAATACCTGAATTAAATGAATCTGACATACAACCTGGAACAGTAGTATATATACCAAAATTCAATAAAAATGGTACGATATTAAGTTATCCAAATCAATCTAAAAAATTCAACATACAAATAGATAATATAAAAACAACATTAACTATATCAGATGTAACAACTGCAAAAAAAGAAGAAAATAAAAAAGAAATACTTACTAAAAAGAATACAAATTTTACTCCTAAAAAAGTAAGAACTGAATTAAATGTAATTGGTATGAATATAGAAGAAGCAACTTTCCTAGTAGACAAATTTTTAGATGAAGCTTCCTTATCAAAATTAGAATTTGTAAGGATTGTTCATGGAAAAGGTACAGGAATTTTAGGAAAAGGAATTCAAAAATATCTAAAAAGTCATCCTCATGTAAAAGGTTATAGATATGGTTCTTATGGTGAAGGTGAAATGGGAGTCACAGTAGTAGAAATTAAATAAAACGAAAATGTCACTAATAGTAAAACGATTCAAAACTAATCCCCCACATTAGTGACATTTTTTTATATAATAGAAAAGTAATGCTGACTTTTCTATTATATAAATAATTGCACAGAAAATTTATTTTATAAATTTTCGCGCTCGAACAAATTTACTGAAAATTTCAATTTTATAGAAAAATA
>ERZ824488.3871-NODE-3871-length-10680-cov-11.482729_pt1 | contig 10680 bp, 8 predicted proteins | sample MGYA00519936_ERZ824488 | MGnify/ENA primary metagenome ERZ824488 (study PRJEB31778, sample SAMEA3449153) | human gut metagenome | biome: human gut; feature: human-associated habitat; material: faeces | place: United Kingdom | collected 2010/2012 ...
ATAGCCCTTTCCGCAAATGAAAGAATCGCTGAATTTCTTGATTTTGCTATTCAAGTCAGGTTTGCTTATATCAACAAGCTGACAAATCGGGAGGAATTTGATATGGTTCGTTTTTTGGCCTTGCTTGCGCTGCTCTGCGCGCTGACCTGCCCCGCGCTGGCAAAGGGCTTTCCCTTCAACATTCCGCTGTATTACAATCCCAACGGCGGGCGGTATTTCCATACGCTGTCCAACTGCGACGCCATCGACCCCAAATACTGGGATGGCATGGTCTCTTTCTTGGGCGATGAATTGGATGACACGCCTTATAACGCGCTCAGACCCTGCCAGATGTGCGACGCAGACGCAAACCTGAGCAGCCTGCCGCCCGAATCCACCCTGCAAAACAGCGTGATCAACTTTCCCATCCGCACGACGATCAGCAGCGAAGAGCACGCGCGCTATTTGGCGCTGTACACCGCCGATTGCGAACGCGCCTATGCAGACTACGGCTATGAACCGGGCATGGACGCGCAGGTGCAGGCCGAATCTACCGCATATTTTGCCCGTGTCAATACCGAAGAAGGCAATTTTTCTCTGGCGTTAGAGGGAATACGGTTCATCCTGCCGGACGAAACCATGCTTCCCTTTGAGGACGCGATGCTCTACGGCTATGCTTTTCTGGAAAAAGCGCTGAACCGAACGGATCTATCCATTTACCATCTGTCCGGCTGGCTGAACGCCTCGAACCCCGATCAACCCGTCTGGTGGATCATGGCAACAGACTACACGCGGAATTACCGCACGATCTATACCCTCTATCTGGATGCGCGGACGGGCGTTCTGCTGGCCGCGAAGCGGAATTAGTTCGCCTCGCTCGTGCTCAGGCAGCCGACCGAGCCGTCGCCCAGCAACACATAGTAATAATCGCCCTTTGTGCCGATGACGCGCACCTCGTCGCCGACCTCCGCCATCGCCACCGCGTCATAGGAGTTGCTCGGCGTATTGCGCACGACGACGCTCTGCGTGCCGTAAGGCGAAACCACCTGCATCTCCTTGGTCATATCCTGCACGGCAGAAGCGTCTTCGGCGAGGTAGCGGGTCATCATATAGCCGCTCAGGCTGTTGACCCCGCCGCCGATCGTCACCTGCGACCAGCCGTCGCCCGCATCGGCGACGATTTCAACCGGCGTGCCCGTGTAAAACTGGCCGACGGCGCTTGCGTCCCTGCTGGGCTGATCGCGCATGTTCAATCGGCTGTTCGGGTCGGAACCGTTGTTCACCACGGCGCTCTGCGCCAACGCCTGCCCGCCCCAGAGCGCCATCAGCACGGCCAGGCTCACCATCAGCCTCTTTTTCATCGCAGCCACCCCTTCCCGCCGCCCCGGCGGGTTCTTTTTCTCTACGCCATAAAGACGAACCACCGCCGCGTTTTCTTCCTGATTTTTGAAAAAAAAGCGGTTTATTCCGCTCATTCCGTTTAATCCCTATTGTACCACGAATTGCCGGCGAAAAAAAGGATGACCGCCGCCCGAAACTGCACAAAAAATATCGCATGCCTCACGTTCTTTTTGACAAAACCAAATTCCCGCCCCGTTTTCGGGTTTACGCATTTCCCTTTTTGTACTATACTATTCATAAATTTATTTTTACAACCGGGGAGGAAGCGGCGGCATGAAGCTATATTTGACGGGCGAGCCTTGCACCCAGCAGCGCCACTGTTATTTTGTGGAGGGCGAAACCGCGTCGTTCATCATGGATTGCGGCTATCAGCGCTGCTATCGCGGGGACGAACTGCCGCATCTGCTGCCCGAACAGATTCGCGCGGCGCGCTATCTGTTCCTCTCCCATTCGCATGAAAACCAATCCGGCGCGCTGCCGTATCTGCTCGCCAACGGCTTCACCGGGCGCGTAGTGCTGACGACGGAAACCGCGCGTCAGCTTCCGCTGGGCATCGACGACCCGCTCGTGCTGGAGGGGCTGAGCGTCCCCTATGCCGAGACGCAGATTCCCGGCGGGCTGACGCTGACTTGGGGGCGCAGCGGCCACTGTTCCGGCAGCGTCTGGTATCGCATGGCGGAAAACGGGCGCTCGCTGTTCTTCTCCGGCGATTATTACGACTGCGCGCGCGTCCACGCCCGCGACCCGATCGAGGGCATCCGTGCGAACCTCGCCGTGCTGGATTGCGATTACGGCATGCAGCCCGGTTCGGCCTCGCGCGACGCGCAGGTGGACGCGCTGATCGCCGCGATTTCCGAAGCGCTGGCGGACGGCCGCCCCGTCATCCTCCCCGTGCCGCGCTACGGGCGCGGGCTGGGTATTCTGACCTACATCTGCGAGCGCCTGCCGGAGACGGATATCTTCGCCGACCGCCATTTCATCACCGAATTGGGGCACATGGACGCGACCGCGATGTGGGTTCGCCCGCAGGTGCAGGATATGCTCAGCGGAAAGTTCATCCGCGCCATCCCGGAGGATTTCGTCGCGCTGGGCGTGTATTTCGTCTGCGACCCGCAGCTCGACGACATCAAGACGCGCCGCCTGGTTCGCCGCCTGCTGATCTGCGGCGGCCGGGTGATCTTCACCGGCACGGTCGAGCCGAATACCCACGCCTCGCTGCTGCTGCACGCGGGCAAGGCGCAGCTACTGCGTTACAGCGTCCACTGCACGCAGGCGGATATGCTGCGCATCGCCGCGCAGAACTACTTTGACCAGATCATCGCGTATAATTCGGATTTCGCGCCGACGAAAAAGGTTTACGAGGTCTGATATCGTCGCCCACAAACACAACGCGCCTCCCTTTGCCAAAAAGCAGAGAGAGGCGCGTTATTAATTTCGGTTCAATAAATGCGTAAATCCGAAATTTTATAAAATTCCCGATAATGGGCGCGCGATGTGCGCTTATCTGACTCCTTCAGTCACGGCTGCGCCGTGCCAGCTCCCTCGAAGAGGGAGCTCTTTATCAGGTCATTTTCCGTCTAAGCAATAAGTTGCGCAGTACCCGTAGGGGCGCGCATTGCGCGCCCGCGTTTTGTGCTGAATAATGATTTCAGTTGTCAAATCTCGGCGCTTCGCCCTCGCGCAGGCCATAGGGCTCCGTCCAGCGAGCCTTGAGCGCCTGACGATACGCGCTCACCGCGTCGTCCCACGCGCTGAACGCCGCGTCCTGCCGATGGTCGGGCAGATCAAAATCCGCGGCAAGGCGCTCGCTCAGATAAGCGCTCACCTTCACCGCGCCGTCCGGGTTGAGGTGGGAAGCCTCGTCGTAGCAATCCGTCTCAAAGTCCACCCCCGTGCTTCCGTCAAACAGGTTGTAGAAGGGCACGCCGTATTGATCGGCAATCGCCTGCGCGCTGTTCATCATCCGCTGTTTCGCCTCGTCGGCGGGATAGGGCACGGCCAGCAGCGCAGCCTCGATCCCCTCCGCGCGGCAAAGCTCGATGATCTGCGCCAGCGCCCGCTTGCCCTCGGTTTCGGTCAAATCCATCTCCGTCGTGCGCGTAAAGGCCGCCGGATGCGCGCGCCCGACGCGAAGCTCCGCGCCCTTCATAAACGGCTCGGAATCGGTCATCCGCTCGCCGCCGCCAAAGAGCATTTCCTCCCATCGGGTGTGATAGGCCGCCAGCGGAAAGATGTATTCCGCGCGCCGCGCCTCCGGAAAGAGCGCCCAAACGGCCTGCCATTTCGTCAGGGAGAGCGGAACGGCGTCCAAAAACAGGTGTTCGAGGCTGTATACCGCGTCGCGCTGCGCCTTGTCGATGTAGCACACATCCACGACGACAACCTTCGGCTTCTGCCTTTGGAGCGCCAGCTTCAGCGTCCACGCCGTCGCCTCCAACGTTTCAGCCGGGTTCGCCAGATTGTAACCGGTTATCCCCGCCCGGTCGTACAGCTCGGTGGGATACACCGCGTCCATGACGTGGCTCGTCCCCAGAAAGAAGACGTCGATGGGCTGCTTTTCGTCGTAAAACGCGCCGTATTTCTTTTCGCTGTCCTCGCGGAGCATGACGCGGTTCAGCGCCAGCAGGGACAGCGCCAACGCCAGCGCAAACAGACAGAATCTCTTTTTCATTCGCTGCCTCCCGCGTCAGAATTGGAAATAGATAAACGCCTGCGCGTCGTAATTCGTTCCCCACACGCCGAAAATCACCACCAGCAGCACGCCCAGCAGCATTAGCGCCATGCGCAGGGCGGCCGGGCGGCGATCCAGCCACGCGGTCAGCGTGCGTCCGCGCTCGTGCAGCGCATCCAGCGCGCCCAGCGCCGCCAGACCGACAACCAGCACGAGCGCCTGCGGAAACGTGAAGCCCGTCGCCATCGGCGCAACCGCCGCACAGCGAACCATGCGCTCGGCCATATGCAGCGCCGTGCTCAGCGCATGCGCCCGGAAGAGCAGCCACGTCGCATCGATGACGATAAACGTCAGCAGCGCCTTCGCGCATCGCCCCAGCCTGCCGCGCGGCTCGTTAAACCGGCGCGGCAGAAAGCTCTCCGCGACCTGCAAAGCGCCGTTCGCCGCACCCCATGCGACGTAATTCATGGCCGCGCCATGCCAAAGGCCGCTGATCGTAAACGTCACCATGACGTTCAGCGCGCGCCTAAACGCGCCGACGCGGCTGCCGCCCAGCGGAATATAGACGTAATCCCTGAACCATGTGGACAGGCTGATGTGCCACCGCCGCCAGAAATCCCGAACGGAGACGGCGAAATACGGCTGACGGAAATTCTCCATCAGGTCGTAGCCCAGCACCTTCGCCGCGCCGATGGCGATGTGGCTGTACCCGCCGAAATCGCCGTAAATCTGAAAGGCAAAGGCGACCGTCGCCAGCAGGATTTGCAGCCCGGAGGCCTGCTGCCAGTTGCCGTATACCGCATCGACATACAGGCTCGCCCGGTCGGCGATGACCAGCTTTTCAAAAAAGCCCAGCAGCATCACCAGCAAACCGTCCCGAACGGCCTTTTCATCCAGCGGATGATCCTCGTTGACCTGACGAAGCAGGTTTTCCGAGCGCTCAATCGGCCCGGCGACCAACTGCGGAAAAAAGGAGACGAACAGCGCATAGCGCATCAGGCTGCGCTCCGGCGGGAGCTTGCCGCGATAGACGTCGATCATATACCCCAGCGCCTGAAACGTGTAAAAGCTGATGCCCACCGGCAGCAGCACGTCAAACGCCGGAATCGCCAGCCGCACCCCCAGACGCGCGGCAATTCGCGCGAATGTATCGGTAAAAAATCCAAAATATTTGAAAAAACACAAAATGCCCAGATTGATCGCAAGGCCGAGCGCCAAAACCGCGCGCCGCCCCGCTTTGGCCTCCATCCGCCCCAGCGCCAGCGCGCAGAGATACGTCACAAGCGTGCTCGCGGCAATCAGCAGCGCATACTGCGCATTCCAGCACATGTAGAAATAGTAGCTGGCCGCGAGCAGCCACGGCCTGCGCGCCCGCATGGGTATCAGGTAATAGGCCAGCGTGACGATCGGGAAGAACGCGAGAAACGCATACGAATTAAATATCATACGTCCGCTTCGCTCACGCCTTGATCTGTTCGAGCACCGCCTGCTCCATCGCGTCCTTTTCGCAGACGGCCGTGTGGCGAATCGGCAGACTCGGGAGCGCCCGGATCTGTTCCGGTTCCTTCGTGCCCGTCCGCTCGGCCAGCGCGCGGCAGCAGGCGAAATCATCCAGCCCCGCGCAGGCCGCCTGCCCCGCGACCGCGCCCAGCACGGACGCACCGAACTTATACGGGCTGGCGGTAGAGACGATCACGCTTCGGCGCGTGTCGCCGGTTTCCTTTTGATAGGCGCGCAGAACGGCGCTGGCCACGGCCGTGTGCGTATCCATCAGGTAATGATCCTCTTCCCATGTGCGGCGAATCTCCGCGCGGACGCCCGCCTCGTCAACGCAGCCCGCAAAGTAGCGCTTTTGCAGCGCCGCCTTCATCGCCTCGTCGATGGCGTAGCGCTTCCTGCCCGCCAAATCGCCCATGAACCGCGCGACGCGCGCGCCGTCGCAGCCGCTCAAATCAAACAGCAGCCGCTCCAGATTCGAGGAGACGAGGATATCCATCGACGGCGTGATGGTCTTGTAGAACGGGCGGTTTTCCACATCGTATACGCCGGTGTTGATAAAGTCGGTCAGCACGTTGTTTTCGTTGCTGGCGCAGATCAGCCTGCCCACCGGCAGACCGGCCTTGCCCGCGTAATCCGCCGCCAGAATGTCGCCGAAGTTGCCCGTCGGCACGCAGAAATTCACCTCATCGCCCGGCTTAATCGCGCCCGCCTTCAGCAGATCGGCGTAGGCGGAGAAATAATACACCACCTGCGGCACGAGGCGGCCGAAATTGATGGAGTTCGCGGAGGAGAGCACGCGCCCCTGCGCGGCCATCGTTTCGGCAAAGGCGCGATCCGCAAAGATGCGCTTCACGCCGGTCTGCGCGTCGTCAAAGTTGCCGTTCACGGCGATCACATGGGTGTTCGCGCCGCCGGTCGTGACCATTTGCAGGCGCTGCGCCTGGCTCACGCCCTCGCGCGGGTAAAACACGCAGCAGCGCGTCCCCGGCACGTCGAGGAAGCCCTCCAGCGCGGCCTTTCCGGTGTCGCCGCTGGTCGCCACAAGGATGAAGATTTCGCGGGTTTCGCCGTTCTTCTTCGCGCTGAGCGTCAGCAGGTGCGGCAGAAGCTGGAGCGCCATATCCTTAAAGGCGAGCGTCGGCCCGTGCCAAAGCTCCAGCGCGTGCGCCCAATCGCCGACGGGGCGCACCGGCGCGATGTCCGCGTCGTCAAAGCCCGTGCCGTAAGCCCCGGCAATGGCGTTTTTCAGCTCGTCCGCCGTGAAATCGGGCAGGAATTTTTGCAGAATCGCCAACGCCCGCGCCTGATAATTGAGCGCGCCGAGCGCGGCGATTTCTTCCATCGAAAAATGCGGAAAATCCTTGGGCACGTACAGCCCGCCGTCCGGCGCAAGGCCGCGCAGGATGGCCATGGATTCGGAGACAGCGGCCGCACCGCGGGTAGAAAGCATCGACATGACGATCACTCCTTGAAAACAAAGAAACCGCTTCCCGATAAACGGCAGGAAGCGGCGTCAGAAAAACGGGAATCAGATCTGGTACTTGCGGATGCTCTCCGGCACATTCTCCGCGTCCTCGCTGAAGCTGATGACCAGATCGCACTGGGCGTTGGCCACCAGACGCTCAAGCTGCGCGAAGAAATCCACCAGCTCGGCCGGTTCGGCCTTCACCAGCTTGAGGAACGCATCGACATAGATCACGCTAATATCGTAATTGCCCGCGAGAATACCGGCCAGGAAGCCGTAGAACGGCGCCTTGCCCTTGACGGCGTACTCGCTCGCGTCGATGAAGCGGATCTGCGGCTTGAGGCTAAGCGTATAGCTCTTGTCATCGTCGATGAACAGAACGTTGCCCTTCGCTTCCTTTACGGAAGCGTTCGCCATATCCAAAATGCGCTTGGTCTTGCCGGAACCCTTCTTGCCAAAGATAACCTGGATCACGGTCAATCCCTCCCTTTCTTGTTTTCTGATTACCCACATTATAGCTTAAAACACCCCTTCTGCATAGCCCCTAAATTTCTTTTTTCGCCGAAAAAAGCGCAAGGTCAGCGGATAAATTTGTCTTTTTTGTTGGTTTATCTTGCTTTTTTCCGTCAGGCATGCTATAAATATTTCATACAACTCTTCCAAAAAGAGGAGGCCGGATGACGGGCAATCATTCCAAATCCGGCCGCATACAAATGGGATTAAAGCGCGCGGCGTGCCGCGTGGTGAAAGGAGCGACTTTTCCTCTATGAAGCGACTTGTTACCCTCTGGCTGCTGCTTGCGCTGTGCCTGACGGCGGCGCTGGCGCTGGGCGAGACGGCGCAGCCCTGCTACTGGCAGCTCACCGATGTGAGCGTCACGCAAAAAGCCCTCGATGCGCTCGGCCCGGCGGCGGTCTCCACCAACGCCGAAGCGCTCGCCGACCTGAAGCCGATCGACATGATCGAGGCGCTTTCCCAGCCGCATACCTTTTCCGTCGATGTGACCCGCGCCGCGAGCGGCTCGAATGCCCACGCGGATTACGCGCTCTCCGGCATGCCCGCGCTCGTGCCCGGTGCGGGCAGCGCGCGCCTGTCGCTGACCTCAGCGACGGTGAACCCGACCAGCTCTTTTTACGTCTACGCCTCCGTCTACGCCAGCAAAGCGCGCGTTCTGCGCGTGCGCAGCACCGGGGCGTGGGTGTTCCGCATCCCCTTCCCGCGCACGGCAATCGCCGGCGCGACGCGCACCGTGAAACTGGATGCGAAGGAGCTGCAGGGCTACGCCGATGTGTGCGTCAGCTACACCTACACCGCCATGCCGGGCAAAATGCTGGTGGAGGCCAGCGGCGATACCGTGCTTTACGATCCGCTGGGCAACGAGATCGACCGGATTCCGCGCAAGGTATCCGAGGTTCTGCCCGTGTTCGCCTCGCCCTCCGGCTCGGAAGGCGATATCCTCTTCTCCGCCGAGGCGCAGGGCGACGGCTCTCTGCTGGTTCGCTTCCTGCCGGACAGCGGGCTGACGCTGGATGAAATGATTTCGCTGATCCGCACCGCGACGGAGGCCGCGAAGGCCGACGCGGCGAGCGGCGCTTCCATCGTTTCCGCGCTGACGGCCGACAAGCGGAGCGCGACGCTCTACCTCGCGCCCGACGCGAACCTCTCCGACGACGCGCTGTCGCTGCTCATCAGCGCGGCCTCCGGCCAGGCGGTCAGCGTCGCCTCGCTTCAGGAGGCGGTGGACGCGGGCGAAATCTCGCTCGACGCGCCCGCCACGCCCGAACCGCAGGCCATGACCTACAGCCAGCTCCGGCAGATGCTTGCCGACGGCAACACCCCGACCCCGACCCAAACGCCCGCCTATCTCTCCGCGGCGGCCAAGGAATCGCAGAACGCGCAGGCCATCGTGCTCTACGGCGACAGCGGCGTTGAGTCCATCGCGCTCGTGCCGGGCACGACGGCAACCGGCGAGGCGCTTTCAAACATCGCCCATTCGCTCGCGCAGGCGCGGCAGGACAGCGACGTTTATGAAAAGCTCTTCGGCGAGAGCGTCGAGCATTTCGGCCTGACAGACACGGAAAGCGCGCTGCATTATACGCCGGAAAACGCGGACGCGGCCAGTGTTTCCATCGCCAAGCTGGATGGCGACACGCTGATGATCGTGCAGCCGGGCAGCGTCGCGCTGCTGGAAAAGCAGTTGGAGCATCTGCTCAAGACGCTTCACGCCACGCCCACGCCGACCCCGACGCCCACGCCTACTCCTACTCCTACTCCTACTCCTACTCCTACGCCGACCCCCACGCCGACCCCCACGCCGACTCCGACCCCGAAGCCCACACCCAAGCCGACCAAGTCTAGCGGCAAGGACACTTCTTCCTCCAAGTATGGCGTGATCAAGGAATGGTCGGAGATCAACCGTCTCGCACCGCGCGGATCGACCTTCACGGTCAAGGATTTCTATACCGGGATCACCTATACCTGCTATCGCATGGGTGGTCATAACCACATGGACGTCGAGCCTAAAACCAAGGATGATACCGCTAAGATGAAGAAGTCCATGGGCGGCAGATGGACCTGGCAGCGCCGGCCGCTGCTCGTCAAGATCAAGGGAACCTGGTATGCTGCGTCGCTCTACGGCGAGCCGCACGGCCAGCAGACCATCCGCAACAACGGTATGGACGGCCAGGTCTGCATCCACTTCCTCAACAGCCGCACACACGGTACCAACATCAAGGACCCCGATCACCAGCGCTGCATCCGCATCGCAGGCGGCAAAAAGTAAAACAAGAAAAGCGTCTTTCCTGTTTTCAGCAGGAAAGGCGCTTTTTGCGCAACCACTGCGGGCACAGAAGAAAGGGCAGGCAGAGCGCACGGAGCAATATGCCGCGCTGCAGTCCCGCTGCGCGCATCAACGGGTGCAGCCGTCCCAAGACGCAGAGCACGGCGGAGAGGTAAAGCGTCAACAGAACGCCTCGCATTCCCGCACGCGGCACGAGCAGCAGGATGCCGCCGATCCGCAGCAGAGAGTCCGCAAACTCAATGCCCAGCGCAACCCGCTGCTTTCCCAGCGCTTTGAGCAGTACGTCGCTGATGTGATCGAGGCTGCGCAGCGGCAGGAGGGGACTGAGCAGCATCAGCAGCCCGACCGCTGCGGGTTCATGATAATAGAAACGCCGCACACTCGGCCCCAGCAGCAGAAAACCGCCGCAGCACAGCAGTCCGATCCAAAGCGACGCTGTCAATGCTTGTTCAACCAGGGTGCGCACACGGTGTTTTTCGTCCTGCGCGTTGGCCTGCGCCAGGCGCGGCAGCATCAGTGTGCCGATGGCGGCGGGCAATGCCGCCGGGAACATCAGCAGGGGCATGACGAGCCCCGAAAGCAACCCATACTGCGCCAGCGCTTGCGCGGCAGAAGCACCCGCCTGCCGCAGCAGAGCGGGGAGCAGCAGATTCTCCAAAGAGTGAACGCCGCCGCTGAGCAGTGCGCCCAGCCAGATGGGTAGGAGGCCGCCCACCAAGAGTGAGTGCGGTGCAGGTTCTCCGGGCGGCTCTCGGCAGCGGAGATATGCGCCGGTCAATGCCAACAGAGAGATCAACTCCGCGGCAGAGGAGGCGAAGAACACAGCGGCGCACTGCATGCTCAGGTCGCCTTCACATCGTCTCA
>ERZ824488.3873-NODE-3873-length-10675-cov-12.381544_pt1 | contig 10675 bp, 10 predicted proteins | sample MGYA00519936_ERZ824488 | MGnify/ENA primary metagenome ERZ824488 (study PRJEB31778, sample SAMEA3449153) | human gut metagenome | biome: human gut; feature: human-associated habitat; material: faeces | place: United Kingdom | collected 2010/2012 ...
AGATGGCCGTACAGGTGGCTAAATTAATGGGATGCACCAAGGTATTCGCAAATGATATCAGTGAGGAAAAGCTGGAAAGGGCAAAACAGTTGGGAGCTGATGTCCTGATTAACGGGATCAGGGAAAACCTGAAGGAAGTGGTGCTGAAACATACCGATGGATATGGAGTAGATTGTGTAATTGACTTTACCGGTAATGAAGGAGTAATCAATCAATGTGTGGAGGCAACAAGGATTGCAGGTACAATTGTCCATGTTGGCATGGTAGGAAAACCGTTAACATACCAGAATTTCATGTATGGTGTGGTATATAAGGAGCTCACAATTACAGGAATATATGGTCGTGAAATGTATCAGACATGGAATCAGGTGAAAAATCTTCTGGACACTGGAAAAATTGATTTAAATAATTTCGTGGCAAAAAAGATGAAGCTGGAGAATTTTGAACAAGCAATAAAGGAATTTGCAGGGTATTCAGGAAGAATTATTTTTGAAATAGATAAGAAGAAGTAAAGTAATAAAGGCTGGAAGAGGTGCACAATGAAAAAATTAAAAAAAATCACGCCTAAAATTCGGATCCCCCGCACCCTGTCTCCGAAGAGCTGGAAGCATGAGGCATCCGGGACCCAGGGCAATGTCACCTTGTTTGGAGTCAATATCTTCAGCTGCGGCTGGAAGCTGACGGGAAAAACAGCCAGGGTGCAACATCCAAACCACGGACATGACTTTAAGTTTCCAGTTTATTCTGTGGACATCGACGGAAGGCAGAAAGAATTTGCTGCCGGTCAGATGAACCATTCGGTCTGGAGTTTTTTCCTGCCGAAATATTAGATCCATACTATCGTATCAACAAAAGTGTGAAAAAAACTGCCCCAGGAGCCTGTGGCAGTTTTTCACGTATATCCGGCAAATACACATTTACAGCAAGTGCAGATCATGCATCACAGCACGATCTGCAATACGAAATACTCGCCTTCCATCGAGAAGTGACAGTTTCCGTTCAGCTTGCGGACAGCGTAGTCGATACTTTGAGTGCCAAGTCCATGACCAGGTTCCGTTGTCACAGGCATCCCGCCTTCAAAGCGAGGGGGCGTGCTGCAGGTGTTTTTCAGGGAAATCAGCAGCTTGTCACCGGATTCGATCATAGAAAGCCGAATGATCCGCTTCTTCGGATCCTGCACGGAACTCGCCGCGTGGATAGCATTTTCCAGTGCATTAGACAGAATCGAAGTCAAATCCACATCGGAAACGGTCAAAACTTTGGGAATACGTATTGTATGCTGAAAATCGATCCTGTTTTCCGCCATATCTGCTTCACAACAGGACAGGATCATATTGATCGTTTCGTTAGAGGAGTATTTTCTTCGCGTAGTTTTTTCGACTGAAGCAATTACCCGATGGATGGTTTCCTGCGCTTTTTCTGTCTCTCCATTTGAGATCTGATCCGATACAGTAGCGAGAAAGTGACGCATATCGTGGCGGAGAAGGGAGATCTCGTGCTCACTTCGGCGGATGGCAGTCATTTCTCTCTCGGACTGCTCCTGCTTCAGTTTCATAAAGCGATGATGATTCTCCGCTTCCTGTTTTTCCTCGTACTGTTTAAAGTAGATCGCGCAAAAAATCAAATAGGAAATACACAGCAAAAACGGCGGGAATTCTACTGTAATATGATTCCCGGCATACAGCAGCTTCGTGTATACGGTGGAAGCATAGTCGAAGATATAGTAGGATACAGGCACGATACCAAAGGAAATAAGGGAGGATGTCGGCTTGGACAGAAGCTTTGCGATCGGTGAAGCTACGTACTTCCACACCAATGGGGAAATAATGATCAAAACGATGATATACGTTATGTCCACGCTCCAGTCAGGGCAGTGGAATGTCTGAGGTATGGTTGAGATCCAGTTGCTGATCTGACAGCACAGGTACGCTGTGAGAACCGCCAGAACAGAAGGTGCCAGGCGGCATTTGAAGGCAAGTGTAAACAAAAGCACCAGCGGCATATGCGTCAACAATGGATAAAAGGCATATGTGACGGAGTCGCTTTGCAGTAAAAACAAGATGCACAGCACGATAAAATCGAGCGCAGAAAAGACGCTCAAAATCACAATGTTCTTTCGAGTCGGCGCGACATCCAGAAATGCTGCGGACACCCCGATGCCAAACAGCAGGGTCAGCAGATGCCGCAGCCCGTCCAGCAGCATCTCAGTCATTTGTGGTCTCCTTTTGAAACATGTGTCCGAAATATACTTCTTTGAATTCTTTCCCGTATCCGCGAGCGATAGGCACCTGCATCCCGCTTCGCGTCCTGATCTGCGCATTGTTAAAATGGTCCACCTGCGGGATGGAAACGATGTAGCTCCGATGGCATTTAAAAAAGCCGTTTTCTATGGTCAGAGGCTTCGCATAATTGGAGAAGGTCCCTAGCGCGTCCTGGACTTTTCCACTGCAAAGGTGAAAGATCGTCTTCTTGTTCTGCGCCTCCAGACATTCGATCTCGCTCAGATAGATCTTGTGATAGCCCTGGGGGATCTTGGCGATGATGTGGGGTGATTCTTCCTCCTGCGGCGCTTTACAATCATCCAGAACGCTGCAAAGTTTTTCGTACTGCAAAGGCTTCAGCAAGTATCCGGAAGCTTTTACGTCGTAGGATTCGACGGCAAATTCCGGGGACGATGTGAGGAAAACGATCTTTACGGCAGTATTGGTCTCCCGGATGACATGGGCCAGCTCCATGCCGTTGAACAGAGGCATCATAATGTCCAGAAGAAGGACGTCAAACTGTTCCGTGCGACTGACCGTCAGCAGAGAATCCCCATTATCGAACAATTGCAGTTCTACCGTCAGATCCTGCTCTTCTGCCCATCGTTTCACTGCATGTTCTGCCTGCCCGAGAAAAAAATTATCGTCATCACAAACGGCTATCTTCAAACCATCCATCTCCCTTCGAATCCTTATACCTTTATTATACGCAAGGGTGGGGGCAGCCGCAATCAGATTCTTTTGCATTTCGCGCCCTGAAAACTACATTTCGCACTTTTCTTCGTTTTTATGAGAATTTTGTTGTACAATATTGCGAATATAGAATAAAGAGAAAACATCTAATCCTAGCGCTGTCAAGTTTTGGACAGCATAAGACCCCTTACGAAAACGAGGCACCTGTGAAACCCGGGACGCCTCGTTTTTGCTTACGCGTTCCGATATGTACAAATCGGAACGCAGCGACCGAATCTCTCGGATTTTACACATATAGACCTGCTTTTTCGCCACCGTCTATTCCACTCTTTCCTACTTTTCGTCTCTGTTTCCAAACATATTGACAATCCGCATGATTCCACGCTATAATAATGAAACATCACTAATATTTCCGGTTGAAAGATCCAAGAGAGACTGCTGTTTTTAAAGCGAACGAAACCTCTGTGAAGACAAGAAACCCTTTTTAGGAAAAAATCTCCAACCCATGCTTTGCAGATCACAGCAGCGCCGAAGGGGCAAGAGCGAACCTGTTGATACAGGTACTTGAAACTCTCAGGCAAAAAGAATTGGATCCGGACGGACCTCTGGATTGTCATTTAGACAGGGAAAAGTGATCCCAGACAGGGATTATTCACCCTGTCTTTTTTTCATCATGGATCTATATCCGTGATGACAGGCTCGCAGAGTTCTGAAATTCTTCACACATTGCTGTAACAAAACAGGTTCTCCGGTCAACCTGGAAACTACCCTCCCTCCGACGGAGAACCTCCGATTGCAGCATACAGACTACAGACCCTTTATCACAACGATCATAAAAAAACAAGGAGGCTGAACAATGGAATTGAAAACACCGCTTTACGACGCGCATGTAAAAGCAGGCGGTAAAATGGTACCTTTCGCAGGATACATCCTGCCGGTACAGTACAAAGCAGGCGTAATCAAAGAACACATGGCCGTACGGCAGGAAGCAGGATTATTCGACGTTTCTCACATGGGCGAGATCCTCTGCGAAGGAGAAAAAGCCCTCGAAAATCTGCAGCATCTGCTGACCAACGACTTTACAAATATGGTTGACGGACAGGCACGCTACAGCCCAATGTGCAATGAGCACGGCGGTACAGTAGATGACCTGATCGTATATAAAAAGGCAGATAACCACTACTTCATCGTAGTCAACGCTGCCAACAAAGATAAAGATTTCCAGTGGATGCTGGATCACCAGCTCCCGGGAGCTACCTTCACAGACGTGTCCGACCAGTATGCGCAGCTGGCTCTGCAGGGACCGAAAGCAATGGAGATCCTTCGCAGACTTGCGCCGGAAGACAAGATCCCGACGAAATACTACCACGCAGTATTCGACGGGGAAGTCGGCGGGATCCCTTGCATCATTTCCAAGACGGGATACACGGGAGAAGACGGTGTAGAGCTTTACGCATCGGCTGACCAGGCGGAAAAACTCTGGGATCTGCTTCTGGAAACAGGCAGGGACGACGGCCTGATCCCTTGCGGACTGGGCGCTAGAGACACCCTTCGTATGGAAGCAGCCATGCCGCTCTACGGACATGAAATGAACGACGATGTAACTCCGCTGGAAACCGGGCTCAACTTCGCAGTCAAGATGAAAAAAGACGACTTCATCGGCAAATCCGCTATGGAAGAAGCCGGCGCGCCGAAAATCAAGAGAGTCGGTCTTAAGGTCACCGGTCGCGGCATCATCCGTGAAGATCAGACTGTTTACGCAGAGGACGCCTCCGCTCCGGACGGCCGCAAAGAAATCGGTCACACCACTTCCGGCACCCATTGCCCATTCCTGGGCGAACCGGTGGGCATGGCACTGATCGACAAGGAATACGCTGAAGTCGGCACCAAGCTCATCGTTGACGTAAGAGGCCGTATGGTAGAAGTCGAGATCGTACCTCTGCCGTTCTACACAAGAGCAAAATAACATTATTATATTACGCATGATTTGAAAGGAGATCACTATCATGGAACTGAAAGCTGAACTGAAATACACGAAATCCCACGAATGGATCGCGAAAGATGGAGACGTTGCTACCATCGGTCTGACCGACTACGCACAGTCCGAACTGGGAGATCTGGTATTCGTAAACCTGCCGGAAGAAGGCGACGAAGTAACCGTTGGCGAAGCATTCGGCGATGTAGAGTCCGTTAAAGCGGCTTCCGATGTTTACTCCCCTGTAACAGGCACAGTGAGCGCTGTCAATGAAGAGCTTCTGGACGCACCGGAAAGCATCAACGAAGCACCGTACGATGCATGGTTCATCAAGGTAACTGACATCAGTGAAGAAGAAGAACTTCTCTCTGCTGAAGAATATGAAAAATTTGTAGAAGAATCCGAAGAATAAGCAAAGGCGGTGATCGATCAATGGGAAGCTATATCCCAAATACGGGCAAAGAGCAGCTGGAAATGCTCAAGAGCATGGGCTACTCCTCTATGGACGACCTGTTTGCTGCTATCCCGGATGACATGAAATTAAAAGACGGCCTTGATCTCCCGGAAGGAAAATCCGAACTGGAAGTCAGCCGTATCATGAAGGGAATCGCTGCAAAAAACAGAGTATTCTCTTCTATTTTCCGCGGCGCAGGAGCATATAACCACTATATTCCTGCCGTTGTAGGCAGCGTCCTTTCCAACGAAAGCGTGCAGACAGCCTACACTCCGTACCAGGCTGAGATCAGCCAGGGTCTGCTCCAGTCCATCTTCGAATATCAGACGATGATCTGCGATCTGACTGGTATGGATGCATCCAACGCTTCCGTATACGACGGCGCGAGCGCCGCCGCCGAGGCCGCGTCCATGTGCCGCGAACGCGCGCGTGTGCGCGTGCTGGCGTCCGGCGCGATGAACCCGCGCTACGCAGGGACCGTGAGAACCTACGCGGCGGGCCGGCCCGTGGACGAAATTCCGCTTGCGGACGGGCGAACGGACGCGCGGGCGCTGAAGAACATGCTGGGCGCGGACGCCGCGTGCGTGCTGATTCAGCAGCCGAACTACTTTGGACTGATTGAGGATCTTTCAGAGCTGACCGAAATCGCGCACGCCGCCGGGGCGAAGCTGGCGGTTGTGTATCATCCGCTGGCGGCGGCGCTGTACCGCACGCCCGGCGAATGCGGCTGCGATATCGCCGTGGGCGAGGGGCAGCCGCTGGGACTTCCGCTGGGCTTTGGCGGGCCGTATCTGGGCATGATGACGGCGAAGAAGGCCATGATGCGCAGGCTGCCCGGCCGCATCGTCGGCGAGACCACGGATCGCGACGGCCGCCGCGCGTTCGTGCTCACGCTTCAGGCGCGCGAGCAGCACATCCGCCGGGAAAAGGCGTCGTCGAGCGTTTGCTCAAACGAAGCGCTTTGCGCGCTGCGCGCGGGCGCGTATCTGGCGGCGATGGGGCCGGAGGGGCTGAGGGACGTGGCTGCGCAGTGCTATTCCAAGGCGCATTACCTGGCCGACCGTCTGGCCGAGGCCGGGCTCACGCGCGCGCACGCGGGCGAATTCTTCCATGAGTTCGTCACAAAGTGCGATCAGCCGGAGAAGCTGCTGGCCGCGCTTTCGGAAAACGGCATTCTGGGCGGTCTGCCGGTGGAGGGCGGCGTCCTGTGGTGCGTCACAGAGGCGAACACCCGGGAGGAGCTGGACAGGACGGCTGCGATTGCGAAGGAGGTGCGGGCATGAAGCTGATTTACGAGCGCGCCGGAGAAAGCGCGCGGATGCTGGAGCCGTTGGACGTTCCCGCTCTGCGCCCCGCGGACGGTATGGCCCGTAAAACGGAAATGAAGCTTCCCCGCGTCGCGGAAAGCGAGATGAGCCGCCACTACGCGAAGCTCGGACGCGCCGCGTTCGGCGTGTGCGACGGCTTCTATCCGCTCGGAAGCTGCACGATGAAATACAACCCGAAGGTGAACGAGGCCATGGCCGCGCTGCCCGGCTTTACGGACGCGCATCCCACGCAGGACGCGCCCGGCTGCGCGCACGCGCTGGCGCTGGCGAAGGAATACCTGACCGAAATCACCGGCATGGACGACATGACGTTTGAGCCCTGCGCCGGCGCGCACGGCGAATTCACGAGCATGCTGATGGTGCGCGCCTATCACCTGAGCCGCGGCGACCATGGGCGCACGAAGATCATCGTGCCCGATTCGGCGCACGGCACCAATCCCGCCAGCGCCGCGATGGCCGGCTTCGAGGTTGTGCCGGTGGCGTCCACAGCGGACGGCCGCGTGGACGTGGAAGCGCTGCGCGCGCTTGTGGGCGACGACACCGCCGCTCTCATGCTCACAAACCCCAACACGCTGGGTCTGTTTGACGAAAACATCCTCGAAATCACCCGCATTGTGCGCGAGGCGGGCGGCGTGAACTACTATGACGGCGCGAACCTGAACGCGGTCATGGGCGTGGCGCGTCCCGGCGACATGGGCTTCGACCTTGTGCACCTGAACCTGCACAAAACCTTCTCCACGCCCCACGGCGGCGGCGGCCCCGGCAGCGGCGCGGTCGGCTGCAAGGCGTTCCTTGCGCCGTTCCTGCCCGGCTCGGGCGACGAACGCTCCATCGGGCGCGTGCAGGCGTTCGGCGGCAACTTCCTCGTGGTCGTGAAGGCGCTTTGCTACCTGCTGGCGCTGGGGCGCGAGGGCGTGCCCGCGGCGGCGGAGGCGGCCGTGCTGAACGCGAACTACCTGAAGAAGCGGCTTTCAGAGAAATACGCCTGCGCCGCGCCCGGCGTATGCATGCACGAATTCGTGCTCGACCTGACCCGGCTCAGGCAGGAAACCGGTGTGAGCGCCATGGACGTCGCCAAGGGCGCGATCGACTGCGGCATGCACCCGCCGACGATGTACTTCCCGCTGATCGTGCACGAGGCGCTGATGTTCGAGCCCACCGAGACCGAAACGCGCGAGACGCTCGATCAGGCGGCGGACGCGTATCTGAAGCTCTTCGACCTCGCGTACACCGACCCTGAGGCGCTGCATAACGCCCCGGCGACCGGCTCCGTCTCCCGTCCCGACGAGGTCGCCGCCGCGCGCAGTCCGCGCCTGCGCTATGAGCATACGGCCTGACGGCCGAAAACCCATACGGAAACGGGCGGCCTGCCGAATGCGCGCAGGCCGCCCGCGATTGTGTTTGCGCGGGGAAGAAGGATGGGCTTTCCTTTAGGGCAGCACCCCGCAGATGAGGCGGCCGGAATAAACACCGGCCGGGATACAGAATTGGCTTCGCGCCAAAGCTCCTGCGCGTGAGAAAAACCTCCTGTTTGCAGTTGATAATTTCAATATCATGGAAAACCGGGCGCTGTCAAGAAGCATATTTTTACGCCGTCATTCTTTAGAATATGTATAGCACCCGCCGTTTTCTGCGCACCACGTTTCCGCCCACGAATCGCGCGGAACCGTAAACGCGAGCATCTCCGGACAGCCCTTAAACGCGTCAGATCCGATGCTGGTCAGCGTTTTCGGAAGCGTGACGCTCGTAAGGTTGGAACAGTTGGAAAACGCTTCGTCTCCGATAGCCGTTACGCCCTCTGGAATGACCACGCTTGTAAATCCCGTGCAATGAGAAAATGTGTTCTTGCCGATGCTCGTTACGCTGTCCGGAATCACGATGTCCGTAAGAGAATCGCAGCCTGAGAATGCCATCTCGCCAATGGCGGTCAGACTGTCTGGAAGCACGACTTCCGCAAGCGACCCGCAAAGAGCAAATGTCTCGTATTTTATCTCGACCACGCGGTCTGGAATCGTCATGCTCGTAAGGGACGTACAGTTGAAGAAAGCGCGGCTATCAATGCTCGTCACGCTCTCCGGAATGATGAGACCCGTAAGAGATTCGCAGGAAACAAATGCGCCCCTGCCGATGCTCGCTACGCTGTCCGGAATGTTGATCTCCGAAAGAGAGGGGCAGTCGGCAAACGCGTAGCTTCCGATGCTCGTTACGCCGTCCGGAATACGGACGCTTGTAAGCGCAGCGTTTTCTATGAACGCGCTGTTGCCGATGCTTTTTATGCCTTCCGGAATTTGATAGCCGGACTCTCCGCGGTGCATGTAAGCGACCAGCGTTTTTTCCACTTTATTGAAAAGCACGTCGTCCACGATTTCCAGCGTGGGATGATCGGGCGCAATGATGACTCTGGGGCTGTTTTCGCCGCCGGCAAAGGGATTCCCTTCCGTATAGGTTATGCTGTTCGGAATCTTGACGTCCGTAATGAAGTTTCCGGAAAAGGCGCGGTCGCCGATGCCCGTAACCGCATGCCCGTCCAGCTCGGCGGGAATGAACGGCCACTTCTCGTCGTTGAGATACGCCGTGATCATGGCTGTTCCGTCCTCTTTGAGCCTATAGCGATAATCCCCGCACTCGTGCAGAATGGGTTCTTCTTTCTTCTTTGTGTCGGAAAGCAGCGCGTTGGAAATCAGCAGAACCACCACAACCAGAATGAAAGGGATGCTTCGCTCGATTCTCTCCTTCATGGAAATTCCTCCGGAAAACATCGTGTTTTATAGAACCGTTCGCCATGTGTTCCTCAATTTCCTGCCCGCGGCGCGGGCAGAATTTCCGGAAATCAGCTTTCGACCTGCCTGCATACCGCGTCGTACAGCGCGGGCAGAATCTGGGGGAAGCGCATGGTTTGGGGGATTGCGTCCATTTCGCGGATTTCGGCCATCTCGAAGGGCGGGAGGGGGCCGAAGGACTGGACGTTGGCGAGGTAAACGCGGCCGTTCGCCCAGCCGTATGCGCGGCGGACGGCGTAGTCGAACAGCGGGCGCAGGGTGAAGTCCGTCGCGCCGGTTTCCTCAAACAGTTCGCGGCGGGCGGCGTCCATGGGCGTTTCGCCGTTTTCGATATGCCCGCCGGCGGTTTCCCAGCCCGCGCGCGTTTTCGCGCGGCAATAGACCCAGCGGCCGTTGTGCCGGACGAAGATGACCACGAACTTATACGCGCCCAGCGCGCCCGTGGGCGCGATTTCCACGCGGCATTCGTACGACGGCGGGAGGGGACGCAGCGGGTCTAAAAGCTCCGCGCCCGCGAGACCGGCTTCGTCGAACGTCATGCGATAGAGAAACGGCGTGCGCGGCACGAGCGACCGAAAATCGTCGAACGAAAACGCCGGTTCGAAGGCGCGCATCACCGCGGCGATGGCGATGCCGTGGGACGCGGCGGCGGCATGTCCTCCGGCGCAGGCAAGGCGCACCCGCGTGAGCGCGCGAAGCATACGGTTCGTAAGCCCCTCAAAGCTCTCGCCGCCGCCCCGGCAAACGTCCGGGCGCGCCCAGCAGTCCCGCACGTGATCGAAAAACGGCATGTCCTTCGGAATCGCGCCCGCGCGCCATTCGCGCAAATCGGGATCGACGTTCAGCTTTAGACCGAGCGCCTCTGCCGTGGGCGCGAGCGTGTCGCGCGCGCGAACATAGTCGGACGAATACAGCGCCGTCAGCCCGTCCTTCCGCAGGAATTCCGCCAGCCTGCGCGCGTCTGCCCTCCCCGTCTCCGTCAGCGGGCGCGCCGCCGGGTAGAGCACCGCCGCGTCGGACTGCGCGTGGCGCACGAGCGTCACGGTTGTTATCTGATTCATGGATACCCCCCTGTCTTTCGTTCCGGTTTTATCTCGCACGATGGGAATCAGACGTGCAGCACGCCGTTAGCCCGTCCTTCCGCAGGAATTCCGCCAGCCTGCGCGCGTCTGCCCTCCCCGTCT
>ERZ824488.3874-NODE-3874-length-10667-cov-5.538447_pt1 | contig 10667 bp, 7 predicted proteins | sample MGYA00519936_ERZ824488 | MGnify/ENA primary metagenome ERZ824488 (study PRJEB31778, sample SAMEA3449153) | human gut metagenome | biome: human gut; feature: human-associated habitat; material: faeces | place: United Kingdom | collected 2010/2012 ...
GGTCGACCGCGGAAAATGATGGAATGGCACAGGGTTACAATGGATTGTCGACGTATATGAGCACAAATCCGTCATCACTGGTAAGCTATCACAAGATGTACGGACCGGAAAGCATTTCTATTAATTTTGTGGATTTTAATAACGATGATTATATCCGAAGTTCTCTGCTTGGAACCAGGTATCTGTTTGGAAACGCAGGGTACAATGCTCCACAGAAGGTATATACACCGGTGGGAGAAGCCGGGGGCAAAACCATATTCAAAAATAACTATGCACTTCCTTTCGGATATCTGTATGATAAAGAATGGAGTGCCGGCGGCCTTAAGAAACTGTCCGGACTTGATAAGACACTGACTTCTCTTTCGGGATTTTATTACACTGATGCAGAAAAGAACGGCGCGTATAAAAATGCATCTCTGCCGGAAGGAACTGATACTTCCCTGATGGAGAAAGTGAGTGAAGCAGTCGACTGTACGATGGAAAACAATGTTGACGGTATTACTGTCCGTGATCTTGGGGCAGATCCAAACGTGATCTTCCCGGGAGTGGAATCCGACTTTGCTGACGAAAACAAATTATATGGACTTTCTCTGACAATGGACGTATCTGATGATACCGAGATGGCAGTTTATTATCAGACAGAAGGCGACGAAGGATTTTCAGCAGATAAAGTTTATACTTTCTCAATCACAAAGAAACATAATACATGGGAACACGTGGTTCCGGCAGGAATCACAGCGCTTCGTGTCGATGTGAGTACCCAGATCGATTATGCAACGATTAAAGATTTTGAAGTGAAATCTTATGATCTTGATGCAACCGGTTATACGGCGCTGAAAAATTCCGGTGTGACAGATGTAAGTTACAGCGACAGCACCTATCAGGCACAGGTGACAAACGATACGCAGGAAAATGAAATGCTGTGTGTACCGTTCTTCTATCAGAGGGGATGGTCTGCCCGAATCGACGGAGAAGCGGTGGAAGTTTCCAATATCAATAGCGGACTTTGCGGAATCCAGATTCCATCCGGAACACATGAGGTTGTCCTGCAATATGAGACACCATACAGAAGTCTGGGGCTGGGAATGACCATTGTCGGAGTTGTAATATTTATACTTGTTTTTAGTCAGAATTTATATAAAAATTTCATAAAATTGTGTTAAAATTCGTAAGAGTGTGTTATAATGGATGCATGAACAACAAAACAAGTTGTTTATTAAATATCATCCAAAATAAACAGCAAAGGGGATGGGATTATGAAATTTATTATCAGCGGAAAAAACATCACAGTATCTCCGGGACTCAAAACAGCCGTTGAGGACAAACTCGGCAAACTGGAACGGTATTTCACACCAGACACAGAGGTTATCGTAACCTTAAGTGTTGAAAAAGAAAGACAGAAAATCGAAGTAACGATCCCGATGAAAGGAAACATTATCAGATCCGAGCAGGTAAGCAATGATATGTATGTATCTATCGATCTGGTAGAAGAAGTCATCGAGCGTCAGCTTCGCAAATACAAAAATAAAATCGTAGACAAACAGCAGGCTGCAGCAAATTTCCAGAAAGAATATCTGGACAAAGACTATGAAGAGGATGATGAAGTAAAGATCATCCGTACCAAGAAATTTGGAATCAAACCGATGTATCCGGAAGATGCATGCGTACAGATGGAACTGCTCGGACATAATTTCTTTGTATTCTACAATGCAGAGACAGAGCAGGTAAATGTAGTTTACAAACGTAAAGGCAATACTTACGGTCTGATCGAACCGGAATTCTAAATCTGCTTATAAGATCAAAAATATGAAACATAGACAGCCATAAAAAAGTTTTCATAAAGAAAAGCTTCCTTACAGAGAGACAAAATGCCCCCTGTAAGGGAGCTTTTTTGTCAGGAAAAATATATACCTTTAGCGCATAAGGAATGCTTTGACGCAGTGGCCTAAATATGTTAAAATATCAAAAGATATTATGAAATTTGTAACTGATCAGCAGTTAAAAAATTACAAGTTGAAATTCATTCCGGATTGCCTGCGGCAATGGAATATTGACTTGTATATTCTGGTGGAACGTTCTGTTGGAATGGATTGCTGAAGAATAGTTACCGAAATTTTATAAATGAAGAAGTGTAAAAAGAAGGAAGGAGCACAAAAATCATGAGAAAAGCCGGAGTATTAATGCCAGTTTCCGCACTTCCGTCCCGTATTGGTGCCGGAGAACTTGGAGAATCTGCATTCCAATTTATCGAGTTATTAAAGGAGAATCATGTAAAGATATGGCAGATACTGCCACTGAATCCGGTTGGCTATGGTAATTCCCCATACCAGCCATATTCCTCCTGTGCAGGGGATGAGTTGTATATCAGTCTTGATGCGCTTGCAGAGGAAGGTCTGTTAAAGGAACATCCAAAGGAATTTCAGGAGAGAGCTACAAGAGTAGATTATGAGGCTGTCCGCCAGTACAGAGAGCCTTTCTTAAGAACTGCGTTTGATGTTTTTACAGAGAAAAAGGGACAGGAAGAAACAGCATATAAAGAATTTGCTTCACAGGAATGGGTATATGAGTATGGTGTGTTCCGCGCATTAAAGAAAGCAAATAACGGAGAATGCTGGAATGACTGGCCGGAAGAATATAGAACCTGGCCGGAGAACAGACAGAAGTTACCGGCAGAGGTGGAGACAGAGGCACAGTATCAGATGTTTCTTCAGTATATTTTCTACACACAGTGGATGAAGGTGAAGAAGGCTGCAAACGATGCCGGAATCCAGATTATGGGAGATGTTCCTTTCTATGTGGGACAGGATTCTGTAGACGTATGGGGTGGAAAAGATAACTTTCTTCTTGATACAGATGGACGTCCGATCTTCATCGCCGGAGTACCGCCTGATTATTTCAGTGCTACAGGGCAGAGATGGGGAAATCCGATCTATGACTGGGAGCATATGAAGGAACAGGATTACAGATTCTGGGTGGACAGGATCGGCTATAGCAACAAATTGTTTGATATTATAAGGATCGACCATTTCCGGGCATTTGATACATACTGGAAAATTCCGGCAGACTGCCCGACTGCTATTGACGGTGAATGGATCGAGGCACCGGGATATGAGGTCCTTGATACACTTCAGAAAGAAATTCCGGGATTAGATCTGGTAGCAGAGGATCTGGGACTGCTTCGTCCGGAGGTTCTGATGCTGAAAGATCATTATCATCTGAAGGGAATGAAGATTCTGATCTTCTCCATAGAAACAGGTGGAAAATATGCCCGAGATACCTTCCATGATGTGGAAAACATGATTTTCTACACAGGAACTCATGACAATGATACGATCATGCAGTGGTATGGAAATATGAGTGCCGCAGCCAGAAGAAAAATCCGCAGGATGTTAAAGAAGGCGGGAGCATCACAGGGCTCTGTCAAGGACAGATTCCTGCAGTATACCATGCAGAATCAGGCAGAATATGCGATCATTCCGCTGGCAGACATTCTCGGACTCGGAAAAGAGGGACATATCAACACACCGGGAACCATTGGTTCTCCGAACTGGGAGTGGCATTTACCGGATTTTATACAGGCCAAAAAGGAACTGCAGAAATTTGGCAGACTGATCGTGGATACAAAGCGATAAATTTTGGTGACTCCGTAATTTTCTTGGTTTGTTCATGAAAAATTCATTGTTTTCCATAACGGAAAGTGTTAGAATATACAAGTATTGTGTATTATAGTAAGCGTTTGTAATGTTCGCATGCTGTTTACATGTCTGCTGTGGACGGAGTGAACAGAAATTATTCCGCCAGTAGCAATTGTTATATGGCAGCAATGCTTGTATAAAAAAGAAATAAACAGGAGTAAAACCTAATATGAATATGTTTTCAAAAGTATTCGGGACCCGCAGCCAGCGAGAGGTTAAGCGTATCATGCCTCTGGTTGAGAAAATTGAGAGTCTGCGCCCGGACATGCAGAAGTTAAGCGACGAAGAACTCAGAGGAAAAACAAGAGAATTTAAGAAACGTCTTGAAGAGGGAGAGACACTGGATGATCTGCTTCCTGAGGCATTTGCGGTTGTACGTGAAGCAGGCAAGCGTGTTCTTGGAATGGAACATTTCCGTGTGCAGCTTATCGGTGGTATCATTCTCCATCAGGGACGTATCGCAGAGATGAGAACAGGTGAAGGTAAAACACTTGTCGCCACACTTCCGTCATATTTAAATGCATTGGAAGGCAAAGGTGTGCATGTCGTAACAGTCAACGATTACCTGGCTAAACGAGATGCGGAAGAAATGGGAAAGATCCATGAGTTTCTTGGCCTGACAGTCGGTGTTGTTTTAAATGATATGAAGCAGGATGAGCGTCGTGCTGCATACAACTGTGATGTTACCTATGTTACGAACAACGAACTTGGTTTCGATTATCTGCGTGACAACATGGTTATCTATAAAGAACAGCTGGTACAGAGAGATCTGCACTACTGTATCATCGATGAGGTCGACTCCATTCTCATCGACGAGGCACGTACCCCTCTGATCATTTCCGGACAGAGCGGTAAGTCAACCAAGTTATACGAGGCCTGCGATATCCTTGCTCAGCAGTTAGAGCGCGGTGAAGCCAGCCATGAGATGACCAAGATGGCAGCTATCATGGGTGAAGAAGTTATCGAGACAGGTGACTTTGTTGTAAATGAAAAAGATAAGATCGTAAACCTTACAGAGCAGGGCGTTCATAAGGTTGAGAAATTTTTCCATATTGAAAACCTGGCAGATCCGGAGAATCTGGAGATTCAGCATAATATTACACTTGCACTTCGTGCCCATAACCTGATGCATAAGGATCAGGATTATGTAGTTAAAGATGATGAAATCCTTATTGTTGATGAATTCACCGGACGTATCATGCCGGGACGCCGTTACTCAGATGGTCTTCATCAGGCAATCGAAGCGAAAGAGCATGTTAAGATTAAACGTGAGAGCAAGACTCTGGCAACCATCACTTTCCAGAACTTCTTTAATAAATATGATAAGAAGGGCGGTATGACCGGTACAGCTGTCACAGAGGAGAAAGAATTCCGTGATATCTATGCAATGGACGTTGTAGAGATCCCGACTAACAGACCGGTTATCCGAGTTGACCATGAAGATGCTGTTTATATGACAAAGAAAGAGAAATTCAACGCAGTTGTCAATGCTGTAGTGGAAGCTCATGCGAAACAGCAGCCTGTACTGGTCGGTACCATTACGATTGAAACTTCCGAGCTTCTCAGCCGTATGCTGAAGAGACAGGGAATCAAACATAATGTATTGAATGCCAAGTTCCATGAACTTGAGGCAGAGATTGTTTCACAGGCAGGTCAGGCAGGAGCAGTTACGATCGCCACTAACATGGCTGGTCGTGGTACAGATATCAAGCTGGATGATGTGGCAAGAAATGCAGGTGGTCTGATGATCATCGGTACAGAACGTCATGAGTCCAGACGTATTGATAATCAGCTTCGCGGACGTTCCGGACGTCAGGGAGATCCGGGTGAATCCCGTTTCTATATTTCCCTGGAAGATGACCTGATGCGTCTGTTCGGTTCTGAGAGACTGATGAAGATCTTTACATCTCTTGGTGTTGCAGAGAATGAACAGATTGAGCACAAGATGCTTTCCAATGCAATTGAGAAAGCTCAGGAGAAGATTGAGTTTAACAACTTTGGTATCCGTAAGAATCTTCTTGATTATGATCAGGTAAACAATGAACAGCGTGAGATCATCTACAAAGAACGTCGTCAGGTTCTCGACGGTGAGAATATGCGTGAAGCAATCTATAAGATGATCCAGGATACAGTGGATACTTATGTTGATATGTGTTTCTCTGATGATGTAGATTCTGAAGAGTGGGATCTGAATGAATTTAACGGTGTTCTTACTCCGATCATTCCGATTAGACCGCTTACAGCTGAGAGTGTAAAAGGCAAGAAACGCGATGAGATCAGACATGAACTGAAAGAAGAGGCAGTGAAGCTCTATGAAGAAAAAGAAGCAGAGTTCCCGGAACCGGAGCAGCTTCGTGAATTAGAGCGAGTTGTACTTTTGAAATGCATTGACAGCAAGTGGATGGATCACATTGATGATATGGAAATCCTTCGTCAGGGTATCGGACTTGCTGCTTATGGACAGAGAGATCCGGTTGTTGAATATAAAATGAGTGCATTTGATATGTTCAACGAAATGATCACATCCATTCAGGAAGATACTCTTCGTATGCTGTACCATGTACATGTAGAGCAGAAGATCGAGCGTGAACAGGTAGCTAAAGTTACCGGAACAAACAAGGATGACAGTGCCGGTCCTAAGAAACCGGTTCAGAGAAAAGAAATCAAAGTATATCCGAACGATCCCTGCCCATGTGGAAGCGGTAAGAAATACAAACAGTGCTGTGGACGTAAGAATAAGGTCTGACTCGTTTATCTCAGTTGAGAAGACTCCCATTTCTGTATGTGGTGAGTTCATTACTACAGAGCGGGCAGTAATGATTTTGTAAAAAGAACATTGTGAGCAGATCATGTCTGCTGCAAAATAAAAGGGCTGAATCATGAGGCCCTTTTATCGTGCGCAAAAACACGTTAGCGCGTTGAATTGGCAGATTGTGAATATCTGTCTGAACTGTTCAGTACATCCACAGCTATGTGATTATGATTGATGAACAGTCGCATAACAATTCCATAAAGGGGGAAAAACAGTATGAAAAGAGAGTCTTTCGGCTCACGCCTTGGTTTTATCCTGGTGTCAGCAGGATGTGCCATCGGTATTGGAAACGTGTGGAAATTTCCGTATATCTGCGGGGCATATGGAGGCGCGGCCTTTATCCTGATCTACTTATGTTTTCTGGTTATTCTCGGTATTCCGGTTCTGGTAGCAGAATTTGCGGTAGGACGGGGAAGCCACACAAGTGTTGCGAAATGTTTTGACAAACTGGCACCTGCAGGAAGCTGCTGGAAGCCATTGAAATTTATTGGTATTATTGGATGTTATATGCTGATGATGTTTTACACAACAGTAGGAGGATGGATGATCTACTATTGTGTGAAGAGTCTGCGGGGAGATTTCGTTGGAGCGACTCCGGAAGCAGTAACACAGTCTTTTTCCGATATGCTGGGAAATGCACCGACGATGATGTTATGGATGGTGATCATCTGTCTGATCGGATTTGCAGTCTGTTTCATGGGATTGCAGAATGGTATTGAAAAAATCTCCAAAGTAATGATGAGTGCACTGCTTATCATTATGGTGATCCTTGCGGTTCATTCAGTAATGATGGAAGGTGCGGGAGAAGGAATCCGCTTCTATCTGGTTCCTGATTTTCAGAAGATTAAGGAAGCAGGAGTTGGTAATGTAGTATTTGCGGCATTGAGTCAGTCATTCTTTACATTATCCATTGGTATTGGTGCCATGCTGATCTTCGGAAGTTATCTGGACAAATCCAGAAGCCTTACCGGAGAGGCGGTAAGCATCACCGTACTCGATACTTTTGTTGCGCTGACAGCAGGATTTATCATTATTCCGGCATGCTTCTCCTATGGAATCCAGCCGGATGCAGGTCCAAGCCTTATCTTTATCACTCTGCCCAATATTTTTGCAAAGATGAGCGGAGGGGCTTTGTGGGGAAGTCTGTTCTTCCTGTTTCTGACATTTGCTGCGGTTTCAACGATCATTGCTGTATTTGAGAACCTGATCGTGTTTAATATGGAACTGTTTGGCTGGAACCGTAAAAAGAGTGTTGTTGTCTGCGCAGTTCTTGTTGTGATCTTAAGCATTCCATGTGTACTTGGATTCAATGTACTTTCCGGATTCCAGCCATTCGGAGATGGAAGCAACATCATGGATCTGGAAGATTTTATTGTTTCTAATAACTTTCTTCCTCTTGGAAGTCTTGGTTACCTTCTGTTTTGTACCAGAAAGAACGGATGGGGATGGGACAATTTTATTGCAGAGGTGAATGCCGGTACAGGCATGAAATTTCCGAAATGTCTGAAAAATTATGTTGCCTATGGAATTCCGGCGATTATCATTGTGATCTATCTGAAAGGTTACTATGATAAATTTGCAGGTCTGGGAACAGCAGCACTGGCCGGATGGATGATCGTGGCACTGGTACTGCTGGGATTCGTATTCTACTGTGCGACAGCGAAGAAGAAAGTGAAACAGTAAGCGGAGCGCGAATATCTGCCCGACCTGAGAACAATAAAAGATGTAATTATGTCTGGGAAGAAAGATTCTTTCAGACATGGTTACATCTTTTTTGTGTTATGGAATTGTTGTGTAAAGGTAGTGGATGCATTATTTTAGAGGATTGCTATAATGAGGCAGTTCTTCGCTGGGGTTGGTTTTGAACTGTTTACGGTATGCCCGGGAAAAAGTGCTGTATTCTGCGAACCCGCTTTCCTGTGCTGCTTTTGTCACAGGCATTCCATTTGAGATCAGAGTACGTGCCATAAGAAGCCGCTTGTTTACAATATAATTATGAAGGGTATAGCCGGTTTCTTGTTTGAACTTCCGCATCAGATGGTACTTGCTTACATAATATCTGGCAGAAAGCGTTTCTACAGATAGATCTTCTTTCAGATTGTGGTTGATATACTGAAGGATACTGGCAATCTGCGAGTCAAAGGTGTAGGATTTTTTATCAAAAATGTACTGCTTTTCCAGAAAGATACGGTTCAGATAAACCATAAACTGAAGAAAAAGTGACTGTGTCAGGATTTCTCTTCCATATTCATCGGATTTTGCAGAATTTTCCAGTTCAAACAGGATGTCTTTCATCTTTTCCTGAAGAGCAGAGTTCAGACGTACCAGATTATAGCTTCGGTCATTTGCTTTCTGGAAGCATTTCAGCAGTTCCTGCCAGGGAATATCGTTTTGGATCCAGAGAATAAAACGTTCATATGGAACAGATGGATCAATCTCCGGGCGGTGGATGGCATGGCGGTTTACCAGAAGAATGTCCCATGGTTTCAGTTGATAAGCTTTTCCTTCTATATGATAAGCAGCCTTGCCGGAGATGAAGATAACTACCTTGTGAAAATCATGATAATGGTAAGAGAATTCCTTTCTGGTCTGGTCTTTAAGATGAAAAAGTCGGAATTGTTCGTTCAGGTATCCTGTTTTTTCTGTCTGATAGAACTGTTCTGATAATAACATATCTGCCTCCGATATCTGCAATGATTATTTAATCGAATCAAGCAAGTCCTCTGTGGAGATTGTGAAAAGAAATAAGCAGTGGAAAGCAATAAGCGGAGGGAAAAGTTTGATTCATGGTATAATCATATCATTTAATGCGCAAATGTACAATTATTACTAAGAATGTAATAAATAGTAACGAATATATTTTATAATTTCTGAGAAAATATGCTACAAAGATATTGACATTATTACACGATAATAGTATCATGCAATTACAAAGTAATCGTAAAAACTTTGTAACTATTTCGAAATAGGGTAAAGAAATAGAAAACTGAATAGGCAGGTGATGCGTATGGGAAAGACTGTGATATCAGGAAGTTGGTATGGCAGTCTTTTTTTGTTATTACCGCACTATTTGCAATATAAAGCGCAGTTTAATCTATATACATAGTAAAAAATTAAATATATAATAATAGAAAATAAAACTGGATGCAAAATATTTTTTGATTTTCGTTTCATTGTTAAGGTAAAGGGGAATAAAATTATGAATCATACAATTATTATGAGTAAATATCAAGGGCTTGGAAATGATTATCTGATCCTGGATCTCGGCAGCTTAAACGAATCCGCTGCCGCAGAATTCCTGCGCTGCGACCGCAAGATTGTGCTAGGCAGTCTTGCACTCTGGAAAGCCTGGAGTTATGAGGAATTTTTCAAACAATTTGACAGCTTTACAAACCTTGGGGAAGGTTATCATTATCTGGTACAGATGGGAACATTCCAGAATCATTCCGTTTTTTCCAGGCAGCACTCCATATCCATGCAGGAGGTTCCGTTCATCAAAAACCCTTTTCATATAGAGAAGGAGCACTTTCTATTTTTTGACATACTTCTGTCATTTTATTCATTGTAACCGCAACACACTGTCTGCCGGGGATCAGGCAGCGCAATTTTTCTTTATATCACGAAACGTAACCAGCGAATTCCTTTTGGTATTTTTCAGATTTGGGGGAATCTAATGTGAATGATGAACATATGCAAAGACTCTATCTGGAGCTTACGTCTCTGGAGAATCGAGGCATTACCATCTGGCTGGAGGGCGCGAAAAGCAGCTCGCAGGATGTAGCCAGCCAGCTCTGCGTGCAGGAGGAAAGCACGTACATGAGAGATTATATTTTTGACGAGGGGGTGTTAAAGGAAGTCCATTTTGATAAGATCAGAAAAGATCTTCCGTAACTAGTCGTAACTGGAACAGAATGACTGAGTTCCTCAATGCCCGGTCATACTGTCTATGCAGTGAATATTATTTGATAAAAAGACAGCCGGGAACTGCCGCCCGAGTTCACAATCTCCCGCGGCCGGTTCCCGTTTTTCATTCTGCGGCACGCAAAAAATGGCAGATGCAAATAGCTTTGATTTTGTGCTGCAATATGCTACAATGTAGGGGAAATCTCTCAGAAGAAGAAAGGATTTTTCCATGAAGAATACAAAAAAGAATATTATAC
>ERZ824488.3877-NODE-3877-length-10662-cov-6.039031_pt1 | contig 10662 bp, 8 predicted proteins | sample MGYA00519936_ERZ824488 | MGnify/ENA primary metagenome ERZ824488 (study PRJEB31778, sample SAMEA3449153) | human gut metagenome | biome: human gut; feature: human-associated habitat; material: faeces | place: United Kingdom | collected 2010/2012 ...
AATGGGCTTATTTCAGCCGAGGATTTGTCTATAGGTTGATTGAGGATTAGTATTAGATAAAATTTATGTGTGATAAGCCAATTAAAAAGTCCGCACCGAAAGCTCGGTGCGGACTTTGTTGTTATTGATGTGATTTTGTTTAAGCAATATCAGGTAAGCCGATATCTATATCATCAATGCCGATATCAAAGATATCATCGGAAATAAAGCTTTCGGTGTCAGCATACATCACGTCTGCCTTGTCGGCAGTGGGGGTGGCATATACGATGTCGGAAGAAACGATGTTTGTCCATGCGCCGTTTACATAAGCCTTTACCGCAAAGCCGTACTTAACGCCGTTGGTAAGACCTGTTACATACATTCCGTTGGCGGTTCTGTAGCCTGCCAGCGACCATTTGCCATTAAGGTAGGTGTAAACCGCATAGTTTGTAGCTCCGTTAACGGAAGTCCAGTTCAGGGCAACTCTGCCGTCCTGACCCTGTGCCTTGGTGATAACGGGCTTTACCGATGCTCCGACAGGTGTTGCATAAACAATATCTGCGGAGGTTACGCCCGACCAGCTGCCGTTTACGTAAGCCTTTACGGCAAAGCCGTACTTAACGCCGTTGGTAAGTCCTGTTACATACATACCGTTGGCGGTTCTGTAACCTGCTACTGACCACTTGCCGTTAAGATATGTGTAAACTGCATAGTTTGTTGCACCGTTAACGGAAGTCCAGTTGAGGGCAACTCTGCCGTCCTGACCCTGCGCCCTGGTGATAACGGGCTTTGTTACCGCAGCCTCGGGTGTGGCATAAACAATATCTGCGGTGGTGATCGCCGACCACTTTCCGCTGACGTATGCCTTTACAGCAAAGCCGTATTTTGTGCCGTTTGTAAGTCCTGAAACGGTCATTGCAGTGGCAGTTGTTGTTCCGGCGTTGTGCCACTTGCCGCCTGTGATGTAATAAACTGCGTACTGTGAAGCTCCGCTGACGGTGCTCCAGCTGAGCGAAACTGAGCCGTCCTGCGCCTTTGCAGATGCGATTGCGGGCTTGGGTATCTCACAAGCCTTGGGTGTTGCATATACCTTATCGGAGGGGTCTGACCACTCGCCGTTAACATAAGCCTTTACTGCAAAGCCGTAGCTTGTGCCGCCTGTAAGGTTCTTGACAGTCATATTGCAGGCTGTGGTGGTTCCGTGGGAAGTCCACTTGTCGTTAAGATATGTAAATACCTCGTACTTGGTGGCTCCGCTGACAGCTGACCATGCAACAGTCGCCTGCTCGGTGCCTGCGGTAACGCTTGTGATAACGGGTCTTGTGAAGTCAAGCTTGGGAACGGTAACTATCCTGTAGGCTGTGCAGCCGCTTACGGAGCAGTATATCTGCTTTCTGCCCTTTGTGTAGGCGGTGGCTTCAAGGGCAACTGCCGATTTTCCGTTATAAACATGAGTGTGAGCAGTGCCGCCGGGAACATACACCTTTGTAACGGTAAGAGAAGAGCCTCTGTCGCCGATGTATGCCTTGCCAAGACCTGAGAAGGAGCCGCCGAATGCGCTTTTGAGACTTGATACTGACCATACCGCTGTGCCGTTGGATGTGCTGTCGGGAGCTACCTGTATCCAGCCTCTGCTGCTGTCGGTAAAGCTCTGGAGGATAAATTCGATATCCCCATAAGATGAATATGAGCAGTATATCTTGTCGCTGCTTGAAAGGCTTGTTATTGCGCCGGGGTCAAAGGATACTGCCTGACCGTAATTTGAGCTTGTGCCTGTGCCCGAGAAAAGCACGTTTTCTCCGCCTGTGGCAGTTTCATACTGAGGGTCGCCGTTGTATGCGGCAACAAGCGCATCGGCAATGCCGCCGTAGGTGAAGCTTCTGCTGCCTCTGTTGAAGATGCCGAAGTTCTCGCTGCCTGTGCCGAAGCAGTTGTTGTCCCACCATACGCATGGGATATCCTGTGCGGCGAACTGCCTTGCCAGCGAAGCATATATGCCTGCATACTTTTCTCTGTAGGCGGTGTTGCTCTTGTTTGTGGCGCCGAACTCGCCGATAACAACGGGAACGCCCTTGCTGATAAAGGTGTTGTACATACGTGTAAAGAAGCCGCTCAGCTCGGTAAGGTCGGAAGCCTGCCAGTCCTTGTGACCGTCGCCCGAGAACGCAAAGTCAAAGGGAAGATATGCGTGGATAGAAGCGGCGATCATGCTGTCACCCGATGTGTTCGACCATGCCTCAGCCTTGGCAGCATCGCCCGATGCGCAGTAGGTGGGGAGCATGATAAGGCGCTTGGCGTTGTTGCCGCCTGTAGCTCTGATAGCTGCACGGGCAGCCTCATTGTTGGCATTTACGCACTTGTAGTAGCTTGCGTTGCCTGTCCAGTCCTCGCCGCAGCGTGGCTCGTTGTTTACCTCAAAAATGAGCTTGTCGCCATAGTTCTTGAAGCGTGTGCCGATCTGCTTCCAGATAGCAGCCAGCTCCTCGGATATCTTGTTCTGAGCCGATGTGCTTGATGAAACGGCGGTCTGGAGGTCGTTGTGGTGAACGTTAAGGATAACGTACATTCCGTTTGCAAGGCCATAGTTTACCACAGTCTCAACTCTGTCCATATACTCGGCGCTGATTATGTACTTGGATGAGTCGGAGTAGTGGTCGTCCCATCTTACGGGTACACGCAGGGTGGTGAAGCCCTTTGCTGCAATAGCGTCTATCATGGACTTGGTGGTCTTGGGATTGCCCCAGTTGGTCTCGCTGTCGGACGATTCAAGGGAATTTCCCAGATTCCAGCCTGCGCCCATATCGGAGACTAACTGGAAAGCGGTAAGCCCTCTCATCTGAGTGGGATACGAGTATCCCGAAGCAAATTCCGACGTGTTCATTGCTGCCTGAACGGTGATATCCGAGCCGAATGCCGTTACCGAACCCAGTGATATCACAGCGGCAGAAAGGAGAGCCAGAAATCTTCCTTTTCCTGATCTTATCATGATCTTCGTTCCTTTCGGTGAAAATTGCCTTACACGGTAATTTTCGCATATTTGTTTAATTATAACATATTACGGCACCGATTTCAAGAACTAATGGTTAATTTTGTCATGATTTCCTGCATAAGAATATGAAAAAAGCCGCCCACAAGGACGGCTTTTCTATTTCACTCATCACTTCAGCTCAAAATAAGCATACACATATCCGCCGCTTGCGGTGGGGAATTTCATGCAGTAGCTGCCGCTTTTAAGGTCAGAAGCACTGTAATATTTATTGAGCACCATGGTCTTTTCCCACTTGTGCATGGCAGGAACGGTAACCTCGGTATCCAGAGCCTTTCCTGCTGTGACAGTTATCCACTTGCCCCTTACCTGGCGCATAAGCTTGCCATAGCCCTTTACGGTGATGTCGCTGTCGGTGGTGTTCACAAAGGTTATGACGATTTGCTTCTTGCCCCTTTTCTCAGGCTCAAACTGCTCCGCATAAACGTCATAGGGATTTGTCATCTCAAACTCGCAGGAGGTATTATCGGCGATAAGCGCACGATATTTGCCCGATTTCAGCCTTGTGCGGCTGTAGCGGGTAAGGTCAAGGAAGCAGTTTATGCTGTCACCCGATGATAAAAGCACATCGGAAACGAAAGGACGGTCGGTCTCTTTAGGCTCTACTCTGTCCCATTCATCGGTGTCGTCATTATACACATAAAGTCCCTGCGCCTCGGCATAATACTCCCCTGCATTGACGGCATATCCGCTGATATCTATTCTCTCGGTTGACATAATATCATAGCTTGGCTGAGAAGTGCTTACCGCTGCCCGATCTGCGATGCTGAACTCACAGAAAAGCCGCTTCTGACCGTTGTCGGTATAAATAGTCTGGGCAATGCGGTATTTGCCCGCAGTAATGTTATTGGAATACGCCTCGGGAGTGAAATACACATCGGCTGAACCATTATAATAGTATGGGTCGCCCACATTTCCCAGCTCATATGCTACATCATTAACGACATAGCTGTCCGAGGGCTTTACCTTGTACCACTTGCCGTCGGAATATCTTTGCAGCTCGGTTATCTCGCCCATGTAGGCAGTGCCGCTGATGTTTTCTGCGGTGAATGTGAACTTTATCTTATCACGGTTTCCCATAACGATAAGCTGCTTGTCGGCGGTCACGGAAAAGGGGTTGACGGAATCGGTGAGCCTGCCGTCGGAACCGAAATTGTACTGCTTGCCGTCTATGGTCACAATACCCACAGCTCCCACGCCGTTCCGGTCAAAATAATATGTGCCGCCCGAAAGCTTCAGCCAGCCGCCTGTGAACATAATGCCGTCCCGGTAATAGCGGATAACTCCGTTTTTCCTGCCGATGCCAGTGTATCTGCCAAGGCAGCTGCCGTAAGAATCAAAGCGATATACCACGCCGTCGATGTTCATAACGCCTGTGGCTGCCGCTCCGTCATGGAGGATATATCTGCCTGTTCCCTCGCCGCTTTCCCAGCCGTGCTGCACTGCGGACACGGGCACTGCGGATATGCACATAACAGCCGCCATTGCAGCGGCAATAAGTCTGAATTTTTTCATATCGGTATCCTTTCTTTATGACTGAGTTTATGTTATATTCTGATTATATCATCTGCATGAAAAAGTATCAAGAGGAAAAGAATACCTGTAATCAAATGTAGGCAATGGAAATGGTTTTGTAACCGTTTGTTGGGAGTAAGAACCCGTGTTCATTTCATGATCGACCAGCTTAACGATGAACAGATCGAAGCACTTATGATGCTTTTAAAGAGCTTCGGTATATCAGATGCTCCAAATGAGGATACTAAAGCAGCGATAAAAGAAAGCGAACAACCGCTCAATAAATAAGCGCTCTGTCTTTTATAAGGCAAAGCGCTGTTTTTATATCATATAACAAAAGATCCGCAAACCGAAAAGGCTTGCGGATACATTGGTGAGCCATTGGGGATTTGAACCCCAGACCCTTTGATTAAAAGTCAAATGCTCTGCCGACTGAGCTAATGGCTCATCTCAACAATGCTTATTTATTATATCAAATAAAAATTGCCTTGTCAACAGGATTTTGCCAAAAGCCCTTGAATTTACATTTTGTTAACATTTCACCTGAGCAGCAGATTTACCGTAAGCACGCTGAAAATAAAGCCCGTGAGGTCTCCCGTGAGAGAAGCCGCAAGGGTGTGGCGGGTCTTTTTTATGCCTGCCGCCCCGTAATAGACCGCAAGGGTGTAAAAGGTTGTCTCGGTTGAGCCGAGCATCACGCTTGCCACCTTGCCCGCAAAGCTGTCGGGGCCGCTGTCCGAGATGATGCTCTCATACACAGCCAGCGCTCCGCTGCCGGAAACAGGCCTTATCAGCGCCAGCGGCAGGCACTGCGAGGGAAAGCCGATGCTGTCAAAAATCTGTGCCGATACGTTTGTTATCAGCTCCATTGCCCCCGATGCCTTGAACATTCCCACCGCCGTTATCAGTGCAATAAGAGTGGGCAGCAGCTCTGCACAGGTTTTCAGATTATCGGCAGCACCCTTTACGAACTCGCCGAAAATATCCGTCCTTTTATATATCCCCCACAATATCACTATGGCGGCGCATATGGGTATCACAAGGCTTGTCATGCTCGGTTCTCCTTTCATTTTTCCGTCTGATAAAGGGAAGCACCGCCGCTGTAAGGGAGAATGCAAGTGCGGCTGCCGATGTTATCCACACGGCGGGAATTATCTCCAGCGGCTCCGCAGAACCGTATTTCATGCGTATGGAAAGGGCTGTTGAGGGAATAAGGGTAATGGAAGCGGTGTTCAGGACGGTGAATATCACCATTGAGGGAGTGGCGGTGTCCCCTGCTTTCTCCTCTTCAGCAAGGGCTTTCATTGCTTCTATCCCGAAAGGCGTGGCGGCATTGCCCAGCCCCAGCAGATTTGCGGTAATGTTCATGCAGATGGCATGGAACGCCCTGCCGTTTGTGTCGATATCACGGAAAAGTCTGCCGAGTATAAATGAAAAGCCTTTTGCCAGCACATCGGTAAGCCCCGATCTTTCCGCAATGCGCATAAGTCCGCCCCAGAAGCACATTCCGCCGCAAAGATATATGCACAGCTCCACCGCATTCACAGGCTCGGTGAGCACTGCCTCGGTAAGCTGCCCGGACGTGCCCGTAAAGACGGATACGGCTATGGAAACAAGTATAAGTCCTGCAAAAATAATGGTAAGCATATCATCACTCCGAGAAAAATATATGTATCATGCAGGCGGATTATTCAAACCCCAACGGCAGTGAAAACGATTTATGCGTTAGTTTTTACCATTATCTAAATTTTTTCTCAAAAGCTATTGCAATTTCAGAAAAAGTATGATATAATATGTAACATCTAAGTTGGATGTAATCCGATATATAGGTGTGCGGGCCCTGTGCAACAAAACACCGTGAACCATGTCAGGCGGGGAACCGAGCAGCATTAAGCGGTACGTTTCGTGTGCCGCAGCAAGCCTGCACACCTATGTATCGGATTTTTTATAAAACAGAAAGATGGCCAGCTGAATGAAGAGATTACTGAAATTTTTCTCTGCGCTGAAACGGCTTTATGTCACCTCGGCTCCTGCAGGTGCCGCTGTGCCCTATGTGCTGGGTCTGATATTTGTATTTTTCTATTTCGTCGATCACACTCACCCCGATGAAGCATATCTGATATGCGGAGCGGTCATGTTCCTGGCGGGGCTTTTCATACAGATAGGCTTTTCCGTTAACAGGGGCATAAACGGCACCCCCGCCGACTACCTTTCGGATTACGATAAGGACGTTATCGGCACAGCCTTTATGTACGGTGAGAAGAAGCGAATGTTTTACTCCGCTCTGGAGCTGCTCCTGGCGGAAAATAATTATAACGATGCCCTGGATATTTTCAGGGACCTTAAAGGCAAAAGCCTGACAGACAGCGAACAGGGCGTTCTGGGCTTTTACACCTCCATCTGCTACAGCAGAATGGGATATTCCACCAACGCCGCTCACTGTGCAGTTATCGCAGCCGAAAAGGAGATACATCTCCCCGAATCGCTGCTTATGGCGGCAAGGAACTTTTCTCTCTCCGCAAGCTACGGCTCTGCGGCTGAGTATTACGAAAAGCTCGTTCCCATCGCCGAGAGCAAGGGTATTTTCCCTTTCATCTACAACGAGATAGGCAGAATGTTCCTTTCGGCTAATCTTCCCGAAAAAAGCAGATATTACTTTGAAAAATCAATAGAATACGGTCTTGACCCCATAACCTCTCAGGGGGGTCTTGCGCTGGCAAGCCTGCTGGAAGGCAAGGAGGACGAAGCCTGTGAAAGGTACCGCCTTGCGCTTATCGCACGAATAGGCGATATGGAGGGGTTCAAGTCATACTGCGCTCAGATATGCACCGCAGGCGGCTATCCCGAAAATTTCTTTGAGGAGCACCTGAGGGAGCGCTACGGCAAAGCCGACTCCCACATCAACGGATAATTATAAAAGAGGAAGGATTTTATGTATCAGGCGTTATACAGGAAATACAGACCCGCCACGTTTGACGATGTAATCTCCCAGTCTCATATTACCACAACGCTGAAAAATCAGATAATGAGCGGCAAAACCGCTCATGCCTACCTGTTCACAGGTTCAAGAGGAACGGGTAAGACCACCTGCGCCAGAATTTTTGCCAAGGCGCTCAACTGCGAGCACCCCGTAAACGGCTCGCCCTGCTGTCAGTGCGATATCTGCCGTGACGCAGACAACTTTGCTCTCGCCGATATCATCGAGATAGACGCAGCCTCCAACGGCTCCGTAAACGATGCCCGTGAGCTGAGGGAAGCCACCGAATACACCCCCGAACGGTGCAGATACAAAATATACATCATCGACGAGGTCCATATGCTTTCAAAGGAAGCGTTCAATGCTCTGCTGAAAGTCATTGAGGAGCCTCCCCCGTATATAAAGTTCATCATGGCGACCACCGAGCTTCACAAGGTGCTGCCGACCATTCTGTCAAGATGCCAGCGGTTTGACTTTATGCGAATAAAGACCGAGGACATCGCCGCACGTCTCAGCGACATTGCGGTAAAGGAAAACATCACCCTCGCCCCCGACGCTGCCGAGCTTATCGCAAAGGCTGCCGACGGCGGTATGCGTGACGCTCTTTCCATTCTCGACAGATGTATCGCATTTTCCGAAAACATCACCGCCGATGTGGTATCCGAAGCGGCAGGCATCGCAGGCCGTGACTACCTTTTCGCTCTGGCAGAAGCCGTTGCGGACAAGGATCCCGCAAAAGCGCTGGATATCATCTCTCAGCTGTACGACCGCTCAAAGGATATGCAGCGGCTGTGCGAAGAGCTGGCGGCACAGTTTCGAAACATTATGATAGCCATTTCAGCCCCCGAGCAGACAAAGTCAATGATCTGCCTGCCCTCGGAGCTTGAGACCATAAAGCGGATAGCGTCTAAAATGACTCTTCCCGATGTATTGTCCCATCTGGACACACTTTCCTCCTGCGCAGAGCGTATGTCCCGTTCCCTCTCAAAGAGGATAGATATGGAGATGTGCGTTATCAGAATGTGCAGCGGAGCGGCTATTGTCACCGCCCAGGCCCCTGCTCAGGCAGCGGACAGAAGTGAGATCGACAGGCTGAACGCCAAGATATCCGAGCTTGAACAGAAGTTGGAGCAGAAGGCTGACAGTTCATCGAGACCTCAGCCGCAAAATCAGAAATATCCTCCCGCATCGGAGCGTGCCGCCGAAATGGCAGCCGCAGCATCGGGAAGCTCGTCCATAAACTATATCGACCGCTGGTTCGATATCATAGACAAGCTGAAGGAGACCTGCCCCTCAGTCGCCCCTGCCCTTAACGGCACCTACGGCTACGAGTGCGGCGGAAAGCTGCTCATAAACACCAAGGACAAGCTTATCGGCGTGCTTACACGCTCCCCCGAGAACTGTGTCAAGATACTGTCCGCCATAAATCAGCTGACAGGTCTTACCCTTTCCAACAAGATACTTGTGGGCTACAGGGAAAATCTTGACCGCTCACTGGCAGGCGGCGGCGAAAGCAAGGCGGAAGCAAAAATATCCCCCGAGGAAGCCCGGAAGGCTCTGCTTGAAAAGGCAGAAAACGGCGGTGTTCCCGTCGAAACTATCTAAGCTCAGTATCCGTCGGTATCCGTCGGATAATTGCTGCGGCACAGGCTGCGGCGCATAAATTTGAATACAATTTTTTCAAAGGAGTTATCACTATGAAAGCAAGATTACCACAGGGTATGGGCGGCGGCGCTCAGAATATGCAGAACATGATAAAGCAGGCTCAGAAGATGCAGGCTGAGATCACCAATGTTCAGGAAGAGATCGAGAATGAAACCTTCACCGCTACCACAGGCGGCGGAGCTGTTGAGATCACCATGAACGGCAGAAAGCAGGTCCAGTCCCTTAACATCAAGCCCGAAGTCGTTGACAAGGACGATGTTGAGATGCTCCAGGATCTTCTTATCAGCGCTATCAACGAGTGCGTAAAGCAGATCGAGGATACCTCCGAGGCAAAGATGGGCGCAGTAACAGGCGGCGTTTCTTTCCCCGGCCTTTTCTGATACCCCATAAATAAAAAGCTTGGCGGGGACTGGATAATAGTCCCCGCATTTTATCGAAAGGAGCATTTGCAATGGCAAACAGCACAGCACTGCCTCTGGTGCTCCTTGCGGAGCAGTTCGCAAAGCTTCCGGGCATTGGCATGAAAACCGCACAAAGGCTGGCTTATTTTGTAATGGGCATGAGCGACGAGGACGCACAGGCCTTTGCAGACGCTATAATCAATGCCCACAGCACGGTAAAGGAGTGCCGTATCTGCTGCAATCTTACCGATTCGGGTGTGTGCCCCATATGCAGCGATGATATGCGTGACCCCTCCACTATCTGCGTGGTGGAGACACCCAAGGACATTACCGCATTCGAGCGCACAAACGAGTACAAGGGCGTTTATCATGTACTCCATGGGCTTATCTCCCCACTGGACGGCGTTACTCCCGAGCAGATACGCATAAAGGAGCTGCTGAACAGGATAAAGAAAGGCGGCGTGAAAGAGGTCATCATGGCGACCAACCCCACTGTTGAGGGCGAAGCCACTGCCATGTACATCTCAAAGCTTTTAAAGCCCCTGGGAATAAAGGTAACACGCCTTGCATTCGGTCTGCCCATAGGCGGAACACTGGAATTTGCGGACGAGGTCACTCTTTTCAAAGCACTGGAGAATCGCAGTGAGATTTGACATATCTGTCATATAAATCACTTTATATTTGTGAAATGCCACAAATATAAAAAAAGGTATTGACTTTTTAGGATGAATGTGGTATGATATATAAGTCGTCAGGGAACGTTACCAATTCCGATTAAGTTAAACCTTTACTGGGATATAGCCAAGCGGTAAGGCAACGGACTTTGACTCCGTCATTTCGCCGGTTCAAATCCGGCTATCCCAACCACACTGGGGTGTCGCCAAGCGGTAAGGCACTTGACTCTGACTCAAGCACTTCCGGGGTTCGAATCCCTGCACCCCAACCACAAACCTGTTCACATTGTGAGCAGGTTTTTTGTTTTGTGTATGAAAAATCGGCAGCTCATATGAACTGCCGATTTTGCTTTATACTAATCTTTAATCGTTCTATAGACAAAGCCGACAGATGAAATAAGACCA
>ERZ824488.3882-NODE-3882-length-10647-cov-6.520015_pt1 | contig 10647 bp, 13 predicted proteins | sample MGYA00519936_ERZ824488 | MGnify/ENA primary metagenome ERZ824488 (study PRJEB31778, sample SAMEA3449153) | human gut metagenome | biome: human gut; feature: human-associated habitat; material: faeces | place: United Kingdom | collected 2010/2012 ...
GAGCTTCTTGGTTTAACTCTATGAAAGGTGCTACTGTAGTTTCATCTCTTTTTCCATATATTCCATTTTCATTATCATAGGCTCCTATTTTTAACATTCCTTGAAATGCCCAATATTTAGCCCACCATGGATAAAACTTAGCATCTTCACTTGTTAAATAATCTATCCAGTTATCAAGAGATTTCTTTTGGTCTTCTATTATAACTCGTTTGTGTTCTTCTTTTTCTTCTTTTGTTAAATGATGTCCTGTTAAATCAAATTGATTTTTATCTAAGAATTCTAAATATTTTTCTGGTACTTCTTTCATGACATATTTATCATAATAAGCTTTCTTTAATAAATCTAACTTGCCTCTTTCGATAGCCTTTTGATGAACTCTTTCTTCTCTTTCTAAATATTTTCTTATTTTCTCGTTTTTCTTATCACTTTTCAAAGAAGCATGTTCCACTTCTTTTCTTAAGTGCATATCCGTATATAATTTGGCTAAAAACTTTTCTCCTTCATAGTTATATTTTTCCATGGTACATACTCCTTACTTTAATATAATTATAGATTTATTTAGAATTATTTTCAAGAAAGCTAGCTCTTTTTACAACATCTTTACCATATTTAGTGTTTATTTGGTCCATAATTTTGTCTATTTTTTCATTATTTTCAGGATTTTTTTCAAATAGTGATGTTTGATATATTTTATTATTTTGTAAATCATCTAAACGAATTCCTATTAGTCTTACTGGTTCATTATGATAAAATTCCTCTAGGATTTCTTTGGAATATTTATATATTTCATCATAGGTGTTGATAGGATTTTTTAATTTTTTTTGATGAGAATATCTTTTAAAATTATTATCTTTTAGAATTACACATACTACTTTAGCATACTTATTTTCTTTTCTTATTCTTTTTGAGACTTGTTCTGAGAGTCTTGATAGAACTTTATTTATTTCTTTTTTAGTAGTTAAATCTTTACTTAGAGTTATTTCATTACTTATTCCTTTTGGCGCTGATAGTTCTGGAGTTACTTCACTATAATCTATACCATTGGCTATTTCTATTAAGTATTTGGATTGGTTTTTAAAGATTTTTCTTAAATTATATTCTTTGGCTTTAGCTAAGTCTTTTATAGTTTTTATGCCAATATTTTCTAATTTTTGAGCAGTTTGTTTTCCTACTGTGAATAGTTCTTTTATTGGTAAGGGGTACATTTTTTGCTCTATTTCATTTTGATAAAGGGTATGTACTTTATCTGGTTTACAGAAGTCTGAGGCCATTTTGGCACATAATTTATTATTAGCAATCCCTATATTTACGGTAAAACCTAAAGTTTCTTTTATTTCATCTTTTAGTTTATAAGCAAAGTCTTTTTCATTCCCATAGAGGTTTCTTACTTTAGTATAGTCTAAATAGCATTCATCTATTGAGGCTACTTCAATATCAGGGGTATATTTTGATAGAAGTGTAAATAGTTCTTTACTTCTTTTTTTATACATTTGGTGATTAGGGGGAAATATTTTTAAATTAGGACATTTTCTTTTAGCTTGATAAATTGTTTCGGCGGTTACTACACCTTTCTTTTTAGCAGGAGTTGATTTTGCTAAAACTATACCCGCACGTCTTGTTTCATCTCCTCCGATTATTGCTTCAATATTTCTAATATCTTCTTTATGTCCTTTTTCTAGTAAATCTAAGGCAGTCCACGATAAAAAGGCATTATTAACATCTATGTGCATAATTATTCTTTCCATAGTGCTCACCTACTTATATTTATATTATACAATTTAACAAACATTTGTTCAAGTTCTTTGGATATAAAAAAGAAAAGAATTGAGTTTATATTTCCATTAAATCCTTTTCTTTTTCTTTTGTTAAATCTTCTACTTTTTTATTATATTCATTTACTATTTCTTGAAGTTCTTCGATTAAATTTCTTTCTTCATCTTCTGGTAAGTCATCTTTTTTTATAATATCAATAATATCTTTTCTAATATTTCTGATAGAAATGCGTCCTTCTTCGGCATATTCTTTAACTTGTTTTACTAATTCTTTTCGTCTTTCTTCAGTTAAAGGTGGTATAGTTATAAAGATTGATTCTCCATTGTTATTTGGGGTTACGCCTAGATTTGCTTCATAAATAGCTTTTTCTATTGTCCCAAGTAGGTGTTTATCAAATGGTTTGATACTTATTTGTCTTGCTTCTGGAACATAAATTGTGGCAAGAGCTTTTAGTTGAGTTTTTGTTCCATAGTAATCTAAAAAAACATCATCTAACATACTTGGATTGGCTCTTCCTGCTCTTACTCCCATGAAGCGTTCTTCTAGTGATGTTATAGCTTTATCCATTTTTTCTTTAGCTAGTTTCAAATAATCATTGTTCATTTATATCTCTCCTTTAGTTAATTATACTATAATTTATAGTTTATTTAAATAATTTTATCTTAATTTTTTCTTTTTATTATTTAAGATCTCCAAGGCTTTTTCAACATGTTCTTCTTTAAGTCCTCCATCATAGTAATTAGTTTGCACTAAATGTTTATCTAAATCAAATTTATCAAAGTTATGAAGATTATCATCTAGTATGACAAAAGATTCGGGGTTATGATCTAAAACCCATTTATTGATTTCTTCTCCTCTTTTGGAATCAATATTAACTATTGGTAAATCCATATATTTATGATTTATTTTTCTAATTCTTTTTATCTCTGGAGTTATATCATAGATTCCAAGACCATTTTTATTTAACAAATTTTCTAATACTGGAAAATTTCGGGTTTTGTTTTTCCATGATGAACTTAATACTATTTTGGCATTTGTTTGCTCTACTATTTTTTTTAACAATTTTATTTTCTCTTCAGATAAATCAAATTCTACTCCATTTAAATAATCTTCACTAGTTAATACTCCATCAACATCTAAAAATATTACTTTCATTTTATTACCTTCTTTTATTTATTATTTAGTATTTTTATTGCTTTTTTAATATGTTTTTTTAATAGTCCTCCTTTTTTATAAGAGGTTTTTATAAGTTTTTTGTTATATCCAAAGAATTTCCAATCGAAATCTCTATCATCAATTATTAAAAATGCCTCTATTTCATGATTTTTTAAGTAATTATAAATTTCTCCGCTTCTTCTGGTATAAGGATTATATTTTGATTTTACTTTTTTATATTTTTTATTTTTTAATTCTTGCGTTGTTAATAGTTCTGGTTTTATTCCTGGTACTCTATCATATATTTCTAAATCATTTCTTTTTAAAACATTTTCTAAAACTTCATAACGATTTTTATTAGGAGTTACTTTTTTATAAGAATTTTTCCAGGTTGAACTTAATACTATTTTGGCCTCTGTTTGATCGATGATTTGTTTTAGAATTTTTACTTTGTCTTCATCAATATGAAGGGTTTCTTTATTTGAATATTTACTGTGAATTAAAACTCCATATACATCTAGAAATATTACTTTCATTATTATCACCAATTATATTATACATGTTTTTGGGCAAAGAAAAAAGTTATCTTTTTGATAACTTATCCATTTATTTGATTTTGAACTTCTTCAGCGAAGTTTTCATTTCTTTTTTCCATTCCTTCGCCTACTTCATATCTAATCATAGAAATAAGTTTTCCTCCATTATTAGATACATATTTTCCTACACTTTCTTTATGTTCAGCTTTGATATAAATTTGATTTTCTAAACATACTTCTTCATAGAATTTGTTTACTTTACCTTTTAGAATTTGTTCAATTCTATCTTGTGGTTTTCCTTCATTTAGAAGTTGCTCAGTCATAATTTCTTTTTCTTTAGCTAGAACATCTTCAGGTACTTCGTTTTGATTTAAATATTGAGGACGCATTGCTGCAGCATGCATAGCAACATTTCTGGCTACATCTTTATCAGCATTTTCTACTACTACTAAACTAGTAATTTTTCCTCCCATATGAGAATAAATTCCAAATGTTTGATTATCCTCTTTTTTAACAATTTCAAATCTTCTGAAACTTATTTTTTCTCCTATTTTAGCAGTTAAATTAACAATAGCTTCTTTTATTGTTTCGTTAGAAGATTCTAGTGTTAATTCTAATGCTTCTTCCATAGTTTTAACATCTTTATCAATAAGAGTTTTTACTAAATTATGAACAAAGTTTTTAAATTCTTCGTTTTTAGCTACGAAATCAGTTTCAGAATTTACTTCTACTATTACGGCAGAATTATCAATAGCTGCTGCTTCAGTTAAGCCTTCTGCTGCAATTCTTTCAGCTTTTTTAGCAGCTTTAGATATTCCTTTTTCTCTAAGCCAAGTAATGGCATCATCCATATTTCCATTTGTTTCTTGTAGGGCTTTTTTACAATCCATCATCCCTGCACCAGTTTTTTCTCTTAAACTTTTTACATCTTGAGCAGTAAACATTTAATGACCTCCTTAAATTATTTTAACATAGCGATTAAATCAGCTTTTTTAAGAGTGCTGTAACCTTTTAAACCTTTTTCTTTAGCTATAGCTTTTAATTCTGCTAAAGTTTTGCTTTCTAAGTCGTCAGCTTGGTTTGCTTCTTTAGTTTCTTTTTTAGGTTCTTCTTTTGCTGGTTTCTTTGGTGCTTGTTCTTTTTTTTCTTCTTTTACTTCTTTAACTTCTTCTTTTTTAGGAGTTTTTGTTTCATCTGGTTTTACTTTAGTTTTGTCTTCTTGTTTTGATTCTTTAGCTTGTTCTTTAGCTTCTTTTTTAGCTTGTTTTTTCATATCTTCTGGTGAAATGCAATCCATCATTTCATTACCATTTACTTCAGCGATAGCATTAGTTAAAGCTCCGATTACTAATTTTACAGCTCTTACTGCATCATCATTAGCTGGAATTACATAATCTACCATATCAGGATCGCAATTAGTATCGACAATACCAAATACTGGTATTTTTAACTTTCTAGCTTCTTTGATAGCTGTTTCTTCTGAACGTGGATCAACAATAATTAAGGCATTAGGTAATTTTTTCATGTTTCTTATTCCACGTAAGTTTTTATTTAATTTGTCATATTCTTTTCTAATTTTAATAACTTCTTTTTTAGGAAGTGCTTCGAAAACTCCATCATTTTCCATTTTTTCAATTTCATCAAGTCTTTTAATACGATTTTTAATAGTTCTAAAGTTTGTTAAAGTTCCTCCTAACCATCTTTCGTTAACAAAGAACATGTTAGTACGATTAGCGCTTTCTTCCATAGCTTCTTGGGCTTGTTTTTTAGTTCCAACATAAAGCACTGTTCCACCATTAGCTGCTATTTTTTTAAGAGCTTCATAAGCTTCTTCTATTTGTTTTACTGTTTTTTGTAAGTCGATAATATAAATATCATCTCTTGATGTATAAATGTATTCTTTCATTTTAGGATTCCATCTTCTTTTTTGATGTCCGAAGTGAACTCCTGCTTCTAATAAATAACTCATTGACACTACTGTCATAAATATTTCCTCCTTCGTTTTTTCTTCTACTAAATTCAAAATAATATCACCTATTGGCACTAGATATTAAAATTCTTTAGTATGTTTATTTTAAAGCTTCAATTAATTCAGCTTTTTTCATTGAAGTGTAACCTTCAATATTTTTTTCTTTAGCTAGTTTTTTTAATTCTGCTACTGTAAGTTTTGATAAATCTGTTTGTTCAGTTTCTTTTGCTGCAGGTTTTGTTTCTTTTTTAGTTTCTTCTTTTTTATTTTCTTTTGGTGCAGCAACTTTTTTTGGTTCTACTTTTTCACCTTTAGCAAGTTTTACAAGATTAGCAAATGCTTCTTTATCATGAATAGCTAGTTCTGATAGCATTTTTCTATTGATTTCAATTCCAGCTTTATTTAAACCATCAATAAATCTTGAGTAACTGATGCCATTTACACGACATTCAGCATTTATTCTGGTAATCCATAATTTTCTGAAATCTCTCTTTCTTTGTTTACGATCACGATAAGCATATCTTTCAGAATGCATTACTTGTTCGTGAGCAGTTTTATATAATCTATGCTTACTTCCAAAATAACCTTCAGCTTTTTTTAGTACTTTTTTACGTCTTGCACGAGTGGCAACACTATTTTTTACTCTTACCATGTTTTTCTACTCCTTCCTTTAAATAACATCTTTAAATCTTTTGTAATCTGATTTACTTAGTGCTGATTTAGCACCAGCTTTTTTTGATTGAGCTGGAGATTTTTTACCAGTCATGTGATTATTTCCAGCATTTAATTTAGTGATTGATCCACTTTGTCTTTGATTTAAAATCTTCTTAGTACCTTTATGGGTTTTTCTTTTTACTTTCTTTACTTTTCCCATGTTAATTCCTCCCTATTTGTTTTCTTTTATTGGTGCTAGTAACATTGTCATGTTCCTGCCATCTAATTTGGCTTTTTGTTCAATTGTTGCAATATCCTTACAAGAGTCAGCAAATCTATTCATAACTTCTTCTCCACGGCTTGTATGTAGCATTTGTCTTCCTTTAAATCTAATACTTAATTTTATCTTGTGTCCTTTAACTAAATATTTTGAAGCATTTTTTAATTTAGTATTAAAATCTCCGATATCTATATCGGGTGAAAGACGATATTCTTTTAACTCAGCATTATTAGCTTGTTGTTTCTTTTTATTTTCTTTAGCTTTTTTAGCTTTTTCATATTTGAACTTGTTGTAGTCCATTATTTTACATACTGCGGGATTAGAATTGACATTCATCAAAACAAGATCAAGACCAGCATAATTTGCAATAGTTTGCGCGTCTTTGATTGTTTTTATTCCCATTTGCTCTCCATTTGGTCCAATTACTAGAACATGTGATACTTTTATTTGTTCATTACATAACAAATCGTTACTTTTATTAGCTATACTAAACACCTCCACAAAATATAAAAAGAGTACGAAATGTACTCTAATCCACCATAACAAAAACATATTTATTTTTAATTGGCTTTTTACCTATAGTCTTATTTAACTATCAGGTGGATTTTAGACATCTCTTTCCTTTTTTACATGTTAAATTATACATAAAGTATATGTTTTTGTCAAGGTTTTATTACGTTTTATTGTGTTTTTATCACTCTTTTAGGATGTTAATTCGGAATTATCCTCTGTTTGATTATTTTCTTCATTATTATTTGGATTTTGATTAGTTGGTTGATTATCTTCGGTTGGATCAGATTCTTCGGTGTCATCGCTACTGGTATTTCTAGCTACTTCTAAAGTTACTTTATCATCTTCTTTTATTATTTCTCCAGCTTTAGGACTTTGAGAAATAACTACATTATTTTCATAATCAGTAGTATCAGTATAAGTTATTTCATATTCAACATCATTACTTTCTAAAGTGCTAATGGCTATACTTATGTCTTGTCCTTCAAAATCCTCTAAGGTATAGGTTTTTTCGTATACTCCCACAGTGACTTTAACTGTGGTATTTTCACGAACTTTTTTACCTGGTTTTTTATTTTGATCTATAACAATACCATCTTGCTCTGGATTATCTACTACTTCTTCAACTTTTGAGATTTTTAAATCTTTTTGGACTAAAGTAATAGCAGCTTCTTCATAAGTCATATTTATTAAATCTGGTACTTCTATTTGAAGAGATTTGTAATAATAATATCCTCCGATTAGTAAACCTCCGATCAAAGTAAAGACTAGTAAGAATAAAATAAACATTAGAAGTTTTTGACCAAAAGTCATGCCTTTTTCGGATTTTGGATTACGACTTTTTGAGGGTTTCTCTTTTTTTACTTTGGTTTTGTTTTTGTGTTTAGTTTTATTGTTATTTTTATGTTTAGTTTTATTTTTCTTTTTATCTTTTTTGCTATCTTTGTCATTTTTATCATTTTCAGACTTTTTGTCTTCATCAGTTAAGTCATTTTCTTTAAGAAGAAAGCCACAATGTTTACAAAAGATAGCATCTTCCTCATTTAATGCTCCACATTTAGGGCAATACATTTTACCACCTTCTTTTTCTATTAAATATTATATAATATTTTAGATTTTTAGCAAAATACTTGTTATTAATTTTCATAATTTACTAACAAAAAGTACACTTATTTTTCATATTTATAAAAAAAGAAGAGCACCTATTTAACAAGGTACCCTTATTTATATGGAAAATGAACTAATCATCTTCCATTTATATTGTGGATAAGTTTTTTATTTTTATTCATTTTTTTATTTTTTTATTAACTATGACTTTTTTCGTATAACTCTCTTACTTCTTTAGGCATATCTTCAGGTTTCATATTTTTTATTTGCTCTTCAGATCCTGTTTTTATGGCCTCTTCATAATACCAACATTTAAAATTAACCATATCTAAAGATTGTTCTAGGTCTTTTATTTCTTTTTGTAATACTTTTTTTTGTTTTAAAAACATATCTTGTCTTATTTTTAAAGTTTCATTACCAAGTAAGCACCACTTCATAAACTCTTTTATATCTTTTATTTGCATACCTGCTTTTTTTTAACATTCAATTACTCTTAATGATTCTAAAGATTGTTTGGTGAATTTTCTAATTCCAGAATCATTTTTTTCAAGTCCTAGTAATAATCCTTCTTTATCATAATATCTTAATGTTGATATTGGAATATCAAACATCTTGGAAACTTCTCCTATTGTGTACATCTTATACCTCCATATTTTTAAAAACACACTTGACCTAAAGTTAGGTTTAGTTGTTAAAACGATATTAACATATTAAAAAATAAGTGTCAAATTACTCATTAGCATAATATATGGTAGCGCAAGTTATTTTAAAATGAAATTTATAATATTAAAAGGACCCTGATATGTCCTTTTTTATTGTTAAAATAGATTTTTTAAATGGTGCCGAATACTTGAATTGAACAAGTCTCTGATGCTTACCATGCATCTGTTTTACCACTAAACTAATCCGGCATATTTATGATTTTTATTAAAATATATTAAACTGACATATTTAATATACATGATTTTGGTATTATTTTCAACTGTTTTATTAAATTTAGTGGAATGGTTCTAATTTTTAAATAGAAGATAAAAATACAAATAAGAGTATTTCTTATTCTATTTTAGTGCTAATTCTCTTACTTTTAACCGTTATTAACAAGATTAAAAAATAGAGTCTCATCCTGCGATAATTTAGGAGGCTCTATTTTATTGACTGCTTTGTTTTTAATCTGCTTTATTTTGATTATTTAATAAACTTAATAACTTTAAAACGATAAATATATATAATATTATAAAAAGCAAAAATACTAAATATAAATGAATTAATTCATATCTAACCAAAATCATAGTTGCAAGTAAACTTAGTATAAACACCACCAATCTTCTCGTAAACTGAAAATATAATATTGCTTTTTCTTTATCTTCTTTCTTAGTATTTTTAAGAAGTATATCACTTAATAGATTTTCTGTTGGATCTCTTAATGCCAATAAAATAATAAAACCAACTGCCATTATAATAGAACTATACATAGGTGGAAAAAATATTTTCCCAACAACAAATAATAAAACTGAAACTAATAATCCATAATAAATTATATATAATGTTTTATTTTTAAATTTATCATATATTTTTCCAAATACTATATTTAATGTTAACCTTGATACTCGAGATAAAAACAAAATAATTGACATTGCTAAAACTACGTTATTTGGTTCTAAAAAATCTTCTAATTCATATTGTATAAATAATTTATCATTTGTTTGACAAACAGCAAGAGTTCCATATATCAAGCCATAAACAAGTATAGTTATAATCATAATTTTATTAAAATTAAATTTATTTTTTTTCTTTGATTTTAATTCTCTATTTTCAAAATTAACCTCATATATATAATGTGATAATATAAAGTTATTGAAACAAATCAATATACATATAAACATTGGCAAATATGGACTAATATTAAACAAAAATCCCGCGATTAAAGTTGCAATCATTGTTACAATTGAATATATTGTAGTTGCCTTAGTTTTAATTTTTATAAAATCATTTTCTCTATTTTGATATATTAAATTATTATTTAAAACCACTTGATCAACGCACTTAAAAACGAAACCAACTTCATACAAAATTTCCGCTAAAACAAAAAAGATTAAATCAGTAGAAAAAGCAAATAATATTGCAGAAATTAATAATAATAAAGTTCCTAGTCTTATTGAATATAAGTTTCCTATTTTATTTATTATCTTATGTGATAATAAATAAAATACCAGTGCTACTAAAACACCTATTGTTGTTATAAAATTAATTTCTGAAGAAGTTAATCCCTTAACGTTTGTTAAAAACAATATATTAATGGCAATGAAAAAAATCAAGTCTGATGAAAGTCCATAAAAAATTGGATAAATTTTATTACTAAGTTTGATGCGTTTATCTTTTAAATTATCCATATAATATACCTTCTTTACTATTAATTACTTTTCGTAATAAATTTTTTCTATCTATATTTTATCTAAGCATTTATAAAATTAAAAATAATTATTTTCATACTACCATCTTATTTTTCTAGAATTTATACACTAACCGAAATTAACTATTATCTTCATTAGGGCAAGTTATAGTTATTATATCATAATTCATTTAGAATTTACAATCATACTAACTTTTAGATAGTGTAAAATTATTTGGGGAAGATAAAAAAAGAAAGACCAATGTTATAATAA
>ERZ824488.3886-NODE-3886-length-10642-cov-4.246718_pt1 | contig 10642 bp, 6 predicted proteins | sample MGYA00519936_ERZ824488 | MGnify/ENA primary metagenome ERZ824488 (study PRJEB31778, sample SAMEA3449153) | human gut metagenome | biome: human gut; feature: human-associated habitat; material: faeces | place: United Kingdom | collected 2010/2012 ...
GTAAAGAGATGCAGTTCTTCGGCGCTCGTGCAAACCTTGCAAAATGCCTTCTTTATGCGATCAACGGCGGTGTTGATGAGAAGACAAAACAGCAGGTAGGACCAAACTATCAGCCGATCACTTCTGAATATCTTGACTATGATGAAGTAATTGCAAAATATGATAAAATGATGGACTGGCTGGCTCATCTGTATGTCGGAACACTGAACATGATCCACTACATGCATGACAAATACTACTACGAAGCAGCAGAGATGGCTCTGATCGATACAAAGGTTGAGCGTTCTTTCGCAACAGGTATCGCAGGATTCTCTCATGTAGTAGACTCCCTGTCCGCTATCAAATATGCAAAAGTTAAAGCTATCCGCGATGAAGACGGTATTACAACAGATTTCCAGGTTGAGGGTGACTTCCCACGTTATGGTAATGATGATGACAGAGCAGACGAGATTGCAACAACTCTTCTGTCTACATTCCTTGAGAAACTGAAACACATCCATACTTACCGTGATTCCAAGCCAACCACATCTATCCTTACTATTACTTCCAACGTTGTTTATGGTAAGGCTACAGGATCTCTTCCGGATGGAAGAAAAGCAGGTGAACCTCTTGCACCTGGCGCAAACCCATCTTACGGTGCAGAGCAGAACGGTCTTCTTGCTTCCCTGAACTCTGTTGCCAAGCTTGACTATGAAGATGCTCTTGACGGTATCTCCAATACTCAGACAATCAATCCTGATGCTCTGGGACACAGTGATGACGAGCGTTCAGAGAATCTGGTACATGTACTTGACGGATACTTTGATCAGGGTGCTCATCACCTCAATGTAAACGTATTTGGTAAAGAGAAACTGATCGACGCTATGGAACATCCGGAAAAAGAAGAGTATGCAAACTTCACAATCCGTGTATCCGGATATGCTGTTAAGTTCATCGACCTTACAAGAGAGCAGCAGTTAGACGTTATTGCCAGAACCTGCCACGACAGAATGTAATTAATGGATGATGATATAATGGATAATAAACAGATAAAAGGCTATGTTCATTCTTTAGAAAGCTTCGGGTCCGTTGACGGACCCGGAGTAAGATATGTGATTTTTTTAAGCGGCTGTGCTATGAGATGTCAGTTCTGTCATAATCCGGATACCTGGAAGATGAAGCAGGGAGAGCTTTATACGGCAGATGAGCTTCTTAAGAAAGCTTTACGTTATAAGGGCTACTGGGGCAGCAAAGGCGGTATCACTGTAAGCGGTGGTGAGCCATTGCTTCAGATGGATTTTCTTACAGAATTTTTTAAGAAGGCAAAGGCAGAGGGTGTGCATACGAATCTTGATACCAGTGGAAATCCCTTCACTGATCAGGAACCATGGCATTCCGGATGGCTGGAGCTTATGAAGTATACAGATCTTGTAATGTTGGATATCAAGCAGATTGACGAGCAGGAGCATATTAAGCTTACCGGTCATTCCAATAAGAATATTCTTGCGATGGCGCGGGAACTTTCTGATATGAAAAAACCTGTATGGATCCGTCATGTGCTTGTGCCGGACGGAAGTGATAAGGATGAATATCTGCACCGGTTAGCTGATTTTATCCATACTCTTTCCAATGTGGAGAGAGTGGAGGTGCTCCCTTATCATACGCTTGGTAAGTTTAAATGGGAGAATCTGGGGATTCCTTATCCACTGGAGGGGGTTAATCCTCCGACGCAGGAAAGGATTGATAATGCCCGGAAGATTCTTGGAGCTATCTGAGTAAAAATATATAGCTGTCATATCCTCTTTTTGGGGTATGGCAGCTTTATTTGTTTAAAAAAGGGACGCGAAGCAGGCGTATAGTTGTACCGGATACGGTTTCGGCATCTAAGAGATTCTAAGCCCTCGAAAATCCGCTAAAAGCATGAGACGAAAAGTCCGGAATTACTCGCTGTCGCTCAGACAAGGGACTTTTCGTCTCATAACGCAGATTTCCGAGGACTAAGAATCTCTAAGATGCCTGCAAATGCATCCGGTACAACTATACGCCTGCTTCGCTGGTTTTGGTTAATATATAAATACAAGGCGAAGTGTGAAAAAGTTTTAAGAAGGACTTTGTTTATGCAAAAATGAATTGAGATGTGAAATATATCCCCCGGGAGGGCTTGTTGGAAAGGGGAGGGATTTGATATAATTTTGGCTATATATGATTATAAATTGCGTGCATGGAGGTTGGCATAAGGTGAAGGATTTATTATCGGAGATTGAGAGTTACTGGACTACCCGGGCTGAGGGGTATTCTGAAGTTAATCATAAGGAATTGAATGGGATGCAGAAGGGGGCATGGCTTGAGGTGTTGAAAGGGCAGTTCCCGGAGAAAGCGAAGGATGAGATTAAGATTTTGGATATCGGAACAGGACCTGGATTTTTTCCTGTTATTCTGGCTGAGGCGGGATATAAGGTGACTGCTGTTGATTATACGCAGGAGATGTTGGATACCGCGAAGAGGAATGCCGGTAATCTTTGTGAGCGGATTTCTTTTTATAAGATGGATGCTCAGAATCTGGAATTTGAGGATGATGTGTTTGATGTTGTGATCAGCAGGAATCTGACATGGAATCTGAAGGATCCTAAGAGAGCTTATGAAGAGTGGTGTCGTGTACTGAAACCGGGCGGAAAGCTTCTTAATTTCGATGCAAACTGGTACGGTTATCTTTATGATGAGGAGAAACGCCTGTCTTATGAGGAAGACCGAAAGAGTGTGGAGAGTGAGCATCTGGATGATCATTACCTCTGTACGGATATTGACAGAATGGAGAAGATTGCACTGCAGATGCCTCTTTCTTCTATTAACAGACCGTCCTGGGACAGGAAGTTTCTGAAGGAGAACGGGTTTGAGTCTGTGGCAGTGGATACCGGAATCTGGCAGCGGGTGTGGAGTCAGGAAGAGAAGCTGAATTATCATTCTACGCCGATGTTTATGATCAGCGCTGTGAAGGAAGAGAAAAACGTCTGGTCCGAGAATGATGGAATGGGTGATTCTGATAGCGGATATGACAGGAAAAGAGATTTGGAGGATGCCATGCTGTGTGCTGCTCCGGGTATGAAAAAGAATGGATTTCTGAGACTGGGCGGAGGTGAGTTTTCGCTTCCTTATACAGTAATCTGCGGTTCTCATCCCGGAAAGACAGTTCTAATCACCGCTGCGGTCCATGGAGGAGAATATGTGGGAATCCAGGCTGCTGTTGAGCTTGCAGATAAACTGAAGCCTGAGAAGATCCATGGAAGAGTGATCCTGGTTAAGACTGTGTGCAGGAAGGAATTTGAGGAGAGGAGCGGCAGTGTCTGCCCGGAGGATGAGAAGAATCTGAATCGTGTATTTCCGGGGAATCCGCAGGGAACCAGGATGGACCGTCTGGCGTATGAGGTGGTTCAGAAGCTTCACAGTGCAGCAGATTATTATATTGATCTTCACAGCGGGGATGATTATGAGCAGCTTACGCCTTATATTTACTATGCCGGATGTGCAGATGAAGATGTGGTTCAGATGTCAAGGAAGATGGCAGAGCAGGCAGATGTTCCCTATATGGTAAAGTCTAATGTGGCATCCGGTGGTTCTTACAATTATGCTGCCGCATGTGGCATTCCCAGTGTTCTGATCGAACGTGGCCAGATGGGAGGCTGGAGTCCGGAGGAGGTTCATTCTACAAGAAAAGATGTGCGTAATATTCTGTGTGCGCTGGGTGTTTACGATGGCATGAGAAGTTACAGTAATTATTATCCCATGGAAATTGAAGATGTGCGTTATCAGTCTGCCAGTGTATCCGGGCTGTGGTATCCTGCCAAAAAACCGGGAGATATCATTAAGGTTGGAGAGTATCTTGGCTGTGTTAAGGATTATGAGAGAAATATTCTGGAGACAAGTTTATCCGATTTAAATGGAGTGGTTCTATATCAGACGGGAAGTCTTCAGGTTATTAAGGATGGTCCGATGATCGCATATGGCAGTTTCAGCAGAAGAAAGGATGAACGCAAGGAAAAGATCACAAATTACTGGGCGAAAAGAAGCGACAGTTTTATGGAACAGAGAAGAGCTGAGCTTCACAGTGATATGGCTGATAAATGGCTGAAAGAGATCGGGACTTTTCTTCCTGATGGAAAATTAAGGATTCTGGATGTGGGATGCGGTGCAGGCTTCTTTTCCATTCTTTTAGCAAAACTGGGACATGAAGTTACAGGAATCGATCTGACACCGGATATGATCATTCATTCCAGGGAACTGGCAAAAGAAGAGAACGCCTCCTGTACGTTTGAAGTAATGGATGCGGAAAATCCGGATTTTCCTGATGGTACCTTTGATGTGATCGTGTCCAGAAATCTTACCTGGACACTTCCGGATGCAGCAAGAGCATATAAAGAATGGATTCGTGTGCTGAAAACGGGAGGAATCCTGATCAACGCAGATGCCAATTATGGTGCAGATGATTTCTCAGATACTGCTGATTTGCCTGCCAATCATGCTCATTTTACAGTAGGCGATGCCATGATGCAGGAATGCGAGGAAATTAAACGTCAGCTTCCTATCAGTTCCTATGTACGCCCTGCCTGGGATCTGGAGACACTGGGAAAACTGGGTATCAACAGATTCTCCATTGATCTGGGTATCAGCAGCAGAATTTATACAAAGAAAGATGAGTTTTATAATCCAACCCCTATGTTCCTGATCTGCGGCGAAAAAAATAAATGTAATAATTGAGAAAAATGAAGCATATATTAAAGGGAGATTTCATTGATGGAGCCTTCCTTTTTTTCTTTTTTGCAAGCTAAAATGTTACAAAAATATGAAAAAAGCTTGACAAAATCAATTATATTAAATATAATTTTCTTATAAGTTACAGAAATGTTACAACCATAAAAACCTGTAATTAAAAAAACTCAAGGAATGATAAGTATGAAAGTTCAGAAAAAAGAGTCAAAACAGTCCGGCAATCCGGCGCGGAGTCTGATACTGGTTACAGTGTGTACCTGTACGGCGATTGCGTTTGCAGCAGGCGGCAGAATAGCAGATTTTAATGGAAAAAACAAAGTATATGCAGCTTCTGAAAATAGGGAGAAAACTTTTTCCTCTGATGCTGACGAAACAGATGTACTGCCAACAGGAATTGCAGGAGTAGTATCTGGAATGAATGATACAGCTTCTCCCAAAAAATCAGTCACACGTATCGGAACTTCCTGTGAACAGGTAATGGTCGGTCAGAGAATCAAAGTTATTGAAGATAATATGGCAGAATTCGATGTCAGCTCTTCTATGGAGAGCAGCATCAATGAGTTAGATGCAAGGACAGCGGCTCTTGCAGAGAGTGCCCGGATGATGTCGGATGAGGACTATGATACATTGCTTCATATTGTAGAAGCTGAAGCAGGTACTGAGGATGTCAAGGGACGCATTCTGGTTGCCAATGTGATCATGAACCGTATAAAGAATAAGGAATTTCCCGATACAGTCACAGAAGTGGTATGGCAGAATACCAATGGTGTTCCGCAGTTTTCGCCGACTTATGACGGACGTATCAATGAAGTAACTGTTACAGATGAGACAAGAGAAGCCGTCAGACAGGCTCTTGAAGGTGTGGATTATTCAGAAGGAGCACTGTTTTTTATCCAGAAGTCTGAAGCTGAAAGCCAGAATGTCTCCTGGTTTGAGAAAGATCTGAAAAGGCTGTTTAAATACGGCGTACATGAATTTTATACCTATCCGGATTCAGCAGAAAGTTCCACAGGATCGTAATAAACGATACTCTTCATATAACTCATTTAACAGGATTGCGGTAATACTGCTCAAAATATGGACATATTCTTCGGGAACAAAAGAATATGTCCATATTTTTGATTTATAGTAATCAATCATAAAAAGACAGAAAAAAGAGAAATAATTTAGGATAGTATTTTGCTAAAGTATATGCTATAATGTGCTCAATTGGCGAAATGAATAACTGTAACTGTTCAGCGGTTTATTATTACTGCCAATATACTGAACAGTTACGAATAACTTTGGAAAGGCAGGAAATATCATGCAGGTATTATACAAAAGCACAAGAGGAAAAGAAGAAACCGTAACAGCTTCTATGGCTATTTTAAAGGGGCTTTCTGAGGATGGCGGCTTATTTGTGCCGACAGAGATTCCGAAGCTGGATGTCCCAATGGATGAGCTGGCAAAGATGAGCTATCAGGAGACAGCATATGAAGTAATGAAATGTTTCCTTACTGATTTTACAGAAGAAGAATTAAAGAACTGCATCAACAATGCCTATGATGAAAAATTTGATACAAAAGAGATTGCACCGCTTCATGAAGCAGACGGAGCTTATTTCCTTGAGCTGTATCATGGTGCGACCATTGCGTTTAAGGATATGGCATTATCAATTCTTCCACATCTTATGACTACAGCTGCTAAGAAGAATCAGGTAAAAAATGAGATTGTTATTCTTACCGCTACTTCCGGAGATACAGGTAAAGCGGCAATGGCCGGATTTGCAGATGTTCCGGGAACCAAGATCATCGTTTTCTATCCGAAACATGGTGTAAGTCCTATCCAGGAGAAACAGATGGTAACTCAGAAAGGCAACAATACATATGTTGTGGGAATTACCGGAAACTTTGACGATGCACAGACTGCCGTAAAGAAAATGTTCAATGATAAGGAACTGGAAGCAGAACTTGATGCTGCAGGATATCAGTTCTCATCTGCGAACTCTATCAATATTGGACGTCTGGTACCGCAGATTGTTTATTATGTATATGCATATGCATCACTTGTACGTCAGGGCAAGATCAAAGACGGTCAGGAGATCAATGTGGTAGTACCTACCGGAAACTTTGGAAATATCCTGGCTGCTTATTATGCAAAACAGATGGGACTTCCGGTTCACAAACTTATCTGTGCCTCCAATGATAACAAGGTTCTGTATGATTTCTTCCGCACAGGAACTTATGACAGAAAGCGTGACTTTATCCTTACAACCTCACCGTCCATGGATATTCTGATCTCCAGCAATCTGGAACGTCTGATCTACCGTATCGCAGGCGGTGATGCAAAAAAATGTGCAGAGCTGATGCAGTCTCTTACTGCTGGCGGCGAGTATACCATCACAGAAGACATGAAGGCACAGCTTGCAGACTTCTATGGCAATTACTGTACAGAAGACGAAACAGCAAAAACAATCGCAGAAATCTTCAAAGACAGTCATTATGTGATAGATACCCATACTGCAGTTGCAGCAGGTGTTTATGACAAATATGTAAAAGATACCAATGATACCACACCAACTGTCATTGCATCCACAGCAAGCCCATATAAATTTACAAGAAGTGTAATGGAAGCACTTGGAGCAGATACAGACGGTAAGGATGATTTTGCACTGGCTGATGAACTGAGTGCGCTTTCCGGAGTGAAACTTCCACAGGCAGTTGAGACGATCCGCACAGCACCGGTACTTCATAACCGGGTGGTAGATGCGCCGGATATGCCAAAGGCAGTAAAAGATATCCTTGGAATCCGATAATCTCCATATTATAAAAAAATATAATTAATTCTACATTTTATGTTGAAAAAGAACATATACTGGAGTATAATAAAAATCAGTTAAAAACAGTGAATATCCTGAAATGTACGAGGCCCCTTCTTTTTTTGAACCTACATCGACTTTAACGGGAACCCAACATCGCAGGCCGGATGTCAGGCCGTCATTATGCAGCGGAAGACAGAAGGTCTGTTGAGGATACCCACCTAGCTGCGGCTAGGCGTCAATGGGAAGGGAACGGCATTTCGGGAACTGTAAAAATGAGCCGTAGAGAGGCTCTTTTTTATTATCTTTTGGATTTAATATTATTTTATGATACGGGAGGTTGGAAACAATGAGTGTTTCTGAAAGAAAGTTCGGCATATTACAGACTGGGGAAACAGTAAAAATTTTTCATCTGGAAAACAAATCCGGGGCATATGCGGAAGTGACAGATTTTGGAGCAATCCTGGTTAAGGTCTGCGTACCTGATAAAGATGGTACTTTAACAGACGTAGTACTTGGATATGATGATCTGGCATCTTATGAAGTAAATGGATGCTTTTTCGGTTCAACCATCGGCAGAAACGGAAACCGCATCGGCGGTGCGAAATTCTCTGTCAATGGCAAAGAAGTAGTTCTTGCTCAGAATGAGAATGACAATAATCTTCACAGCGGTCCTGACGGATTTGAAAAAAAGCTCTGGAAAGTGGCTGAGATTTCCGATGATAAAAACAGTGTTATATTTAACCGTATAAGTCCGGATGGCGAGAATGGTTTCCCGGGAGAATTTGATGTGTCTGTAAAATATGAGTTTACGGAAGACAACGAACTGAGGATCCATTATCAGGGAATCTGCGATGAACCGACAGTTGCCAATATGACAAATCATTCTTATTTCAATCTGAATGGTGAGGGAAGCGGAACCGCCATGGATCAGTATCTTACAATCCATGCAAAATATTATACACCTGTAGCCGACAGTCATTCCATTCCTACAGGAGTGTATGGGGAAGTTGCAGGGACTCCCATGGATTTCAGAACTGCCAAAAAGATCGGGCAGGATATTGAAGCAGAATTTGACCAGCTGAAATTCACAGGCGGATATGACCACAATTATGTGACAGACAATTATGCAAAAGGAAACAGAAGACTGATCGCAACCGCATACAGTGATAAAACCGGAATTGCCATGGATGTCACTTCTGACTGTCCATGTGTACAGTTTTACGCAGCAAATTTTGTCGAAAATGAACATGGTAAAAATGGTCATACTTACAATAAGCGGGATGCTTTCTGTCTGGAAACGCAGGTTGAACCGAATGCGGTCAATGTTGAAGATTTCCACTCCCCGATTCTTAATGCAGGTGAACAGTATGATTCTGTGACTGCTTATCATTTCTACATCATAAAGTAAAAATCTGACCATAAAACTAATTACATATTGATCCGGTTTTTTTCATATCTACAGCGTTCCAGCATGAAAAGAACCGGATTTTATTATCCATAATTCATGTTTGTCATAACGGCAGTTTCATGGTATGATAGTAAACAGAGATATTCGAAACAGTTATCTTTATAATTACAGCAATCACCATAAATGCATTATCAGAAATGACTGCTGTAAAATAACAGAATGGAGACATATATGAAAAAGAAAAATAAAACCCGGTCTGTTACAGGGCTTTTATTCGGGTTTATGGAACGTGTATCCGGAGATCACGTAGGAGCTTATGCGACACAGGCAGCGTATTTTCTGATCATGTCTTTTATTCCCTGCATTCTGTTTCTGACTACACTGGTACGGTATACACCTCTGACCTATAATGTAGTCAGGGATGCGATCGTTGCTTTTATTCCGGAGAATCTGCAGAGTTTTGTTCTGGGGATCGTGGTAGATGTATACAAAAGAAGTACTGCAATTGTCCCTTTGTCAGCAATTGTGGCACTGTGGTCTGCCGGAAAAGGAATGCAGTCTATCATCAATGGATTAAATACCATTTATCACGTAAAAGAAACCCGTAACTGGCTGTTAACCAGAATTTATGCAGTATTCTATACTTTATCACTGGTGATTGCGGTAATCGTGTCTCTGCTTATGCTTGTACTCGGAAACGAAATACAGAAAGTTGTATCAAGATATATTCCTTTTCTTGGAAGAGTTCTGGGAAAAATACTGGGGGCAAGAGCACTGTTGGTATTTGGTGTGTTGTTTCTGGTTTTTCTTATGTTGTATAAGGTTCTTCCGAACAGAAAAGCCACATTCAAAAGCCAGATTCCCGGAGCCTTGATCATAGCAGTTGCATGGTCGATATTTTCATACGGATTCTCTTTTTATTTTGAGATTTTTCCGGGATTCAGTAATATGTACGGAAACCTTGCGACGATCATCATGGTCATGGTATGGTTGTATATCTGTATGAATCTTCTGTTATACGGTGCAGAGATCAATGCTTATTTTGAAAAAGAATTCCGGATTGCACATAAATCGGTACAGGAACTGCTGGCACATGAAAAAGAAAAAAAGCAGCGCTGTTTTGCGCAGGGTCTTACTGTATATCGTGTTGATCCTCATTGCCGTTATCATGGTCGTGCCGTTTCTTTGGATGCTTTCCACCTCGCTGAAAACGCAGTATGACGCGGTGAAGATCCCGCCGGTGTGGATCCCGGATCCGCCGCAGTGGGAGAACTATGTGAAGCTCTTTACGGAGCAGCCGATGTTCCAGTTCATGCTGAACACCATTAAGATCGTGTTCTTCGTTGTTTTGGGACAGCTGTTTTTCAGCAGCCTTGCGGCGTATTCGTTTGCACGCATTTCGTTTAAGGGCAGAAACGTGGTGTTCTTCTTCTACATTGCGACGCTGATGGTGCCCGGACAGGTGACGATGATCCCGACATATCTGATGTTTGCAAAGGCGGGCTTGACGGATAACCACTTGGCGCTGATTCTGCCGGCGTTCTTCTCGGCATTCGGTGTGTTCTTGCTTCGGCAGTTCTTTATGTCCTTGCCGCGAGAGCTGGAGGAAGCGGCGGAAATTGACGGCTGCAACCCGTTTATGACGTACTGGCGCATTATGCTGCCGCTTGTTGTGCCGGCGATGCTGACGC